>Ga0335073_10000196_pt1 | contig 74478 bp, 57 predicted proteins | sample Lox_Sample_22_FD_207093 | JGI IMG/M metagenome (GOLD analysis project Ga0335073, IMG submission 207093) | Soil microbial communities from Loxahatchee National Wildlife Refuge, Florida, United States - Lox_Sample_2.2 | ecosystem: Environmental > Terrestrial > Soil > Wetlands | place: USA... | reverse complement strand
TTTCGAGTGTGCGTTACAATCGCGCCCCATGTCGAACAAGGGTGTGCGCGCAAAGTCGAGGGTCATCGTCATTGCGCATCGAGGAGCGAGCGGCGAGCGGCCGGAGCATACGCTCGCGAGCTATGAGCGCGCCATAGAGCAGGGCGCCGACTACATCGAACCCGATCTGGTCATGACTCGCGACGGCGTCCTGATCGCGCGTCACGAGAACGAGATCGGCGGCACCACCAACGTCGCCGAACATCCGGAGTTTGCGACGCGACGCCGGACTCAGGTCATCGACGGCGAGACCATGACCGGATGGTTCACCGAGGATTTTACCCTGGCGGAGATCAAGACGCTGCGGGCGCGGGAGCGGCTGCCGCATTTGCGCCCCGCGAATTGCGCCTTCGACGGCCAGTTCGAGATCCCGACCTTCGATGAGATCATGCAGCTCGCGCGGGATGCGAATCTGCGCCGCGGCGGCATGCCCGAGATCGGGGTGTATCCCGAGACCAAGCACCCCGCGCATTTTGCCGCGCTCGGACTGCCCCAGGAACGCGGCGTGCTCGAGACGCTGGCACGGTTCGACTACGCGAGGTCCGGGGCTCCGGTGTTCATCCAGTCCTTCGATCCGTCCAATCTGCGGCAATTGCGCGGCATGACGCGCTTGCCCCTCGTGCAGCTCCTGGAGCACGAGGTGGGGGATGTCGCGCGCATCGCGCAATACGCCGACGCGATCGGCATTGCCAAGCACCTCGCCACCGAAGAGATTGTTGCGCGAGCGCACGAGCGTGGCTTGCTGGTGCACGTGTGGACCTTCCGTGCCGAGAACGAGTTTTTGCCGGACGATCTCAAATCGCGCGGTCCGCCGGCGGCGCACGGGGATCTCGAGTCCGAGATCGCGCGTTATCTGGCACGCGGCATCGACGGCTTCTTCGTGGATTTCCCCGCGATCGGTGTGCGCGTGCGGGATGCCGCGATGCAAGGTGCTTGAGGCGATGCCGGGGGGCCGCCGGCCTCACATCTCGGCGGTCCACCCCGAGCACCAGCCGCTCACCGACACGAGCTTGCCTGGGAACAGGTTGCACGGCCGGTAGTTGTTGCCCGCCTTGCCCTGCAGCTGCAGACAGTTCTCGCAGTTGGATCCCGGTACGAACTGCGGAAACTTCTTGCGATCGACCGCGGAAGCGCTCTCGACATATCCGAGCGCGACGGCTTGCGGGTCATGCACATCGAGGTGCTGCGCTTCGGCGCTATGCGCCCTGCGGGTGGGCAAGGCGGCCGCCGCGGCGCCCGCGGCCAGGGTCAACAAGAACCGGCGCCGTTTGAAAGACTTGCGATTCATGGCGAGCAATATGCAGAAAAAACGTGGTGCAGTCACCTCATGAACGAAAGCGCGCCCAATGCTATCCTGCGCGCTTTTTGGACACGCTCGTGCTCAAGGTATCCTGGCTGATTCGCAGCGCGCAAATCGCGTTCCTTGCGGCCCTCATTTTCACCTTTTACAGTGCGGTGATCCCGCCCGAGAAGGCCCTGCACCTCGTGCCGTGGGACAAGGCCGAGCATTTCCTGGCGTTCTACGCCTTGACCGGTCTCGCCGTCGCGGCCTTCCCCAGGCGCAATCTTTTCGTGTTGGCCGCTCTGCTGTCCGGTTTCGGAGCCTTGATCGAATTCGTCCAGGGACTCGATTTCGTCCATAGAGACCGGGATTTCTGGGACTGGCTCGCCGATACGGTCGCCATCACCATGGCGCTCGCGCCCATGATCCTGGTCTGGTGGCGCCGGGTGGTGCGCTCCGGTCAGAAGAACATCGACATGTAGATCTGATACACGGTCGCGTTGAACTGATACAGCGGCTCATCGCCGGGTTGGTACTGCGGCAGCCCGTAGAACTTGATATTGCGGAAATCGAGGTAGTGGAAGGTGATGCGGCTGACATCGAAAGTCGCCGTCGCGCGCTTGAATATCTTCCACCCGTTGGGGAGAAACGCGTAAGTCACCTTGGCGCCGATGGTGTAGTTGTCCTGCGCGGCCAGATCCTGGTCACGGCCCTCGAATCGATACTCGTCGGCGTATTGGAAAAGATCGCTGTAGAAATCGGCGTGATTCTGCTTGTAGTAGCGCAAGCGTCCCTCGACGATCCAGATGTTGCTGATCGGATGGGTGTAATCGAGCTCGTAGGTGTTGCCGACGATGCTCCAGGTATCGCGGAAATAGCGAAACGAGCCCGTGATCGCCGCGCGATAGGGGAGGTAGTACTTGCCCTCGATCTGTATCGCGGTGCTGGTGCGCGTGTCCGGGTAGACCTGGGTCCCGAGCGAGTAGCCCTTGGGATTGCCGGTGTCGATGTAGCGCACCGAGCGGTAGGGATTCGCCAGGTATCCTTGATCGGTGATGACGTTGAAATTCACGCCGCCGATGAAGTTCTTGGTGATGATCTGCGACAGATCGACGTCGTAGCTGCGGCTCTGGGCATGGCCGAGCCAGGCAATGATCGGTGCGAAAGCGGTGCCGTTGTTCTCGCCGACGGTATCGTTGGTGTTGGCGAACGCGAGCGAGAGCGTCGTCAGGTCGCCGAACATGTCCTGCTTCAGCGAAAAGCTGGCGGTGTCGGCCTTGTAGTCGCGCTCGACGCTGTTCACGAAGGAGGCCGTGTAGGTGGTCTTGTCGTGCACGTACTCGACCGTGCCGGTCTTCTGCTTGCGCTCGTCGCGGATCTGACTCGCCTGCGACAGCACGTCGATGGACGCACCGCTCACCTTGTCGATGAAGTAGCTCGCCTCCACGGCGAAATTCTCGGTGAATTTCTTGCGCACCAGCGCGGATTCGCCCGTGATGTCCATGCCGCCGCCGCTGTACTTGGAATAGAACAGATCGGCGCGGTCGTCGGGAAGGACGTCCGCGCAAGTGGCTCGGACGAGCAGCAGTGCGGTGAGCACTGCCAGTCGTCCGAGTGTGCGGCGCGCGGAGCCGAGCGTCATCAATTGCAGCCGCAGCCGCCGCCCGCGCTGCCCGTCGCGCCGCGCGATCCCTCGCGGGCTTCCCGGATGTGATCCAGGTAGGCGGATGAGATCGCGTCGCGATCCCAGGCCATGATCGGATCAGCCAGGCGGTCGCGCTCGTACGGCTTGACCCAGGGCTGAATGTTGCTGCAGGCGCTCGTCAGGAGAACGCAGGCGCCGAGCAACGCGAAGCGGGCGTGGTGCATGGCTACTCCCGGATGAGCTGACGGATGCGATCCTGGTACTCATTCTCATCGCCCGGTCGATAGCCGCGATGAACGTAGCGGATCTCGCCCTTGCGATCGATGATGACGGAGCTCGGCATCTCATCCACGTGATAGGACTTGCTCACCTGATTGGCGGGATCGAGCAGCACCGGGAAGCTCACGGGCTTGCGCGCGAGCAGCTCCTTCACGGGCGGCGCCTCCTTGTCGACGTTCACGCCGATGAGCGTGAAGCCGGCGGGCTTGTATTTCTTGTACATCTGGTCGAGCAGCGGCATTTCCTGCTGGCAGGGTCCGCACCAGGTCGCCCAGAAGTTGACCATCACCACCTGGCCCTTGTACTGGGCGAGCCCGGACTGTCCGCCGGTGACGGCCGTGAGCGTGAAAGCCGGCGCAGGGCCGCCGGCATCGGCAGCGAAGGCGCTCGAGGCGATGACGATGGCCGCCATCGCACAGCGCTTGAGCAGTTTTGCGGTAGATCGTTGCATGGATCTCTCCTTGAATGTCGTCGCCATACTCAGAAAAACGTGGTCAGGCCCAGTGTGCCTTCTATGTTGTGGACGTTCTTGTCGACCCCGAACAGGGAGGACTCGAACACATGATCGCGAACATCCAGATGCACAGCCAGCCAGTCGGTGACCAGGATGCGAGTGCCGACGCCGAAATTCAGCGCGAACTGGTCCTGGTCGGCGAATTTCACATCGCCCATGCCGACCGTGACGTACAGCGCCGTGTTGAAGGCCCGCCCTCGCCCGAGGAACACCTCACCGGGCAGTACGTTGTAGCCCACGTCCAGGTCGTAGTAAGTGAACTGCCTCCCAGAGTTACTGAGCACCGTGATCGCGGGAAAGGTCTCCTCGAGGCTGCTCTGTCCGGCCTTGGAACGCGCCAGGAAGCCCTCGAGAAAGAAGTCCTCCGTGACATGGTAGGCGGCGCGGATACCGTAAACCGGGTTGGTGCCGAAGTCCTCGATGCTGAGCGCGCCGAAATAGGCGCCCAGCTCGACGTCCTTGGCCTTCACCTTGGGCGTCTTGACCACGCGCCGCGTGACTTGCGGCTCCACGATGGTCGGCTCCGCCCCGGGCTCCTCGACGGTCACCTGCACGGGCTTCTTGTCGCCGCGATGGAACCAGCCGCAGCCGGACAGCAGCGCTGCCGCTAGAAGAACACTGCAAAGCCGATTTTCCATTCTTCCAGATCCTCGTACACGTTGAGGTGGTTGAAGACGTCGTAATGACGCCAGTCCGCGCGCCACATGAAGCGTCGGGTGATGAAGCCGCGCGCGCCGAGCGAGACATAGGCCATCTGGTTCGAGCTCTCGAGCGGCGCCGGCGGCACCTTGTCGACGATGTGCTGATACCCGGTACCGAGCCCGGCCGTGGGTGAGAACCATTTCCACTCCGGGATGAAGGTATGCCGCAAGCCGATGGTCGCGATCACGCGGTTATCGAGCGTGCCGAGCGCCTGCTGCAGTACTGCCTCGACGTCGATGCTGTCGGTAATGCCGAAATCCACATAGGAGGTGACCAGGTTCTGCCGGTTGTACACGCCGTATCCCGCCCCGAACTCCCAGCGGTGACTGGCGAAGTCGGGATAGGGAGGGATCGGCGCCGGGTCGCCGTTGGCGAGCTTGGTGATGGCGAGGTCCGCTCGCCGCGCCCAGCCTTCCGCGCCGTGCGGAGCCCGTACCTTGTACCAGTCGGTGCGGCTGAACAGCACGGTCACGACCTCATCCCGCCCCACCACATAGACGACCGGGAAGCCGCGCCCGGGCCCCGAGTGCATCTCGAGGAACGGGGCGGTCACGACCAATTGCAGCAGCGGACGCTTCGCAGCTTGTGCGATTCCGAGATGCAACGTCTGCAACAGCAGAAGGAGCCCGAGCAGACGTCTCATCAGTACATATCGCTAGCGCGTCAGTTGGCCGCTGCCGGAGCGACGAACGGATCGTTGTAGAACTGGCCGCCGATGTCCAACCATTCCGAGACCAATCGCAGCTCTCCGATCGTCATGAACCCCGTGTGATCGAGCACGGGATCGTGGAAGCTCCCGTCGAACATCCGCAGAAATGCCGTCGATGCCGCCGCATCCCCCGCTACCATCGGCGCTGGCAGCATCACCGGCTGCTGCGAGGGCGGCGGTCCCGGATCGGTGACCGTCAGTTCCTGCAGCACGCCCATATTAAGCGTCAATTCGAAATGTTGCGACAGGACATTTTGATACGAGGTGACCAGCGTCGGATCGGGTGTCACGACGTTCGCGCCGCTGGTGCCGCCCGTGAGGTCGAGCTGTCCCGCCGGCACCTGCACCTTGTTCTGCAGATTGACCGTGTTGTGGCAGTTGGTGCAGGTCACCGAGGTGTTGGCGACGCCGTTGACGGTGGCCACGCGCGTCGTGGAGTTCCACAGGTTCTGGATGAACAGCTGGGTCGGATTCGAATTCGCGTTGGCATAGTGAATCGTGATGCGGCACTGCGCGCTCCACGGCACGCAGTTGGCGTTGCTCGGCGGAGTCGACGGGATGCCGAGATTCGTGGCGCCGGTGACGCTCGTGCCGTAGGGCAGATCGATGTAGTTGTCGGCCTGCGGCGTCGTCACACCCTGGGTCCAGATGGGCGCATAGGTGACGTCGGGCGCGAGGATCTGCGAGCACGGCTGCGTGTTCGGCTCGGCGAGCTTGCCGAGCGCGCTGCCCTGCTCGCAGCTGATGCGCGCGAGCGTCTGAGCCATGGTCTCGCCCTGATTCGCGAACAGCGCGCTATAGGTGTCGGGGAATGGCTCGCCCGTGGTCGTCGCGCCCGTGTTGACCGCAAGGGTGAGCCCGGATCTTCCGTGCGAGGGCTGCGTGAGGCTGCCCGCGGTGTGGCAGCCGTTGCAGGATTTGATCTCGCCCGGCATCACCTGCATCCAGCTCGTGTGCTGCGCTGTGATCCGTCGCGCATTCGCGTCGAGCACGTCGACGATGAACGGCACGTTGGCGGGCACCTGGATCTGCACCGAGCCGTCGGGTTGCACCGGCGCATACCCGAGTATCTCCCTCATCCCCATGCCGCCGGCGCCGGTGGGGCCGAACGCGGACTGGTTGATCTTGCGCACCGTCTTCGGCGGGATCTCGACCGCCTTCTCGATGCGCACGAATCTGGCGGGCCGGGTATAGAAGCTGGCGTTGGCGGGATCCGCCTGGGCGGAGATGCTGGGCTTCGCGGTATCGATGCCGTCGAAATCGTACACGCTCTTGATATCGAGGATGCCCACCTCGTTGTTGACCAGCGCCTCCTCGGCCGGTGTGGTCGGCTGGAAATCCGGAATGTAGGTGGGCGCCGGCACGCGCGCCTGCAGGATCATGGGCTCGACGATCTCGAGCCCCTGCTCGGCCGAGATGATCGGGCTCAAGGTCCCCGCATCGAAGTCATAGACCCAAACCGTGTACTGGGGCGGAGCCAGCTTGACGTTCGCGCCGGTGGTGTTCGTGTTGGTGCAGACCGAGGTCGTGCCGTCGGTGTTCTCGATCAAGCAGGGAGCCCAGCTCACCAGCATGCGGTTGGTGCCGTCGTACAGCGGGGACATGGAATAGAACCGTCCTCCCGCCGAGGGCATGTTGGCATCGGTCGTAACGCCGAGCGATGTGGCGCTCGTCTGCCCCGGTCCCTTGAGCGTGCTCGAGGGCGTGCTCGGCTGGTTGATCTCGACGTAGTCATTGGTGTCGATATCGACGATGTCGCCGCCGAGCTGGGTGCCGAGGAACGGGCGCGCGATGGCGAGCAGGGTGCCGTCGGAGCGCTGGCGGGCGTTCACGAACTGGATCACGTTGTTGTTCGTGCCCGCTATGTTGGCGCCGGTGGCGTGGCTGTTGGCCCCGTAGAGGAGCTGCAGGCCGCTGCCGTCGGGATTGGTCACATAGAGGCTGACCTCACCGCCGTTCTCCGTGTCCCAGCGCGAGAAAACCACCTGCCCGTTGGCGAGCACCGAGGGCGCGAAGTCATGGTTGGTATTGAAGCTGATCTGGTGCATGCCGCTGCCGTCGGCATTCATGACGTGCAGCAGGAAGATCGGCTGCTGCTGATCGGTCGTGACCGCCTGATACTGAGGTCGTCCCTCGTCGAGCAGGATCGCCTGGGTCGCCACCTGGCGGGTCGAAGAGAAGACGATCCGCCCGTCCGGTAGATAATGAGCGCCGACGTCGTGCCCGGAGGTCACATCGTCGGTGGTCAGCTGGGTCACCGTCTTGGTCGCGGCATCGTACTGATAGATCTTCCAGTTGGGCTGCTTGGGATCGTCGTTCTTGAGATTGGGGTTCAAGGGCAGGCGCAGCGAGAACACCACCTTGGTGCCGTCCGGTGAGACGTCGAGGTCGCGTACCGCGCCTTGACCCATGGTGATCGAGGCCGTGACGTTGGTCTCGACGCTGCCGGCGCTCGCCGTGTCGCGCACGTACAGATCGCTCCCCGTGATCGAGGTGATGAGGTCGGTCACGTTGATGTCGGAGGGCGTCGCCGCCTGATTGGTCTTGCTGGTGGTGGTGGTCAGCACCGGCTGCTTGACGTACACCATCGGATAGTTGGTGATGCCGGGCGTGAGCGACTGTCCGCCGGCGACCCCGGGCGCATGGCCGGTGGGCGCGCTGTTGCATGCGGCGAGCAGCGCGAGCGTCAAAAGTGCGAGCGCGCCGAGCTTCGAGCGAACGTGACCCGATTCACGATACTGAGAAGTGTTCATATGCGGTTCCCTACCATCGAGGCCGACGCCCCATCAGTGGCTGCGCATCGAACATTGAACTTAATCGATCCATGACGGCATCTTCGTTCGACACGCGCGAGCAATCTGTTAACCCACTCACAGAAGAACTTCGTTAGCTTCTGATTTCTGAGCAGTACGTAGCCGATTCTTGCACTGTGCATCCCAGAATATAGGTGCGCAGTCGGCGCTCGGTACTGTCGCGAAACACCGACGTCGTTCGGCTGAGACATTATTTAGCGGGTTCCTTGGCGCTTAGTATTGCGCACCAGGTCAAACCCACAACTCGCACGAGCGGACGTGAACATGATGGACGGGATGGAGAAACCAATGAGCCAACTCTCAGGCCGCGCGGCGCTGCCGCGCGCAATGAAGCTCGCACTCAAGGCGACTGCATGCCTCGGCGCGCTCGCGCTGCTCGGAGCCACCGCATCGGCGCAGGCGCCTACGCCCGACCAAGCGGTGCGCATGTACAGCCGCATCGCCGGCATCCCGCCGAACGCGACCGAGCTCGCGCAGATGCTCGCCGCCTCGAGCCCGGTGCAGGCGGCGCTGGTGGCGACCAACGATCCGAAGTTCTACAACGACACCATCCGCAACCTGGTCGCGCCCTGGACCAATCGCGCGCAGTCGGTGTTCGTCCCGCTGAACGACTACACCGCCACGGTGATCGGCATGGTGCGCGACAACGTGCCGTTCAACACGGTGCTGAGCGCCGACATTCTATACGTCGGTACCGGCTCGTTGGGCGAGGGCAGTTACTCGCCGGACAACAACAACATGTACATCAACCTGGACGCCGCCAACGCCGATCTGAGCTCGCCGGCGGTCCTCAAGCAGACGACGCAGTCCTCGCTCACGGGGATCCCCAGCGCCGCGACCGCCGGCATCATCACGACGCGTGGCGCGGCCAGCGCTTTCTTCGTGAACGGCACCAACCGCGCCATGTTCCGCTTCACCATGATCAATCACCTCTGCAACGACCTGCCGACGGTGATGGACACGACCCGCCCGCCGGATCGCATCCGCCAGGACGTGACCCGCAGCCCCGGCGGCGTGAGCACGCTGTTCCTGACCAACTGCATCGGCTGCCACAGCGGTATGGACCCGATGGCCCAGGCGTTCGCGTACTACAACTTCCAGTACCCGGCGAGCGAGATCGGCGCGACCGCATGGCCGATCGGACAGATCGTCTACACGGCGGGCCAGACGCAGCCCAAGTACCACATCAATAACACCAACTTCCCGCAGGGCTTCAACACGCCGGACGACAGCTGGACCAATCGCTGGCGCACCGGTCCGAACCAGCTGCTCGGCTGGGCCGCGAGCGTGCCGGGCACCACCACGCCGGGCAGCGGCCAGGGGGCGAAATCCCTGGGGCAGGAGCTCGAGAGCAGCTATGCCTTCGCGAGCTGCCACGTCACCCAGGTCTTCAAGACCGTGTGTCTGCGCGCACCGGCTTCGAGCAGCGTGCAGAACGCCTCGAACGGTGACGGCGCGCAGATCCAGTCGATGATCGCCTCGTTCCAGAACGGCTACTCGTTGCGGCAAGTGTTCGCTGAAGCGGCCGCGTATTGCATGGGAGATTAATTGTGAAACCGATACGCATACTTGCTCTGCTCACCCTTGCGGCCACCCTGGGCCTCGCGGCCTGCGGCGGTGGCGGCAGCGGCGACGCGGCGAATCCCACCGGCGCGCCGACCAGCAGCGTCGACGCCTACACCGGGCCTCCGCCCGCCACGGCCGACGTGCAGGCCTTCGAGGTCAGCCTGTGGAACAACATCCGCGGCCAGAACCGCTGCGGCCAGTGCCACAACGCGACCACTCCGGCGCAGATGCCGAACTTCGCGCGCAGCGACAATGTGAACCTGGCGTACGCGCAAGCCAACACGGTGGTCAATCTTGCGCAGCCCTCCACCTCCATCATGGTGGTCAAGGTGAGCGGCGGCCACAACTGCTGGCTGGCGGACCCGAGCGCCTGCGGCCAGATCTTGACCACCTGGATCAGCAATTGGGCCAACGCCACGGGATCCTCTTCGGCGACCCAGGTACAGCTGGTCGCTCCGCCCAGCGAGTCGGTGGGTCAGAGCTTGAACTTCAGCTCCACCTCGACGGCGGCGACCGACTATGGCAACACCATCTATAAGCTGACGAGCGTCTATTGCTCGAAGTGCCATTCCTCGCAGGCCAGCCCGGCGAACGCGCAGACCCCGTATTTCGCGGACCCGGACCTGCAGACGGCATATCAGGCGGCCATCCCGAAGATCGACTTCACGGGATGTGTGCCTCAGGATCCCTCTTCCACGACCTGGCAGCAGACGTGCGGCACCAACTCGCGCTTCTACAACCGCCTTCTGGTCGACATGCACAACTGCTGGGATCAGTGCGCGCAGGACGCCGCGGAGATGCTCACGCAGATTCAGGCCTTCGCCATGGACGCGACGCCGACCAACCTGCCCGCGAGCCTGGTGGTGAGCAAAGCGCTGCACCTCACGGACGGCACGGTGGCGAGCGGCGCCAACCGCTACGATGCGGACACCATCGCCAAGTACATGTTCTCCGAGGGCGCGGGCTCGACCGTGGCGTACGACACCAGCGGTATCGATCCGGCGGCCAACCTCACCTTGAGCGGCCACTATCAGTTCGACGGCAGCTGGGGCATCATCTTCCTCGCGGGCGGCGCCAAGGCGCAGTCCACGGTGGAGTCGAGCTCGAAGCTCAACACGCTCATCCAGGCGACGGGCGAGTTCTCGATCGAGGCCTGGGTCGCTCCGGCGGTCGTGGCCACGAACCTGTCGGACATCGTGAGCTACTCGGGCGGCGACACGCTGCGTAACTTCACGCTGGCGCAGACCAACCAGGACTACGACTTCTTCCTGCGCAGCACCAGCTCGAGCTCGAGCTCGAGCTCCACCTCCACCGCGATGGCGCTCAACGGCCAGCCGGACTTGCAGACGCCGGACGCCAGCATGGCATTGCAGGCCGCACTGCAGCACGTGGTGCTCACCTATGATCCGATCAACGGACGCCAGATCTACGTGAACGGCGTGAACCAGAATCTCGCCGACCCGCAGAAGGGCGGCAGCATCTCGAGCTGGGACTCGACGTTCGCGCTGGTGCTCGGCAGCGAGGTGTCCGGCGACAACGCCTTCCAGGGCGAGATCAAGTTCCTGGCCATTCACAGCCGCGCGCTCACCGCAGCGCAGGTGATGCAGAACTTCAACGCCGGCGTCGGACAGCGCTACTACCTGCTGTTCAACGTCTCGAACGTGCCCGGCGTGAACGTCGCACAGTCGTACATCATGTTCACCGTGAGCCAGTACGACAACTATAGCTACCTGTTCTACCAGCCCACGTTCATCTCGCTGGATTCGACCGCGAAGCCGACCAGTATCCCGATCCAGGGCATGCGTATCGGCATCAACGGCACGATCCCGCTAGTGGGGCAGGCCTACATCCCGCTGAACACCAACATCACGGGCGCCGGCTACACCGCGCAAGGCGAGGTGCTGTCGACCGTGGGCACGGTGATCGGGCTCGAGGCGGGACCGGCCTCCGACCAGTTCTTCCTGCAGTTCGACAAGCTGGGTACGGCGACCGACGTGACCGTCGAGGAATCTCCGTGCCCGGCGAGCGGCCCCTGCTTGCAGGCGCTCGCTCTGCAGCCCCCGGCGGCCGATGTCGGCGTGCGCAACTTCGCGCAGACGAACTCGACCTTCTCGCAGCTCACGGGCGTGCCGACCAGCAACGCGTCCGTGGTCACGACCTACCAGGCCGTGCAGCAGCAGCTGCCGCCGATCAACACGCTCGAGTCGTACTCCTCGGCCAACCAGGTCGGCGTTGCGCAGCTGGCGGTGCAGTACTGCAACCAGCTGATGAGTTCGAGCAATACTGCGCTGCAGAGCAAGCTGTTCGGCAGCGGCGTGACCTTCAGCGCCTCGCAGTTCAGCACGCCGCAGGGTATTGCCCAAGTCGTCAATCCGCTCGCCAACATGGCAGTCGGAGGCGGAAGCCTCACGCATCAGCCGGCGGCCTCGACGGTGTCGACCGAGCTCACCAACCTGGTCGGCATTCTCTGCGGCGGCAGCAGCCCTTGCACGAGCACGGCCCGCGTGCAGGCGGTCACGATCGCGGCCTGCGCCGCGGCGCTCGGTAATGCGGACGTAATGATCTACTAACTGATTACAGGATCGAAGAGGCTCTACTTATGCGTATGCGCAATGTACCGAAGTTCCGCAAGGTTCCGAAGGGACTCGGCCCGAACGAACCCCTGAGGCATCAGGACCACCCGAAGCCGACCACGCGCCGGCAATTCCTGGCCCAGGGCTTCATGACCGGCGCAGCATCGGTGATTCTGCCGTCGGGACTCAGCGTGCTGGTGGGCCCGCGCAGCGCGTCAGCCCAGACGCTGAACGGCCAGCCCCTGACTTGTCCGAACTCGAGCACGCAGGTGACCTCGACCGGGCTCGCGGCCGACGTGCAATGCGCGGTGCAAGCGTGCCAGATCACTTCCGGCGCGGGCATGATCCCCTTCATCTGCTTCGATCTCTCGGGCGGCGGTAACATCGCCGGTTCGAACGTGCTGGTGGGCGGTCCCGGCGGCCAGCTCGACTTCCTGAGCGTCGCGGGCTACAGCAAGCTGGGGCTTCCCGGAACCATGGTGCCGAACTCGAGCACCAAGAGCTTCGTCGATGCGACGCTGGGATTGCGCTATCACTCCGACAGCGCGCATCTGCGCGGGATCAAGACACGCTTCACCAACCCCACGTTCTGGGCGAATACCACGGGAACCATCATCCCGGCGCTGTCGCAGAACGACACCAACACCAATCCGCACAACCCGATGTACGGCATCTACCAGGCGGGCGCACGCGGCGCCCTGTTGAACCTGATCGGCACCGATAGCTCGACATCGGGCGGCAACTCCATGGCGCCTCCGGGCATGGTGATCACGACCGCGCAGCCGACGGTGATCGACAGCGGCCAGGACACCGCCGGACTCGTGAGCACCGGACAGCTGAGCACCTTGTTGCCGAACTCGAGCGACATCACCAACGTGCTCGAATCGATGAAGCGTATCAGCGATTCGAAGTACGGGGTGGTGACGGCTTATTCCAGCAATACCCCGAACGGCAGCACGCTCAACGCCAACGCCCTGGGATCCGCCGGCTCACAAGCCTGCTCCTTCACCAAGTCGGCGTACCTGTTGAACAAGTACCCGAATCCCGGTGCGGTCGATCCGGACGACGACACGACCATCGTGGGCGCCGCCACCAGCATCTTCAACACCACCGAGTATCAGCAGACCTCCGAGTACCAGAAGACCGCAGCGGTGATGAAGCTGGTGGTCGACGGTGATGCCGCGGCGGGCACCATCGAGCTGGGCGGCTTCGACTACCACACCGGCGATCGCTCGACCGGCGAGGCCCGCGACCTCGTGGCCGGAAACTGCATCGGCGCCGTGCTTCAATACGCGGCCCTCAAGGGCAAGCCGGTCATGATCTACGTGTTCAGCGACGGCTCGCTCGCGAGCGACGGCACCATCGACAACTCGGTCGGCGGCCGCGGCAAGGGCGTGTGGACGGCGGACAATCAGAACGTCGCGGCCACCTACTTCCTGGTCTACAACCCGGCGGGCGTCGCGAAGACCGCGCAGAGCAGCGTTGAGATGAGCCTGCAGCTCGGGTATTTCAATCCCGATGGCTCGCAGAACACCAACGCGACTCCGGCCGGCAACAACGTGCCGAACCTGGTGCAGATGGTGGTGCTCAATTACATGGCGCTGCACTCGACCGCCGCGGTGGCGAACTGGCCGAACCTCTGGCCCAGCAATCCCACCAACAACACGCTGGGTGCCGGCGCGAGCACCCTCGATCCGCTGGTCATGTGGCAACCGCTTGCGGGGCTCGTCGGCGGCAAAGTACCCGGTTGATGCTTCGGGGCTGGGTCCGCATCGAACCGGACCCAGCCTCGGGCACAGCGCGCGCGCAGCCGACTGTCTCAACCGAGAGACAGTACCTCCACTTGGTGATTAGTGCATCGATGGCGGCCGCCGCCGGGCGCGCCATGTCGCTGCGCGCACTGCGGCGACGAATTCTCGCGAATGTGCACCACGTCATGTTCGCATGCGGGAAAGCGCAGTCCCGCGCGTTGACACTGCGGCTTGCATTATGCGATTTTGCATAAGGTCTGATCAGGGCAAACTCGTCGAAAGACGAGGGCGCAAAGCTTCCGGTCTAAGTTCTCCGAGAACTTGAGCCTAGACAGCGGGGTTACCAGCGTGATTGATATCAAGCCGCGCACCGGCGGCGGCGTTCATCTCGGCAGCGCCCGAATCCTAGAGTGAGTGCGCTGCATGCGTAGTGCATGGTTCGCCGGCCTGATGGCCTGTGCGGCCTGGGCAAGCGCCGCGGCGGCCGATGCTCCATCGATGGTCGGCAAGGATGCTCCGGACTTCGTGCTCAAGGCGACCGACGGCAGCAATCTGCGGCTGTCGGAATATCGGGGTCAGGTGGTGCTCGTGAATTTCTGGGCGCGCTGGGCCAACGACTCGCGGCGCGAGATTCCGGCGCTCGACCGCATCAACACGACCTACCGCCGTGCCGGGCTCGTGGTCCTCGGAATCTCGGTGGACGAGGACCTGCGGCGCGCGCACGAGTTCGCCGCCTCGATGAAGGTTTCCTACCCGATGATGTTCGACTCCGGCGAGGGTATCGGCCGCGACTACCAACTCGGGAAGATGCCCATGACCATACTGGTCGATCGCTCGGGCGTGGTGCGCTATGCCCACCTCGGCTACAAGCGCGGCGACGACCGGATCTATCTGGACCAAATCCGTGAGCTGCTGCGCGAGTAAAAGGCTTCTATGAATCTCAAATCCGTCTCGATCTGCGCCTGCGCGCTGCTGCTCGTCTCGGCGCTGCAAAGTGGGGTGTCGCGCGCCGACACCGTGGCCGCGGCTCCCGCCGCACCCGCTGCCTCGGCACCGGCCGCGGCCGCGGCCGCTGCCGCGCCTGCCGCTGCCGCGCCCGCGCCTGCCGCTGCCGCGCCATCGGCACCCGCCGCCGGGGCGGCCGCGCAAGGCCAGTCCGATGGCGCCGCCGCGCCTGCGCCCGCCGACGCCTCCTCGAGCGAGTTCAAGACGCTCGACCAGGAGGTGCAAGGCGTCAAGAAGGACGTGATAGACCTCAACAAGGACTTGTTCGTGCTGGAGGAGGAGCTGCTGTTCCCGGCGAACACTCAGGTGGCCGTGTACGTGTCGATGGACGTGGGCGCCTTCTTCGCGCTCGACTCGGTAACGCTCAAGATCGACAACAAGGAAGTCAAGAACTACCTGTACACCGCCCGCGAGGCGGACGCGTTGCTCAAGGGCGGCGTGCAGCAGATCTATCTCGGCAATCTCAAGGTTGGCAAGCACGAGCTGGTCGCTTTCTTTACCGGCAAGGGTCCGGTCGAGCGGGACTACCGGCGCGGAGCCACCATCAACTTCGACAAGGGCGTCGGCGCCAAGTACCTCGAGCTCAAGATCACCGACAAGGTCGTCAAGCACCAGCCAGAGTTCCAGATCAAAGATTGGGAATGACGACGCGTGTAACAGTGCCGCGCCTAGGCCTCAAGCTGCGAGCGATCCTTCTCGGCGCATCGTTGGCGGTGCTGCCGCCGGCAGCCCCTGCGGCCAAGTATGCGAAGCCCGATCCCGACGGCTTGCCGCCGCACCCGGTGAAGGACCTGCATTACGGCGACATCCTGTTCTACTTCTACCAGGACGATTATTTCGATTCGATCACCCGTCTTCTGGCGGCGCAGCAGCTCGATCGCTTACCTCACAGCGAGGGCGAAGCGGAGCTGCTGCTCGGCGGGCTGTATCTGTCGCTCGGTGAGCATGTCGAGGCCGGAAAGATCTTCGAGGCGCTGCTCGCGGGCAAGACCTCGGAGACGGTGCGCAACAAAGCCTGGTTTTATCTGGGGAAGGTCTGGTATCAACGGGGCTATCTCGAGGAATCGGAGCGCGCTCTGCGCCAGGTCTCGGACAAGATCCAGCCGCGCATCAGCGCCGAGCGCTACATGCTGCTCGCGCAGCTCATGCTGCGCGAAGGCCGCTACGACGATGCGATCGCCGCGCTGCAAAGCTGGCACGGCGCCCCGGACTGGACCGCGTATGCGCAATTCAATCTCGGCGTCGCGCTGGTGCGCAAGGGCCGCCTGCCGGAGGCGATCGCCTATCTCGACCGCGTCGGCCGCATGGAGACCTCGGCGGAGGAGCTCTTGTCCTTGCGGGACAAGGCGAATCTGGCGCTCGGCTTCGCCTACTTGCAATCACAGCGTCCGGCCGACGCGAAGCCGATACTGGAGCGCGTCCGGCTCGAGGGTCCGTTCTCGAGCATGGCGTTGCTCGGGGTGGGGTGGGCGGACTCCTCGCTCGGCCACTTCAAGCAGGCGCTCGTTCCCTGGCTCGCGCTGCGCAAGCGCAACCTGCTCGATTCGGCCGTGCAGGAAGCGTACCTCACGGTGCCTTATGCCTATAACCAGCTGGGCGCGCGCGGCCAGGCGGCCGAGTACTACGGCGCGGCGATCGACTCGTTCGACACGGAGCTCAAACATATCGACGAGTCGATCGAGGAGATTCGCAGCGGCAATCTGCTCGACCGGCTGTTGAACGACGACAAGAAGGACACGCTCACGTGGTACTGGCAGCTGAAGACGCTGCCCGACGCGCCCGAGTCGCGCTACCTTTATACCTTGCTCGCGAGCAACGAATTCCAGGAGGGACTCAAGAATTATCGCGAGCTCAAGTTCATGAGCAAGAACCTCGATGACTGGCGCGAGGACGTGTCCGCCTACGACAACATGCTCGACACCCGGCAGCAGGCCTACGACCAGGAGCTGCCCAAGGCCGACGCGGTGATGGCCGCGACCGACCTCGATGCGCTCACCAGCAAGCGCGTGGAGTTCGAGTCGCGCCTCAACGCCATCGAGAAGTCCAATGACGTCGCGGCGCTGGGCACTCCCGAGGAGCAGCGCACCTGGGTCCGGCTGAAGCGCATCGAGGACTTCCTCGCGCTGCATCCGGACGATCCGGACTTGCAGGAGATGCGCGAGAAGCTGCGCATGATGAAAGGCGTCATGTACTGGCGTTTGTCGGAGAGCTTCAAGGCGCGTCTGTGGAACGAGCGCCGCTCGGTGAAGGAGCTCGAGGGGTCGCTGCTCGAGACGCAGAAGCGCGCGGTCCAGGTGAATCAGGCGCGCACCGGCATGCCGGCCAATACCGGCGTATTCGCGACGCGCGTGCAGGCCATGCGCACGCGCATGGACGAGCTGCAGGATCGGCTCGGCGCGTTGGCCGAGAAGCAGAATCACTACTTGCAGGATCTCGCGGTCGAGGAGCTCGGGCGCCAGAAGCAACGCATCGAGACCTACCAGGTGCAGGCGCGGTTCGAGCTTGCCGCGATCTACGACAAGACCAGCAACGAGCAACCGGCCAAGCCCGCGCCGGAGAGCAAGCCATGAAGCGCCCGTTCGGCAAGCCCGTGACCGCGCTCGCCGGGCACGCGCTGGCCGCGGCGGCGCTCGCCGTGCTCGCCACCGGTCCGGCCACGGCGGGACAGAAGCAGCCTCAGACCATCAAGGATATCGAGGGCCAGCAGGTCGACGTCAGCACCGATCCGCCGCAGAACGTCGACAACGCCAAGACGATGAACAGCTACAAGCGCTTCCTCGATCTCAACGCCGGAGATGCGGCGTTGCGCGAGGAGGCGATGCGCAGGCTCGGCGATCTGAACCTGGAGAGCTCGGAGTCGGAGCGCATCGAGCACGAGCTCGCGACCAACGAGGGCCTGCGTGCAACCGAGGCCATACATCTGTACACCGCGCTGCTCAAGACCTACCCCAAGTACGAGCGCAACGATTCCGTGCTCTACCAGCTGGCGCGGGCCTACGAGCTCAACGCTCAGCCCGACAAGGCGCTGGCCTCGCTCGATCGGCTGGTGGCGAGCTACCCGCAGAGCCGCTACATCGACGAGGTGCAGTTCCGTCGCGGCGAGATCCTGTTCTCGAACAAGTCGTATCCGGCCGCACAATCCGCCTACGAAGCGGTGATCAAGGTCGGCTCGAGCTCGCAGTTCTACAACCAGAGCCTTTACAAGCATGGCTGGTCGCTGTTCAAGCAGGGCGACACCGAGAAGAGCCTCCAATCGTTCTCGGGCGTGCTCGATTCGGTGCTGGTGTCGAAGAAGGACCCGAAGGTGCTGGTGGAGATCGACACCCTGTCGAAGCCCAATCGCGAGCTGGTCGAGGACACCTTCCGGGTCATGTCGCTCACCTTCTCCTACGGCGATGGGCCGAAGATGATCGACGAGTTCGTGAAGCACAAGAAGCCGCGGCCCTACTACTATCTGCTGTACGCGCGTCTCGGCGACCTGTACATCGAGAAGGAGCGCTACACGGACGCGGCCGACAGCTACCGCGCCTTCGTCTCCCAGGACCGCAACAACGAGAAGGCCCCGCTGCTCGAGATGCAGGCCATCGAAGCCTACTCGAAGGGCGGATTCCCGGACCTCGTGCTCCAGGGCAAGAAAGAGTTCGTGGAGAACTACAGCTACGGCACCGCCTATTGGCAGGGCAGAACCCCCGCGGGCGAACCGAAGGTCGTCGCCGAGCTCAAGGTCAATCTCAAGGACGTCGCCCAGTACTACCACGCCGAGGCGCAGAAGAGTAAGAACGTGGCGGACTATCAGGAGGCGGCGAGATGGTACCGGAGCTACTTGACCTCCTTCCCGGACGATCCCGATTCCTCGGTCACCAATTTTCTGTTGGCCGATACGCTGTTCGAGAGCAAGCAGTATTTGGACGCCGCCCAGCAGTACGAGAACACGGCTTATTCGTACGGCACGCATGCGAAGGCGGCCGAGGCCGGATACGCCGCGCTGGTGGCCTATGGCAAGGAAGAGGAAGGCTTGTCGGGCGACTCCAAGGCCAAGATCCACAGCCGCGAAGTCGATAGCTCGCTCAAGTTCGCGCAGGCCTTCCCGACGCATCCCGAGACTCCCCAGGTGCTGACCCGCGCGGCGACCGACCTGTATGCCGCCAAGGACTATGCGCGCGCCACGCAGGCGGCCGAGACGCTGCTCGCGCGCCAGCCCCCGGTGGATGCGGCGAAGCAGCGCATTGCCTACACCGTGATCGCCAACTCGAACTTCGAGCAGGGTCACTTCGACAAGGCCGAAGCGGGCTATGCGAGCGCGCAAGGGCTCATGGCCGCCAACGATCCGGAGCGGCCGGCGATCGTCGAGCGTCTGGCGGCATCGATCTACAAGCAGGGCGAGCAGAAGAGCCAAGCCGGCGACAGCGCCGCCGCGGTCGACGATTTTCTACGGGTGTCGAAGATGGCCCCCACCTCCAAGGTGCGCGCCAACGCGGATTTCGACGCGGCCGCGCTGCTCATCACCCAGAAGCAGTGGGACCGCGCCATCGTGGTGCTCGAGGACTTCCGGCGCAACTTTCCGCAAAGCCCGCTGCAGGAGGACGTCACGCGCAAGCTCGCGGTGGCGTACTCGGAGTCCAACCACCCCGGCCAGGCGGCGGTCGAGTTCGAGCAGATCGCGCAGTCCCCGGCCGAGTCGGCCGATGTGCAGCGCGAGGCGACGCTGCAAGCCGCGGATCTGTATGACAAGGCGGGCAACACGGCGAAATCGCGCGTCATGCTCGAAGCGTTCGTCAAGCATTTCCCGCAGCCGCTGAATCCGGCCATGGAAGCGCGCAACAAGCTGAGCATCATCGCCGGCAAGATGAACGACCCGAACACTCGCGACTACTGGTTGCGCGAGATCATCAATGCGGACCGCGCCGCGGGCGCGCAGCGCACCGATCGCAGCAAGGCGCTCGCCGCCAAGGCGACGCTCACGCTTGCTGCGCCGGAGCGCGAGGAATTCATGCGCGTCAAGCTGGTGGCGCCGCTCAAGAAGTCGCTGGCGGAGAAGCGCAAGGCGATGGAGAACGCCCTCAAGGCCTATACCGCGGCCGCCGACTACCAGGTGGCGGAAGTCACGACCGCGGCCACCTATGAGAGCGCGGAGCTGTATCGGCAGCTCGGCAAGGATCTGATGAGCTCGGAGCGTCCCAAGGGTCTCAACAAGGAGGAGCTCGAGCAGTACGACGTGCTGCTCGAGGAGCAGGCCTTCCCGTTCGAGGAGAAGGCGATCAAGTTGCATGAGCTGAATACCGCGCGCGCGAAGCAGGGCACTTACGATGAGTGGGTGCAGAAGAGCTTCGCTGCGCTCGCACAGCTCAATCCCGGCCGCTATGCCAAGGTGGAGATCGGTGAACAGGCATTCGATTCGATTCGCTAGCGCGGCGCTCAGCGTCGCACTGCTCGCGGGCTGTCATGGCGCCCCGCCGCGCCCCGCGCCGCAAGGCGCGCCGGGCAAGAAGGCGGCTGCCACCGACAGCGCGGCGGCACCGGCCGCAGCGAACGCCGCCGCAGCTTCTCAGGGGACGGCCAAACCCGCGGCCGCACCGGTTCCGGAGCGTGCGACGCAGCAATACAGCCAAGCGCTCGGCATGATGAAGGCGGGGCGCACGAGCGATGCCGAGCTCGAGTTCAAGCAGCTCGCCCTCGCATACCCCGACCTCGCGGGGCCCGAAGTGAATCTCGGTCTGTTGTATCTGCGCGCCGCGCGCTACAGCGAGGCCGAGGCCGCCTTTCATGCGGCGCTCGACCGCAACCCCGACAACGCGATCGCCAATGACGAGCTGGGCATCGTCGAGCGCAAGCTCGGCAAGTTTACCGAGGCGGAGGCGGCCTACCAGCGCACGATCGCGGTCGAGCCGAGCTACGCTCCCGCCTATCTCAACCTGGGCGTGCTCTATGATCTGTATCTGGCCGAGCCCCAGAAGGCGCTCGAGCAGTTTGAGCACTACCTCACACTTGCGGGCGACAACAAACAGGTCGCCGGCTGGGTGATCGAGCTGCGCAAGCGTGTGGGAGTTCCGGCGGCCAAGCCGGCGGCACCCGCATCCGGAGGCTCGGCTCCCACGGCCGCACCGGCGGCCTCGCCCGGCGCGGCACCCGCCTCGCCCGGGGCGGCGCCCGGCGTCGCGCCTGCACCGCCGCCGCCACCGCCGGCCGGGAGAAAGGAGCCCGCATGAGCACATCCAGGGTCATCGCACGGTCGCTGTCGGCGCTCATGGCCGCGCTGGCCGTCGCGCAAGCCGCCTCGGCGCAGACACCGCAGGCAGCCCCGCCGCCGGCCGCGGTCGACACACAATCGTCACAATCCAAGCTGCAGAGTGAGGCCGGCGAGCCTCGTGCCGCGACCGGCGAGGCGGCATCCTCGAGCCCTGCTGCGGGGGAATCCGAGGCGGCGCGCCCCCTCGCCGGCCCGCCGCATGGCGGCGAGCCTGCCCGCGCCGAGCGTCGGGAGGCGGCTGGCGGCAAGGGCGGCAAGGTGGCGACCGACCGCCTCGAGCTCGGCACCGCGACGGTCACCGGCGATCGGGAGCAGCCGAAGGTCATGTACATCGTGCCGTGGAAGAAATCGGACATCGGCGACCTCTCGGGCAAGCCGATGAACAGCCTGCTCGATGAGGCCCTCGCCCCGATCGATCGGGACGAGTTCAAGCGCCAGGTCGTCTACTACCAGGCTGTGAAGGCGGACGCGTCCCAAAATGGTGCGAAACCGCCGGCACTTAAGGGTGAGAAGTAAGTCATGGCTGATTTTACGGAATCTGATTGAATCTCAGGGTTGCAGCGGGTCGGCATTTTCTAGGAGCGCGAAGATGAATTTCATGAGTTGGATGGTCAATTTCTTCAAGGATGGCGGGGTGTTCCTGTACCCGCTGGCCTTGATTTTCGTGGTCGGCGTCGCGATAGCGATCGAGCGCTATGTGTACCTCACCAGGGAAACCATGCGCAATCGCACACTGTGGGACAACCTGGTTCCGGCGCTCTCCTCCGGCAACTTCAAGCAGGTCGTGGGGCTCACGCAGAACTCCAAGGCCTCGATCGCCACCATCCTCAACTACGGGGTCGCACGGGTGGCGAGCGCTCGCCGCCGCGACGACATCGAGAAGGCGATGGACGAGAGCCTGCTCGAGGTCATTCCGCGCATCGAGAAGCGCACCCACTATCTTTCATCGCTCGCCAACGTGGGCCTGCTCATCGGCCTGCTCGGCACGATCACCGGCCTCATCGGCGCATTCAGCGCCGTGGCCACCGCGAACCCGGCGGAGAAGGCGAGCTTGCTGGCGGCCGCGATCTCGGTCGCCATGAACAACACCGCCTCCGGTCTGTTCGTCGCGATCACGCTGCTCCTCTCGCACATGTTCCTCGAATCGAAGACCACCTCGATGATCGACAGCCTGGAAATCGCCTCGGTGAAGTTCTTGAACTCGATCACCGAGCGCCAGCACGATACGCCCGTGCCCCAGGCCCCCGCCGCACCGGCGGCCCCGGCGCGCGCGCCCGCCGCCGCGCGTGGCACGATCTAGGGCAACCCGCCAGCCGCGCTCGAATAGAACGGTGCAGAACTCATGAAATCAAAGTCAGCGAGCATGGTCCGCCGCAATCACGCCCGCTACCACCAGGGGCGTGACGATCTCAATATCGTGCCGATGATCGACATGATGGTGATCCTGGTGTTCTTTCTGATCTTCACGGCGGTGTTCTCCAAGACCAACATCCTGCAGCTCAACCTGCCGGCGAACGCGACCGCCGCTCCCGTCGAGCTGCCGAAGGGCCTGAAGCTCGAGGTGATCATCCGGCCGAACGACTTGCTGGTGAATGACCGCAACTCGGGCCCCCTCAAGCTGATCGAGAACAATGCCAAGGGCTACGATCTCGACGCGCTGTCGACGTTCATGCGCCAGGTCAAGTCGCAGTTCCCCGAGATGACGGACGCGACCATCCTGCCGAGCCCGAGCGTCTCCTACGACACGCTGGTGCAGGTGATGGACACGGTGCGCGTCTACCAGATCCCCGAACCGCCCTTCAGCAAGGCGGAGCTGTTTCCCGACATCGCCCTGGGGGATGCACCGACATGACGCTGTACCGCATCCAGAGGCATCGCAAACGCCGGCATGGCGCGAGCCACTTTGCGCTGGTGCCGTTCATCGACATGATGACCATCCTCGTGGTGTTCCTGCTCGCGCACACCGCCGAGGTCGACATCCTGCCGAACACCAAGAACATCCAGATCCCGCAGTCGCTTTCCGACCGCAAGCCGAGCGCCGCCGTGGTGGTCATGGTGACCAAGGACTCGGTGTACGTCGACGGCAACCTCGTGGGCTCGCTCGCGGCCGTCGCCGCCAATCAGGGACCGGTGTTCGCGCCGCTCAAGAACGCGCTCATGGCGCAGAACGATCGCATCCTGGCGGGGGCGCAGAAGACCGATATCGCGAAGCGCGAAGTCACCATCATGGGCGACAAGGACATTCCCTACAGCGTGCTCAAGAAGATCATGCTGACCTGCAGCGACGCCGAGTACGGCAAGGTCTCCTTCGCCGTGGTCGAGCGCGAAAGGGCGGCGAGTTAACATGGCGGCCGCAGCAAATCCCGCGCAGCGACCGGTCACGGGACTCGCGCCCTACTACCGGCGCTACGAGCTGCCGTGGTCTCCATCGGAGGAGATGGAGCGACGGTTTCGCAAGATCCTGCGCAATCTCGTCATCGCGTTCGCGATCATCGCCGTCATCATCCCCTTCCTGCCCCGGCACCAGCAGGTGGTGAACACGGAGTCGCTGCCCGAGCGCGTGGTGCAACTCGTGATGGAGCCGCCGCCTCCGCCTCCGCCGCCTCCTCCGCCCAAACCGGAGCCGCAGAAGCCGGTGGAGAAGGTGCCGGTCACGCCCAAACCGGTACCGCCGGTGGATGCGCGCGTGAAGGCCTCGAAGAGCGGGTTGCTGGCGAGCGTCGATGATCTGGCGGCGTTGCGCGACATCGATCTGGACAAGCTCGCGAAGAACCAGCCGAAGACCACCGATCCGGGTGACGTCACTCAGGTGACGCGCTCGCTCATCACCTCCAAGGCCGGGGGTACGAGCGGCGGCATCAGCGCGCCGACCAGCTCGGGCCTCGCCTCGGGCGGCGGCTCGCTCAACGGTATACGAATCGCGCAGGTGAAGGACCCCACCCTGGCAAGGGGCAATCAGGGCAACGGCAGCACGCGCGGCGGCGGCAGCGGCAAGGCCTCGCGCAGCGCGGATGAGATCGCGCTGGTATTCACACGCAACAAGGGCGCGATCGATGCGATGTACGCGCGTGCGCTGCGCGACAACCCGGCGCTGCAGGGCAAGGTGGTGCTCGAGATCACGATCTCGCCGTCGGGCGACATCACCTCGGCGCGCATCGTGTCGAGCGATCTCAACGATCCGGAATTCGAGTCGAAGCTGCTCGCGCGCGTGAAGCTGTTCAAGTTCGACGCCAAGGACGTGGCGCCGCTCACCGCCACCAAACCCATCGATTTCTTCCCGGCCGGATGAACATCCAATCGGAAATCGATTTCTTCAGCGACCTGGGCCTGGTCGACAAGGCGCGTTTCGTCATCCGCCTGATCGGCGAAGTCGCCGAGGAGGCCAAGGTGGGGGCGGGCGACGGGCACGATCTGTCGCGCCTGCGCTTTTCCAACGAGATCATGCAGCGCCTCGCGCGCTTCAGTTTCCAGCTGCTCTCCGAGGATCCGGCGCGGCCCGCCGACGACGTCGTCATCCGCATGCTGCTCGGTCACCGCGCCGACAAGAACGCGGAGCGCATCATGCAGAACTCCTACCGGCGCGTGCTCACGACCTTCGAGAGCTTCGACACGACCGTCCTGTTGAATTCGCACTGAAGCGGCGAATTCCCGTAAGATAACGGCTTCGCATCAAAACAGGCGGCCCCGGGCGCGGCTGTCGCCCGCGTGCCGGGTTTTCTCCCATGATGTATCGCGAAGGCATTCAATTCCCGCCGAAGGATCTCGGGCTGCGCGAGGACGTGCGCGCGCTCGGCGACCTCATCGGCGAGATCCTGCGCGATCAGGGAGGCGAGGAGTTCTTCGCGCTGGTGGAAGGCGATCGGCGCGCCGCGATCGCGCGCCGCGAGGGCGCCGCCGGGGACGGCGATCTCGAGCGCCGCGCCGCGGGGCGCGAGCCCGCCTCCGCCACCAACCTCTCGCGCGCCTTCTCGACCTGGTTTCAGGCGGTCAACACCGCGGAGAAGGTGCACCGCGTGCGCCGCCGTCGCCAGTACCTCAACGAGGCGAGCGGATTGCAGCCCGGCGGTATCGCCGAATGCATCGCACGGCTGAAGAGCGAGGGCTACTCACTCGAGCAGACCCTCGCCCTGATCGGCTCGATGAGCATCGAGCCGGTGTTCACGGCGCACCCCACCGAGTCGACGCGGCGCACGATCCTGCGCAAGCAGCAGCACATCGCGCAAGGGCTGCTCGACCGGCTGAATCCCGCGCTGATGATGGGCGAGCTGGATACGTTGTGGGCGCGGGTGCGGCTCGAGATCGCCAGCATCTGGCAGACCGAGGAGCATCCGCGCGAAGGGCTGACCGTGGCGGACGAGCGCGAGCACGTGCTCTTCTACCTGATCGAGATCCTGTATCGCGTGGTGCCTCTATTCTACGAGGAGATCGAGGCGGCGCTCGCGCGCGCGTACTCCGTCCCCGCCGAGTCGCTCAATGTCCCGGGGATCCTGCGCTTCGGCTCCTGGGTGGGCGGCGACATGGACGCGAACGCCGACGTTCACGCGAAGACCGTGCGCGAAACCTTGCAGCGCCACCAGCAGCTCATCGTGTCGACGTATTTCGACGAGTGTGGGCAGCTCGCGGAGGCGTTGAGCCAGAGCGCGCGCCGCGTGGACGTGAACGGCGCACTGGCGGCGCGCATCGACGCCTATACCGCGCTGCTTCCGGGCTCGCAGGCCCTGGCGCCCGCGCGCCATGACCGGATGCCGTACCGGATCTTCTTCGGGCAGGTCGGCGAGCGGCTCAAGGCGACCTATGAGGGACGCCCCAATGCCTACCAGAGTGCCGCGGAGCTGCTCGCCGACGTGCAGCTCGCGGCGGACAGCCTGATCGACAACCGCGGGCGGCACGCGGGATATTTTCTGGTGCGGCGTTTCATCCGGCGCGTGCGCACCTTCGGCTTTCACATCGCGACCCTGGACGTCACGCAATCCGCGAGCGTGCATCACGAGGTCATCGCGCAGGGCCTCGGCCTGCCGCAATGGCCGCAGCTGCCCGCAGCGGTACGTCTCGAGCGCCTGCGCGAATTGCTCGCTCGCGATCAGGGGCCGACCTCGCCGCTCGATGCCGCCGGACGGCGCACCCTCTGGGTGTTCGACACGATCAAGCATGCGCGCCACAAGTTCGGCGCGCCGGCCATGGGTTGCTACATCGTGAGCGGTGCCGCGGGCGCCGACGACGTGCTTGCGATTCTCCTGCTCGCGCGCTGGGCGGGTATCGCCGACAAGCACACCGGCGAGTGCCGCATCGACGTGGCGCCGTTGCTCGAGTCGGTGAGCGCGCTCGAGCAGGCCGGCGAGTTGTTGCGAGCGCTCGCCGCGGAACCCGCCTACCGCTCGCATCTTGCGGCTTGCGATTACCGGCAAACCATGGTGATCGGTTACTCGGACACCAACAAGGAGGCGGGCATCGCGGCCTCGCGCTGGGCGCTGCGCGTCGCGCAGCATCGGCTGCTCGAGGCGGCGCGCGATAGCGGCATCGCACTCACGATCTTCCATGCGCGCGGAGGCACGCGGGCACGCGGCGGGGGCAGAACCGAGTCTCTGGTGGAGGCGGCGCCGAGCGGCTCGATCCGCGGGGTGTTGCGGCTCACCGAGCAGGGCGAAGTGGTGAACCAGAGTTACGGCCTGCGGCCGATCGCCATGCGCACCCTCGAGCGCACGTTCTCGGCCGTGGCGCTCGCCAGCGCGCACGCCGACCCCGAGGCTGCGGTGGCCGCGGCGTTCCTGACCGCGATGCGAACGATCGCCGAGCGCAGCCGCGAGGCGTATCGAGGCCTGGTGTTCGCGGGAGCGGAATTTGCCGCCTTCTTTCGCGCCGCGACGCCGCTCGATGTGATCGAGCGCATGCACATCGGTTCGCGGCCCGCGGTGCGTGCGAGCGGTGAGGGCATCGCCGCGCTGCGGGCGGTGCCGTGGGTGTTCGCCTGGACGCAAAGCCGCCACATGCTGCCCGGATGGTATGGCTTTGGCAGCGGCCTTGCCGCGGCGGTGAGCGAGCACGGTCGCGAGACGATCGGCCGCATGCTGCGCGAGTGGCCGTTCTTCGCGCACTTGCTCGACGATGTCGAGGCCATGCTCGGCCGCACCGATCTCGCGATCGCCGCCCACTACGAGGCGCTCGCGAGCGAGCCTTCGCGGGCCGCGGCCGATTGCATCCGCCGCGAGTTCGATCTCACGGTGCGGCAAGTGCTGGAGCTGCGCGGAGCGACGCGGCTGCTCGACGGCGATCCCATCCTGCAGCGCGCCATCCTGCTGCGCAATCCCTACGTCGACCCGATGCACCTCATGCAGGTGGATCTGCTGAAGCGTTGGCGGGCGACCGATCGGCGCGACGCGGCGTTGTTCGCGGCGCTGCGCGTCACCATCAGCGGCATCGCGCAGGGCCTGCAGGCGACCGGCTGAGCGCCGGCGAGGAGCTCAGCACTCCGGCACGTTCACCGCGAGGCCGCCCTGCGAAGTCTCCTTGTAGATGGTCGACATGTCACGTCCCGTCTGGCGCATCGTCGCGATCACCTGATCCAAGGTCACCTTGTGCGAGCCGTCGCCGCGCAGCGCGAGACGCGCGGCGTTGATCGCCTTGACCGAGCCCATCGCGTTGCGCTCGATGCACGGAATCTGCACCAGCCCCGCCACCGGGTCGCAGGTGAGGCCCAGATTGTGCTCCATGCCGATCTCGGCGGCGTTCTCGATCTGCTCGTTGGTGCCGTTCATCGCCGACACGAGTCCGGCGGCCGCCATCGAGCAGGCGACCCCGACCTCGCCCTGGCAGCCCATCTCGGCGCCCGAGATCGAGGCGTTCTGCTTGTAGAGCATGCCCATGGCCGCGGCGGTCAACAGGAAGCGCAGCACGCCGTCGTCGTCGGCGCCGGGCTCGAAGCGGCGGTAGTAATGCAGCACCGCGGGCACGATGCCCGCCGCGCCATTGGTCGGAGCGGTGACCACCTGGCCGCCGGCGGCATTTTCCTCGTTGACCGCCAGGGCGAAGACATTGACCCAGTCGAGCGCGTGCATGGGGCTCGAAGGATCGCCGCTCATCAGCTTGCGGTAGAGCTTGGGAGCGCGGCGGCGCACGCCGAGAACGCCGGGCAGCAGGCCGTGCGCCTCGAAGCCGCGGCGCACGCAGTCCTGCATCACCTGCCAGATGCGCATGAGACGCGCGCGGATCTCGGCATCGCTGCGCCAGGCGCGCTCGCGCGCCAGCATGAGCTCGTGGATCTCCAGTCCGTGCTGACGCGCGAGCTCGAGCAGCTGCGCGGCCGACTCGAACTCGTAGGCAGGCTTGGCGCGCACCTCGCCCGCCGCCGCGGGCACGCCGGCTTGCACGATGAAGCCGCCGCCGATGCTGTAGTACTCCTCGCGCGCCAGCACCTCGAGCGCGGCATCGTGTGCCGTGAAACGCATGCCGTTCGAATGCCCGGGCAACACCTGGTCGGTGTGGAACAGGAGATTCAGCGGCTCGTCGAAAGCGATCTCACGGCGGCCGAGCAAGCGGATGCGGCCGCTCGCGCGGATCCGGTGCAAGGCGGGCTCGATGATGGCGGGATCGATGGTATCGGGGCTCGATCCCTCGAACCCCAGAAGGATCGCGCGGTCCGTGCAATGCCCGCGGCCGGTGAGCGCGAGCGAACCATAGAGCTGGGCCGAAATCTGCGCGGTGCGCTCGAGCAGCTCGCGGCTCGCGAGCAGCTCAACGAAGCTGCGCGCCGCGTTCATCGGCCCCATGGTATGGGAGCTCGAGGGACCGATGCCGATCTTGAAGATGTCGAAGACGCTGAGGCTCATGCGGAGCGGATGATACGCGGCCGCGTGTCATGCTGCTGATGATAGAATCGGCCGCGATATCCACCGGGGAGAAATCGATGATCCGCCTTCCGATGTCGGGATTGGTCCTGTGTCTCCTCGCTCTGCAGGGCTGGGCAGGCCAGGTGCCCGCTTATCTCACGACGGCGGTCGCCGATTCCAGCCGCCCGGCGGCCGACACCGAGCGCGACGCGAATCGCAAGCCCGCGGAGACGCTCGCCTTCGCCGGAGTGGAGCCGGGGCAACAGATCGCCGAGCTCCTGCCGGGCGCCGGCTATTTCACCCGCATCATGTCGAAAGTGGTGGGGCCAAGCGGCCACATCTATGCCCTGGTCCCGGCACCCTCACCCAACGCCCCCGCCAGTACGCCGGACTTCGCCGCGCGCATCAAGGCGGTCGCGGCCGATCCGGGCTATGCGAACGTGACCGTGGTGAGCGAGCCCTTTGCGCAGCTCAAAACGCCGGTACCGGTCGATCTGGTCTGGACCTCCCTCAACTACCACGACCTGCATAATCTCCCCGGGCTCGACATCACGGTGTTCAATCAGATGGTGTTCGAGGCCCTGAAGCCCGGTGGCATCTACTTCATTCTCGATCACGCCTCGGAGCCTGGTGCGGGCTCGAGTGTGACCTCGAGCTTGCACCGGATCGACCCTGAGACGGTCAAACGGGAAGTGCTGGCCGCCGGATTCGTGTTCGTAGGCTCGAGCGATCTTCTGCGCCAGCCCGGCGACCCGCATACCGCCCGGGTCTTCGACCCGGTGATCCGCGGCCATACCGACCAGTTCATCCTCAAGTTCAAGAAGCCGTGAGCGCCTGGCTGGGCGCCCTCAGGAGCTTCAACATCGGCGTTGAGGACGGACCCGTGGGGTGGCCCAGGGGGTCCCCCGGCCCGAACTATGGGGGAGGTTTGCTGTCAACTGAACGGCCGCTGGCACGTTGATTCACAAAGGATTGGAGGCTCGTAAGTTCATGACAATGCTTAACATTTCCAGACATGTGGGGCCCATGCTGCGACGCAGCGCGCTGGCGCTGGCGGTGCTTTCCCTGGCGGCCTGCGTGGTTGCGCCTCCGCCGCGCCGAGTGGTGGTGGCGCCGCCCCCTCCGCCCCCGCCCCAGAAAATCTTCGTGTATCCGAGCCAGGGCCAGTCTCCGGAGCAGACGGATCGGGATCGCTATGAATGCCATGTATGGGCCGTTCAGCAGACGGGAGTGGATCCTAGCCGGCCGGACGCGCCGCCCTACGAGCGCGTCGTGGTGCAGCCCGCAACCCCGGTGCCGGGCAGCGGGACGGCTGCGGGCGCGATCGGCGGCGCCATTCTCGGCTCGCTGATCGCGGGTCCGCGGAACGCGGGAGCCGGCCTCGTGCTCGGAGCGGCAACCGGCGCCATCGTCGGCTCGGCCGCCGAGGCGAACGCGACCCACGCCGCCCAGGCGCAGGCCGCGCAAACGCAGGCGCAGATCAATGAGCAGGTCGCGGCCGGTCGCGCCCGTACCGACGCGTACCGGCGCGCGCTCGGTGCTTGCCTTACCGGCCGAGGCTATACGGTGAGCTGAGGCTGGGCTTATAAGGAGCTGAGGCCTGAAAGGGAGCTGACGATGCGACGGATGACTGGAGCCGTGCCGCTACTCATGGCGGCGCTTGTGGGCGGATTCTGCAGCGTGGGGCGGGCGGCTGAGGAGCCGCATGGGCGGCCGAGCGCCTCGCATCCGAGTGCGACCCGACCAAGTGCGCCGCGCCCGGTGGAGCGACCGGTCGCTCCGGGCCGTCCGGCGATCGATGGGCGGGGCCAGGTGCTGGATGCACGTTATAACCATGGCCGCTATTACGCCCCCGTCGGAACCTTCGCCCGCACCTTGCCGCCCGAATACCGTCCGTACTACCACCGGGGAGCTCCGTATTACTTCAGTGGCGGTGTCTGGTACGCGCCGCGCGCGGGCGGATTCGTGGTGGTGGCGCCGCCGGTCGGCCTCGCGATCTCGGTGCTTCCGCCGTACTACTCCACGGTGTGGTTTGGCGGCGTTCCCTACTACTACGCAGACAACGTGTACTACACCTGGCAGCCCGATCAGAACGGCTACGTGGTGGCCGCACCTCCGGATGATGCGGGCGCGCCGCCCCCGGACGGCTCCGACGGCGGCGGCCAGCCGCCACCCGGGCCGCCCGGCTCCGCGCCGGGCTCCGCACCGATGGATTTCATCATTTATCCGAAGAATGGGCAGTCGAAGGACCAGCAGGCCGCGGATGAGTACGAGTGTCACAACTGGGCCCGAGGCCAGAGCGGTTTCGATCCGACTCAGCCGGGCGGCGGTGTTGCACCGGGCGACGCGGACCGCGCGCACAGCAACTACGACCGCGCCATGTCGGCGTGTCTCCAGGGACGGGGCTATCAGGTCAATTGAGCCCGTGAGCGGTTTCCTACGGGGGTGAGCGGGCTTGGCCGCTGCACCGCGGGTCTCGTGAGCGCCACAATCAGCGCAACGAAGAAAGCAACGAGGAGGTCTCATGCTGGTGAGTCCGAATGGATCGGGGGGACCCAAGGATCTCCACGTGGGGGGCTTGCCCGCCAGCAGACCCGAGCCCGCAGCGGCACTCGCCGCCGTGATCGATCCGTTCATGGATGCCTCCGAGAACTGGGTGCAGAGAGCGCGCGAGCTGGTGAGCACGGCCGATGACTACGTGCGCAACAATCCATGGCAGGCGATCGGCCTCATGGCCATCGTGGGCGTGACGCTCGGCTATCTCGTGGCGCGGCGTTCTTGAATCCTCTCCCGAAGTACGCGATGCCGCGGGCACATTCCATGGACAGCAAATTCCTGAACTCGCGCGAGTGGCGCAGCTTCCTCGCCGCGGCGCAGTGCGCCAGCGCCTATCCGAGCATGATCAACGCCGTGAGGGCGAGCCACGCTTGGCTCAGCGGCGGCGCGGCCAACACCTTCGGGTGGCTGGTGATCAACGGCAACCTAATCGCCGGCGCCCGCAAGACGATCGGGATTTGAGTACACGTTGCACTGACGGTCGCGCAGAAACCCCACCAGGGTGAGGCCCGCGGCGGCCGCCAGGCTGACTGCGAGACTCGAGGGCGCGCCGATCGCGGCCACGACCGAGACCCCGGCTCGCAGCGCTTTCTGCACCAGCTCGAAGCTTGCGCGGCCGCTCAGCAGCACCAGATGATCGGCGAGCGGCAAGCGGCCGGCGAGCAGGTTCTCTCCCACCAGCTTGTCAAAGGCGTTGTGCCGCCCGACATCCTCCGCCGCCGTGATCAGGTGGCCGGCGAAGTCGAACAACGCGGCCGCATGGATCCCGCCGGTGTCGCCGAACTTCGATTGCGATTCACGCATGCGCTGCGGCAAACGCAGCAGCACCGAAAGATCGATGCGCGCCCGGCCTTCGATGCGGGTGGCGGCGGCGCGCGCGATCGCGGCATCGAGGCTGGTGGTGCCGCACACGCCACAGCTCGAGCCGGCGGAGAAGCGGCGCGGGGAGAGCTGAGTCTCGAACGAGACATCCGGGTGCAAACGCACATTGACCACGTTCGGCCGGCGCGTGCTCGACTCGATCGCCTCGATGTCCGCGGCGCGATGGACCACGCTCTCGCCGTACAGGAGGCCCGCCGCCAGCCATTCATCATCCCCGGGCGTGCGCATCGTGGTCCCGAACGACACGGGCTCGGGCCCGAAACTCGGATGGTGAAGCTGGAACTCGAGCGGCGCCTCGACGGCGACCCGATCGTCCTCGATCCGGCGCGCGCCGGGCTTGAGGCGCAGGATCCGCACCGTCGCCGTGCCGGCCGCCGCCGCGGCGCGGTCGGCCTCGGTTTTGCTCAAAGCCATGGCCAATGATACCGTTCCAGGGCTGTCAAACGTACTTTCGGGGGATGCCATGTCGAAATCTCAGGATCTCAAGGCTCGTAAAGCGGCGGCGGTGGCGAATGGCGTGAGCAGCAAGGGAATCTACGTCGCCCGGGCCGAGAATGCCGAAATCTGGGACGCGGATGGCAAGCGCTTCATCGATTTCGCGGCCGGCATTGCGGTGCTCAACACCGGTCATCGCCACCCGAAAGTCATGGCCGCGGTCGCCGAGCAGTCACAGCTGTTCGCGCACACCTGCTTTCACGTGCTGTCGTACGAATCCTACGTGCATCTCGCCGAGCGGCTCAATGCGCTCGCGCCGGGCGATTTCCCGAAGAAGACCCTGTTCCTCTCGACGGGAGCGGAGGCCATCGAGAATGCCGTCAAGATCGCGCGCTACCACACCAAGCGCTCCGCCGTCATCGCCTTCTCCGGCGGCTTTCACGGCCGCACCCTCATGACCTTGGCGCTCACCGGCAAGGTGATGCCCTACAAGCGCGGCTTCGGGCCGTTTCCCGCCGAGGTTTACCACGCTGAATTTCCCTTGCCCTATCGCGGCGTGACCACCGAGCAGGCGCTCGCCGACCTCGAGCGGCTCTTCCACGGCGACATCGACCCCAAGTCCGTCGCGGCCATCGTCGTCGAGCCGGTGCAGGGCGAGGGTGGCTTCAATGTCGCACCGTTCGATTTCCTGCGCGCGCTGCGCCGCGTGTGCGACGAGCACGGCATCGTGCTGATCGCGGACGAGGTCCAGGGCGGCATCGCGCGCACCGGCAGGATGTTCTCGATCGAGCATTCCGGCGTCATCCCGGATCTCATCGCCACCGCCAAGGGTCTGGGCGGCGGATTCCCGCTGTCCGGGGTGACCGGCCGCGCGAACATCATGGACGCCGCGCATCCGGGCGGCCTCGGCGGGACCTACGGCGGCAACCCGATCAGTGTTGCCGCGGCGCATGCGGTGCTCGACGTGATCGCCTCCGAGGACCTGTGTGCGCGCGCCGTGCGCGTCGGCCAGAAGATGCGCGCGCATCTCGAGGCGCTGCAAAAAGAGATCCCGACGATCGGCGATGTGCGCGGTCTCGGCGCCATGGTGGCATTCGAGATGGTGAAGGATCCGAAGAGCAAGGAGCCCGATGCTCAGGTCACCGCGGCGATTCTCGCGAGTGCCGAGAAGCGCGGGCTGGTGCTCCTGTCCTGCGGCACGGAAGCGAACGTGGTGCGGTTGCTCGCGCCGCTCACCATTCCCGATGCGATCCTCGAGGAGGGCCTCCAGCTCCTGTCGGCCGCGGTGAAGGATGCCTGCGGGGTCGAGCCGAAGCGCGCAGTCGCCTGAGCCGGCGCATCGCGGGTTGAGCCGCGCCCGTCGGCGGAGCCGCGGGCCTCAATTGCCCCAGCAGGTGGCGGTGGTGCCGGTACCCGTCGAGCCCTGTGCGCCCAGGCTGTTCACGCTGAGCTCGGTGCAGGTGGTGTCCCCGGCTTGCAGACCCCCGGGGACGGGATCTGCCTTGATGTAGTAGGTCCCGGCGGCACCGCCCTGAGTGACGGTATCGGGAGAGATCACCGTCACCTGATAGTAACCACTGCCCACGACGATGGGCCACGCGCCCGCACCATAGCCGAGATCGGATGGCAGATTGCTGTACGCGTTCATGGTGCTGAACAGTTTCTCTTCCCGGCCGGCGAGATCGAGGAGCGCGCTGCGGGCGTCGGTGCGGCGCGACTTCTGGATCTGGCTCGTGTAGACCTCGTTGGCGATGCTGGCCAGGATCGCGACGATCGCGATCGTGACCAGGAGCTCGATCAGCGTGTAGCCCCGGCTCGATGTCCTGCGCGCGGGCGCCGATGATTTTTTCATGCAGAGCTTCTCCGGGTGCGTCATCGCTGCTCGATCCAGGTCAGGCGCTTCGATTTGGTGTTGGAGGGAATGCTGACTTGCTGCGTGCCCGGCACGCCGGAGATCGTCTGGTAGACGATATACGAGGTGCCTTGCGAGGTGGTGACGTTGTAGACGCTGCCCGTGGCGTTGGTCAGTACGCCCGCTGCGATGGAGTCGATCACCGTGGTTCCGGTCGGCGTGGTGTAGCTCGGGAACGTGTTGGTGAACACGCCGCCGTTGGCAACCGCGAGCGCATAGGTGTAGCCGCTGTCCGAGTTGCTGGTGCAGGAGGTCGCCAAGTTGTTCGCCGGTATCACGGTGTTCACCTCGAACGCGCCCTGATTGAATACCGGGTTGTAGATGACCTGCTCATCGCTGTTCGGCAGGTTCGCATACCAGCCGAACTGGTTGTTGGCGCCCGTGCAGGTGCTGCTGCCCTGCCAGCAGACCTGCGCGTTGGTGCCGTCCACGGTGGTGCCATTGGCGTTGGCCGTGAGGGTCTGCGTCGCGAGGTTGGTGTAACTCAAGGTGAACGGCGAGGAGAGTCCCGTGGCCGCGGTGGTGAGCGCGAGACTCTGGTGAGCGGCGCCCGCCTCGAGCGCATTCCAGTTCGACAGGTTCCAGTCCCACACGCCGTACAGCGACTGCACGCCGCTCGCGTACTGCACCGGCGCGAGATTGGTGAGCTGGGTACGCTGTCCGGTGCCGAACTCGACCAGGATGCGCGGCGCACCGCCCGTGATGGTCGTGGATACCAGCACCAGCTGGCTGGTGATCGGCTGATTGCCGCTGAAGGTGATCACCGTGCCGCTCGGCACGTCGGCCGATACGTTCTGAGTGAGAACCACGGTGGCGCCGATCACGCTCTGCACGTAGGTACCCGCCGCGATGCCGGCGCCGCTCACCGCCTGGCCCGCCGCAACACCGCTGACCGCTGCGAACAACAGCGTGTTGCCGGACGGCACGTCCGCATTGGATGTGAGCGAGGTGCTCTGGGACTGCGTCGTGAACAGCGGGTTGCCCGACACACCCCATGCGGACGGAGTGTTGCTGGTCAGATCGAAGCGCCACACGTTGCCGTAGAGGTCTCCCGCGTAGACGTAGTCGGTGATGTGGTCACCGTCCAGGTCCGCCGGCGTGACGTAGGCGATACCGTTGGCGCCGGAGGTGCCCGTGGTCAGGTAGTAGAACGTCTGCGCGCCCGTGCTCGAGTCGATCGACATGATGAAGATGCCGGCATCGCCCGAAGCGCTGCCGAATCCATTGCCGAAGATCACCGCCCAGTTGCCGTTGTGCAGGCGGCGAATCTGCGGCGTGCCGAACGTGTTGCCGAGGCTCTGGCCGCAAGTCGCCGCATTCGCGCAGGTGATCGTCCCGGAATTCCATTCACCGATGACGATGCTCGAGGCATTGCCCTCGGTGAAATTGCTGCTCGCGGGATTGGTGATGTCGAGCGCAAAGATGGCCTGGCCGCCGGCGCCGAGACCGCTCACCAACCAGGTGTGCCAGGTGCCGCCGTAGAACAGGTCGCCGGTGCCGGGGGTGGCATCGACGTAGAAGTCGTGGCCATATTGGGAGTTCGCATAATCGAGCAGCGGCTCCGAGCATTCCGCGTTCGCGCTGACCGCCGGGGTCACGCCATGGATGCCCTGGACCAGCGTCTGCGTGGTCGCATCGTTGGTGCAGCCGCCGCTGGCGGTGGCGAGCGCCGCGCTCGCGAGCGTCGAGCCTGGCATGTAGGCGAGCACCTCCTGACCGTCGTTGGGCGTCGTGCCGTTGTTGACGAAGGCGCCGGTATTGTCGAAGCTGCCGGCGCGGAACCCGTGCAGGAAGCCATCGTTCGCGCCGACGTAGACGACATTGAGCCGGCTTTGCTGCGCGCTGCTGAATTGCAGATAGGTCTGAGTGCCGGTGTTTTCCGGCATCGCGCTGCCGGAGGTACCGTAGAGCCGGTCCTGCCACGCCGCGGTGTAGGGCGAGGACGGCGGTCCCACCCAGACCGGGCTCGAATCCACGATGTCGCCGAGAATGGCATCGCGCGCCCGGTACATGCCGACGCCGGACGAGTTGATCTCATTGGTGCGGTCGCCGCGCAGGTAGTTGAGGCGCAGATTGGTGAGCGAGGTATCCCCGAAATCGAGCGCCGCCTGCTGCGCGGCGTTGAGGCCTGGGCTGGTCCACTCGAACGGGATGCCGACGTTGTTCGTCGTATCCCAGGTCAGCATGACGCGGCTGCCGGGGGCGGGAGTCGCGTTGGTCGGGCCGCTGGCGCCGGTATTGGCGCAGCCGCCGATCGGCGAGCTCGGGGTGCCGGAGCCCGTCGGGGAGCCGGTGGCGGTGCCGTTCAAGAGGCATGACGCGTCCCAGTTGGCGGTGGTGCTGACGGTGACTGCACCCGTCGTGGTGTTGTCGATCAACGTGTTCGCCGTCACCGTGCCGGTCCAATCATTCGGATCGTAGTAGGCGAAGTAGGCTTGTGTGCCGGCCTGAACCTTGGCGGATTCCTTGTCGTTGGCGGTGGCGGAGCTGCCGGATTGTTTGTAGCTGCTCGCCTTGAAGCACATGATCTCGTGAATGTTGCTCGCGCCGCCGTCCGAACCGGCGAAGCCCACGCGGAAGCTCGACGGCAACGGGCCGTTGGATGCCGTGATGGATTGGTCCTTGATGAGGTAGGAGTATGCGCCGCCGCTGGTGCTATAGGAGAAGCTCAACAGCCCGTTCTGCGTGATCTTCAGGTTGTAGAAGATCGGCGTGGCGGCACCGCGCGTGATCGCGCTCTCATTGGCGATCTGAAAGCTGGTGACCTCCTTGTAGGCGTTGGGAATCGGCGCATAGTCCAGGATGTTCGCGGTATTCAGCGGGTTGCTGAGCGTTGCCGTTCCCGCGCTGGTCGGCGCGGTCGTGGTCGAGTAATTGTAGAGATTGCCGGTCGCGCAGGTGTTCTGCACGGCGTACTGCGCATCGACGTTGCCCGTACCGGGCGAATAAGTCGAGGGCGCCGTCTCGGTGGGAGTGGTGTTCAACGTCGCCGTCTGCACCGGGGTCACGGTTTGCGCGGCGGTCACTGCCGTGGCGGGTCCGGCAGCGACGGCGGCGCTCACCGCCGTGGCGGCCGGCGCGCTGGTGGCGGCGGTCATCGCGCTCGGAGCCGTCATCGCGGTCGCGGCGGTCATCGCGGTGGCGGCGGGCATGGCGGTGGCCGCGGTCATCGCAGTCGCGGCGGGCATGGCAGTGGCCGCAGTCATCGCAGTCGCGGCGGGCATCGCGGTCGCCGCCGTCGCCGCCGTCGCCGCCGTCGCTGCCGCTAGACTCGGCGAGCATACAGTGCCGTTATAGGTATTCGGAGATACACAACACTTTGCCGAGGAAGTGGGCGCGGTATCGCCAGCGGGGCAGTAGTATCCCGCGCCGAATACTTGAGCGCTCGGATAGCAGTACGTCCCATTGATCGCTTGTCCGGAGCCGGTGCAGTAGTAGTTCCCGGACTCGGCGGTGGCTGTATTCGGATAGCAGTTGGTTCCCGCCGCGTTGATGGTATTGCCCGAGGTGCAGTACTTGTCGGTGGTCAGGCTGAAGGAGGTGGCGGTGCTCGGGTAGCATTCCGATCCATTGATCGTTTGTCCGGAGCCGGTGCAGTAGTAGTTGCCGGCCTCCGCGGTGGCGCTGGTCGGATAGCAGTTGGTTCCCGCCGAGGTGATGGTATTGCCCGAGGTGCAGTACTTGTCGGTGGTCAGGCTGAAGGAGGTGGCGCTGCTCGGGTAGCACCACGTGCCGTTGATCGTCTGTCCGCTGCCGGTGCAGTAGTAGTTGCCGGATTCGATGGTGGCGGTGCTCGGATAGCAGCCTGTCCCCGCCGCGTTGATGGTGCCCGAGGCGCAGTAAACGTTGAGGGTCGTGTTCTTGGAGTCGCCGCTGGGGTAGCAATATGCGCCGTTGACGCTGCTGGTCGAAGCGCAGTAGTACCCGGCGCTATAGGTCACTCCTGAGGAGGGATAACAGACGTAGGTGCCGGAGTTATTGGTGATCGTGTTTCCGCTCGCGCAGTAGTATCCGGTGCTGTACACGGCGCCGGACGGATAGCAGCCGTAAGTACCGGAGTTGGAGACGATCGTCTGACCGCTGGGACAGTAGTAACCGCCGAGGTACGAGAGGCCGCTGGTGTAGCAGACGTAGCTGCCCGAATTATTGGCGATCGTGTCTCCGCTGGGACAGTAGTAGCCCGAGCTGTAGACCGACCCGGTCGGATAGCAGGATGAGCCGGTGAGCGTGTAGCCGGTTGGACAACTGCTCGTGCACATTCCTGTGCTCGAGTTGTATGTGCCGGTGGCGTATCCGGCGGCGGGACACGCATCGCACGTGGCGGTGCCGGAATAGTAATGGGTCCCGGTGGCGCACTGATTGGTATTCGTGCACATCGTCGTGCCGGCGTTGTAGGTCCCGCTCACGCTGGTGCAGCTGTTGCAGGTGTTGAGCGCGGCGTCGTAAGTGCTGCCCGTCGGGCACGCCTTGTTGCAAACGCCGGTGGTCGAGTCGTAGTAGGAGCCCGCGGTGGAGCAGATGTCGATGCAGTTGCCGGTGGCCGCGCTGTAAGTGCCGCCCGCGAGGGTGCAGGAGGTCGCGAGCGAGGCAGGGTAGTAGGGCGCAGCAGAGTTGCCGGGGTTGGTGCCGTACGCCGCGGTGAGCGAGGGCCACGCGATGTTACCCGCGCCGCGCAGCCCGATGCGGCCCGGCTTGTAGCCGTAGCCGTACGCTGAGTTGTCGCCGCTCGCCGTATTGGTCCCGGTATAGCCCGGCATGAGATAGCTGCCGTTCAAGAAGTTTCCGTACTCATCGATGCCCAGTCCGAGGTAGGCACCGATGAGGCCGTCGTGCGGGGTATTGCTGTTGGAGCAGGAGTAGGCGAGGCTGCCGCCCCAGGCGCCGAGGCCCGCGGGCTGGGAGCCATCCTGCAGGAAGAAGCTGATGCCGTCCGCGCCGTCCGTGCCCGCTCCGCCCGAATCGCCGTGGTAGGTGACCGTCTTGAAGGTCACCTGAAACCCGGATCCGGTCGGATAAGTACTGGATGAGAGGATTGCGCCGCGCTCGTTGTGACCGTAGGTATGAGTGGTGGTGACGACCCCGGTGGTTGGGTTCGTGGTGCTCACGTTGATCGAGCCGTTGGTGAAGCGCAGCGCCCCATAGCCGGTGAGCGTGCCGTCCGCGTTGGTGACTACCGGGTCCGGGGTCTGTGCCGATACGCTTCCTGGCGCGCTGCTCGATCCGAGGTAGCCGTTCTGGCCGCCCATCATGAAAGGATCGGAGTTGGCGGCCTTATTGTAATAGCTGGCGAGGACCGAGGTGCAGCCCGGGATCTGGCCGGGATTCGAGCCGGGACTCGCGGTACCCGCGGTCAAGCAGGCGCCGCCGAAGTAGTACCAGCTGTTGACGGTCGTTCCCGTGGTGAAGTCCTCGCTGCCGAAGGTCGCCTCCTGCGCGAGACTTGGGGCCGCAGCAGCCAGCAGTGCGCCGAGCGCGAGACCGATGGCCGCCCAGCGGGATGTTGCACGTGTCATGGGTTTGTTGCTCATATGGTCGGACTGCTCGAGGTGGTGTAGACGGCGTAGGTGCTCTCGACCACTGCGACCGTCCCGGCCGCGCCGCCGTATCCGTAGGAATCGATCTGATAGATCTCGCCGGGAATGCTGGGATCGGCCGAAGCACCCATGTCGGCGATGTAGAAGGTCGGTATGCCGTAGTACGTCGGATTCTGAAGGTTCGCCGCGCTCACCGATGGAGTGGTGCTCACCGACATTCCGGCGGGCTGAAAGGTCACACCGACCGGCGCGCCGCCGATGGTCCAGGGCACGGTGGTCACGTCGTTATTCGGAACCACGGCTTTCAGCGCGGTGGCGGTGGTGCAGATCTGGCCCTGGCCGACGTTGCCATTGAGGATTTTGGCGTTCTGAGTGCAATCGACCGGAGCCTGAGTCGCGTTGTTCATCAGCCAGTTCTCGGCGAACTCCTGCGCCGAAACTGCGGCCGACAGCGCACGCTGCTTCTCGCGCATGTTGCCGGCGATCTTTTCCTGGATGCCGAAGCTGCGGAACATGCTGAGCGCGATGATGGTGACGACGATCAAGAGCAGGAGGCTCGAGATGAGCACCATGCCGCGCTCCGCGCTGTCGATCCCGGAGAGGTTTTTCATTGGATCGGCCCCGATTGATTCATGACGCCGATCACGCGCTGCAGGCTCACGGTCGGCTGGTTGACGGCGTCGGTCGGCTGACTCGCGACGTACATCGGATTGGTGAAGGTGAGCTGAACGAGGGCCGAGATCACGTTGCCCCAGAGGCCCAGGGTGTTGACCTGAGTCGCGGTCATGTAAGTGTCGACGTTGTTGCCCGTGGCACCGGCGTTCGTCTTGACGCCGTACAGAACGGTCAGCTGAGTCACGCCGTTCACGAGGTTGTACTGCGTGCCGTTCATGGTGCAGATGAGCTGGTTGCCCACGACCTGGAACGTGTTGACATACAAGGTGTTCGGACCGCCGACGGGATTCGATTGCCCGCTGCAGTTCAAGATGCCGTCGCCGCCCGCGGTCATGTAGCGAACGGAGATCGAATCGCCGGGAGCGCCGGCGGAGTAGACGCCGTAGACCGACTGGCCAGCGGTGAACGGAGCGACCGGCCCGAGCGCGGTATCCAGGATGTTGGTGGTGGGGTCCGGGAAATAGCCCGCGGACTGGATCACGTCCGTCATCATGGTCATCGCCATGCGCTCGCTGTCCTGCAGCTGCGCGAGCTGACTTTGATTGCCGAAGACTCTCCGATTGGTCTGCACGATGGTGATCAGCGCCCCCATCAGGAAGAGCCCGATGAACAGTGCCACCAGGATTTCCATCAACGTGAATCCCCGCTGCTCCCGCGGCGCTCGATACCTTGGATACTGGATGCGCATGGCTCAGGGCTCCACGTACAAGGTGTAGGTCGGCGTGAAGGTCGCCTGCGTGGTATTGGCGAGGCTCTGCGAATTGATCGAGACGGCCTTTTCGTTCCAGGTGACCTGGATGGTGCAGCTCACGGTGTTGGTGGTCGCATTGGTCGTGCACGTGATCGTGGTGGTCGGATTCGAATTGGCGAGCATCGCGTTGAGAGCCGCCGCATAGGTATGCAGATCGTAGGCGGCGAGCGTCGGGTCGCCGGCGCCGGTCGTGCCGCAAGGCGTGTTGCCGGATCCGTACACGCAATAGTCGGCGGTCGCCGCATCCGTGTTCAGCGTGTTGTCACTGATGTTCGTGCCGGTGATGACGAGCGGTGAGGGCGCGAAGCCGCCCGCCCAGTAGCCGCGGTCGGCGTGCATGCTGGCCGCGAGGCCGGCGACCTGCAGCGCCACCAGCGAGCGCACGCTCGCAGATCCGGTGCTCGCGTAGGCGAGCGCCTGGAGCTTGGCGATTCCCAAGAGGCCGATCGAGGTGACGACGAGCGCGACCATGACCTCGAGCAGCGTGAAGCCTCGTGCGCGAGGGTTGCCGCGGCGGTGTGCGCACGATGCGCGATTCGATCTCATGTGCAGGTGACCCCGTTGGTGGTGACGTTGTAGAGCTCGGTCGCCATCTCGCCGCTCATGTTGACGACCAGGCAGCGAGTCCAGGCACTGGTATTCGTCGCATCGTGCAGCTCGAGCAGGCTGCCGTTGGGGATGCCGATCGCATAGCCTTCGCGGTTGAAGGTGATCACCGAGACTCCTTGCGAGGCGTTGAAGGTGTCGGTGCTCGAGAATGCCGCCTGCTGGCGCAGGATGGTCTCGCCGGGATCAACCACGCCCACATCGGTCGGATCGGAGAACACGATCCAGCCGCTCTGCCAGGTGGTCACATTGGCGCAGGTCGCGCCGTCGTTGGAGGTGCACACCGTGACGGTGCGTCCCTCCTTGATGGCCTCGGCGCGCGCGAACTGCAGGTCGCCGAGCAGCCCATTGACCTCGGCCGCGACCCGGTTGGAGTTGGTCACGTAGCGGAACGACGGGACGGCGATCGTGAGCAGGATCGATGCTACGGTCATGGCGATCAGCAGCTCGAGCAGCGTGAAGGCCCTGTGGCTTGCACGCTCGATCGGGCCGCTGCGGGAGGAGCGTGAGAAGCTCCCTGCGTTCGTGTTCATGGGAACAAGGCTAGGAATCGGAGCTTGCGTGAAGCTGACAGACTCGAGGGTCGTGTAGGACTTGCGAGGACGTTCGCAGAAGGCGCGCAGAAAGCGAGATCCAGGCCACAGGCGGACTGTGAGCTGGTCGTGGTTTTCCCAGGTCTTTTTTGAGGGGCGCGGCTATCGCGAGCCGCGCGCGGCGCGCGTGCGCAGCGCGGATGCGGGTCGCCGCGACCCGCATCCGCGCCGGCCTTTAGGGCAGTCTTCGGCTACAGATGCAGCGTCGCCGTGATGCCGAAGGTGCGCGGCCGCCAGGTGAAGTCGTTCTCCTGCGGCGTGGGCGGTCCGGCCGGATTGAAGCCATCGGCCTGCGCCTGCGCGTAGTTGACGGTCGGGTGCTTGTCGAACAGATTGTCGCAGAATGCGGAGATGTCCCAGCCCTTGAGCTTGATTCCCGAGCGGAGCGATGTGTAGCTGGTCGCGGGCAGCGTGTAGGAGTAACCGTACTCATACTGGCTTGAGTTGTTGGGATCCTGGACGGGTGCGAGCCACGGGTTGCGACTGGTGTACTCCCAGTCCGCGCGGATGAAGGCATCGCGCTCGAGCAGCTTGAAGTTGTACTGCGGACCGAAGGTGATGGACCAGGGCGGGCTGGTGCCCGGTGCATAGTTGATCGCCGCATTGCCGGAGATGGCCTCACCCGCCAGCGCGAGACCGCTGATCGAGTCCTTGGTGAAGCGCGCGTTGGTGTAGCCCGCCGCCAGCTCGAAGGTGAAGCCCGCGCCCAGATCGGCCTCGGTCTGAATGTCGAACCCCTTGGCCACCGCCGTGCCGAGGTTGTCGGTGAACTGCAATCCGCAGTTGCCGGAGATATAGACGTTCTGCTGGATCTGGTTCCACTGCACGTAATAGACGCTGGTGGCGATCTTGAGCACGTTGCCGAAATTGTTCTTCGAACCCACCTCGTAGCTTTGCGTGTTGTCGGGTCCGTAGGTGAGGGGCGCCTGGCCGTTCGAGAACCCGTCCGCGATGAGGCCGGGCCCGCACGCCGGAATCAGCGGTGCGTTGAAGCCGCCGGGCCGGAACCCTTTGGCATAGGTAAAGTAGAACAGATTGCGCGGATCCATCTGCCAGTCGAGCCCCAGACGAGGTGTGAAGGCGGTATTCGATTCCTTGCCTGCCGCCGCCGACTCGCCATAGTTCTCATAGCCGTTCGAATAATGATTGAGCGAGAAGCCGAGCTTGGAATAGCGGGCCCCCACGACCAGCGACAGGCCGTCGATCAGGTTGATGTTGGCTTCGCCGAACCCGGCGATCTGGCGGTCGTAGCTCTTGTTGTAGTTGTAGTAGACGTCACAGGCGGGAATGTTCGGTGTCACCGGTGTGTTGTATCCGGATTGCGGGCAAAAGTAGTACGAGCCGTAGATGCTGTCCGCAGTCACTCCGTAAAGCGCCTGGAAGAGGTCGTTGATGCGCGGGTCGTTGAGCTGCTCGACCGAGAGCTCCTGCGCCAGTTGCCAGAAGACCCCGGCGGTCCATTTGACGCGCGCGTCGGGGTCGTTCGATTGCAGGCGGAACTCCTGCGTCCAGGAGCGCTGATTGTTGGTCATGGTGTTGGGAGTCGCGTAGTTCGCGAATCCCGGCGGCATGTGGATGCCCTTGCCGTCCTCGAGCGGATACCAGGAGCAGGGCTCCGTCGCGGTGGTCGAGGCTGGACCGCAACCGAGCGCGGGAGCACCCGGGTACAGCGAATTCGGCCAGCCGAGCGCCTGGTAGTAGGCGAGGTCGAACGCGGTTCCCTGGTAGGAATCGGTCTCGTCGCGATGGTAGTACGAGGAATTCGAGATGAAGGTCATGTTGGCGAAATCGAACTGCACCTTGAGCGCGGGCAGGTAGTACACGTCGGGAATCGGAATGAGCTCCGGCGTCGCGTTGTTGAAGTGCCCGGTGCCGACATCGGAGTAGGCGCTCCAGAAGGTCGAGAGATCGTGCTGCTGCTTGTTCTGGAAGATGACGCTCGGCGTGACCTTGAGGTTGTCATTGGGCTTGTAGAGCAGCGCGAAGCGCGCCACCGTGGTGCTCGCATAGTTGGCGTTGCGCTCGGTGACCTGATCCTCGTTGTTGACGCGGTCGATCCAGCCGCCGTCGTAGCGGTACCAGATGCTCGCGCGGTAGCCGAGCACGCCGTCGCTGATCACCCCGCCGTGTGCGACGCCGACCTCGCCGTTCGGCTGTCCATACTGGGTGTACGAGGCTTCGCTGCGAACGTAGGTCGAATCCTGGCTGACGCTCGGCTGCGTCATGATGTAGCGGATGGTGCCGCCTTCGGAGCCCGAGCCGAACAGGGTGCCTTGCGGCCCGCGCAGCACTTCCACGCGGTCGAGATCGAAGGTCTTGGGCAGCGTCTCGTCGGGATTGAAGCCGAGCTCGCGCATCTGGATCGGGGTGTCGTCGATGTAGATGCCCGTGGTGCCGGCGCCTGCCGATGAGGAAATGCCTCGGATGGAGATTTGATTCGTGCCCGAGGTGTCGATGGAGACGCCCGGGGTGAAGCGCACCAGTTCGGTGATGTCGCGGATGCCTTTCTGATCGAGCATGTCCTGGCTCATGGCGGTGATGCTGATTGGCACCTTGCTGATGCTCTCCTCGCGCCGCGTCGCCGTCACCACGATCTCCTCCAGGCCGCCGGGGGCGGCCGGCGCGGTGGTGGTGGAATCCTGGGCAGTCGCCTCCGCCGCGGCTGCGCTCCCGGCGGCGAGCACGCCCACGGCGCTGCAGAAAAGCAACAATTGGCGGCGGACAAGCCCGGTCACGGACTTAGAGCGGGTGGCTGACATCGCATCCCCAGGGTTGTTATATGGTCAGATAACCGGCTCGGCAAACGAGCCTGTTCCGACAGTAGCATCGGGATAAAATCGGTGCAACCGCCCGGAGCGCGCCCGGCATTCCCACGTTGTATGTCCATGTAATCGAGCCCCGATGCGCAGCCCCGGGATTGCGCCGCTCGGGCCGCGGGTATTGCGAGGTTCGGTTGTTGCGTCGCACTTACTGCGCTACTTGCTCCGATAGATGAAGGTGAGGCCGAAGGTGCGCGGGCGGTAGGTGAAATCACGCTCGAGCCGGCTCGTTCCCGGCACCTGCGAGTCGATCGACCACTCGTAGTTCGTGACCGCGTGCGTATCTGCCAGGTTGTCGCAGAAGGCCTCGATCTCGAGATTGGCGAACGCCACACCGGCGCGAGCGGAGGCGAAATTGGTGGAGGCCAGCGTGTAGTTGGCCGAATCGTACTGCAGCGTATTCGGATCCTGGCCCGCCCAGGCCCACTTCGGACGGCTCTGATATTCATCGTCCACGCGCACGAAGGACTCGTGCGTCGCCAGCTCGAACTTGTATTCGAGTCCCAGGGACACGGTGACCGGCGGCCCGGGCTGGGAGCTCTGTCCGACGATGGCATCCCCGCTTGCCACGATCGGGGTGGTCTCGGTCGGTGAGAGCCGCGAGTCCTCCGTGTAGCGCGCTTCGGTGTAGCCGGCCGAGATCTCCGCGGTCAGGCTGTCGGTGATGGCGATGTCGCCCTGGATGTCCGCTCCCTTGGCGATGGCCTGTCCCAGATTGGTGATGAAGGAGATTTGACAGATCGGCGGCACGACCACCTGCTGAATGTTGTTCCAGCGGATGTAGTAGATGCTGCTCGCGATCTTGAAGCGATTGTCGATGTTGTTCTTCGCGCCGACCTCGAAGCTGTCCACGGTGTCCGAGTTGAAGGTCGGCGGAGCCTCCTTGATGCCGAAGTTCGCGAAATCGGTGCCGCAAGCCGCTTCAGGAACGGGGTTGTTCGCCCCGCCGGGACGAAAGCCCTTCGCGTAGGTGAAGTAATACAGATTGCGAGGATCGTACTGGTACTGGAGGCTCACCTTGGGGGTGAAGGAGTGCTCCTTCTTGTCCCCGCTGTTCGCCTGATCGGGCAGGAAGAGCTGCGGTCCGCCGGTCAGCGTGTGAAACGAGAATTCGGTGCGCGAGACCCGCAGTCCCACCGTGGCCTTGAGCTGATCGGTGAACGAGTAGGTGCCCTCGCCGAACAGCGCGTACTGCTGATCCCTGGAGAACGTTTGCAGGAAATACGAGTCGTTCGGAAATCGCGGATCGTAGGGGACGCCCACGCAATTGGACCCGACCGTGTAGCAAAAATAGTCGAGATAGCTGTTGCCGGGGCCGTAGATCGCTTCAGTGAGCTCGTTGAGCAGCGGATCGTGGATCTGCTCGAGATAGCTCTGGCGATTGGTGGAGAAGAAGATGCCCGTGGTCCAGATGAGCCGTGCGCTGGGATCGTTCGATTGCAGCCTGATCTCCTGGGTCAAGTTCTGCTGGCCGTTGTCGACCGATGCGGGAGCGCGGTAGTTGGTGGCGCCCGGAGGCAGATGCACTCCGGTGCCATCGAGCAGAGGGAAGCAGTTATTGCCGCTGGGCGGGCAAGTGAAAGGGGTCGGAAACACCGCCACCGCACCGGACGCCTGCTCCTGCGCGTTCGGCTGCGCCTGATAGAACCCCAGGTTGTACAAGGTGCCGTCGTAACCCGTCTCCTCCTTGCGGTGGTAGTACGAGGTATTCGAGATCAAGGTCACCTTGCCGAGGTCGCCTTCGATCTTGAGCGCGGGAATGTAGAAGGTGTCGGGAACGGTACGTTGCGTGGGATTGGCATCGACGAACTGGTTGTTGCCGGGGTTCGAATACAACGGCCAGTAGTTCTGCACGTCGTTCGCGTAGCGATCCTGATAATAGTAGCTCGGGGTGACCTTCAGTTGATCGAAAGGCGCCCATATGGCCGCGAGACGCACCAGCTTGGTCTGCGTGTAGTTGGCGTTCTTCTGCACCGTGTCGAGCGACACCGGATCGATGCGGTCGATCCACCCTCCGTCGTAGCGGTACCAGGCGGTGGCGCGAATTCCGAGGGTGCCATCGATGAGCGGGGTGCCGGCGGCCACCCCCGCCTCGTAGCTCGGCTCGCCGCCCTCGGTATAGGACACCTCGTCGCGGCTGTAGACGCTGGTTTGCGTGAGGCTCGGCTGGGTGGTGATGTAGCGCACCGTGCCGCCCTCGGAGCCGGCGCCGAACAGCGTGCCCTGCGGACCGCGCAACACCTCGACCCGATCGAGGTCGAAGGACTGCGGCAGCGCCTCGTCCGGGTTGAACGCCAGCGCGCGCATCTGAATGGGTGTGTCGTCGAGATAGATGCCGGTGGTGCCGGCCCCGCCGGTCGAGGCGATGCCGCGGATCGCGATGTTGTTGGTGCCGGAGTTGTCGATGTTGATGCCGGGGGTGAAGCGCGCGACATCCAGGATATCCTTGATGCCGCGCACGTCCATCGCATCCTGGGTGAGCGCGGTGACGCTCAAGGGAACCTTGCTCAAGCTCTCCTCGTGGCGTGTCGCAGTGACCACGATTTCCTGCAGCGGGCCGGACTCCGCCTCCGCGACCGTGTCGCCGGCGGCAACCGCCGCCGCCGCAGGCGCGGCATGCAGCGCCGGACTCGCGCCCGCCGCGAGCGCGAGCGCCGCAACGAGCGCAGCGCAATGCGTCAGCCTCAAGGTATTCTGCCGACGTCCCAGCATGGCACATCCCCTCGTGCTGTAAGACGCGCTCACGAAGCGCGGCTATTCGTCTGTGAAGGTCCCCGGCGAGGCGAAGATAGCGGCCGGGTCGCGCTGCCGTCAACCCGTGGGTTTCCCGCGTTGCGCGCGCGCATCTGCTTGCGCGCCCTCGCGGACACGCGGGCAGGCCGCAGTTATGGGATCATAAGCGCCATGAAAGACGTGAGGAGAATGACATCGTGAACGCGAGCGTCGATCGACCCCGCAGCAAATCGCTCGCGCCGCTGCGCTCGCTGCTGCCGTTCATCAAGCCCTATCGCGGCGTGGCGGCGGCGGCACTGACGGCGCTGGTGGTCGCCACCACGGCGATGCTGGCCTTGCCGCTCGCGATGCGACGAGTCATCAACGTGCTTGCCGACAAGGATGCGACCGAGATCAATCGCATCTTCCTCGCACTGCTGGTCGCGGTGGCGATCTTCGCGGTGTTCGGCGCATTGCGCTACTACCTGGTCACCTGGGTGGGCGAGCGCGTGGTCGCGGACATCCGGGCCGCCGTGTTTCGACGGGTCGTGAGCATGGACCCGATGTTCTACGAGACCACGCGCGTCGGCGAAGTGCTCTCCAGGCTGACCACCGACACCACGCTGGTGCAATCGATCTCGGGAGTCAGCCTGTCGATCATCCTGCGCTCGACCTTGAGCCTCATCGGCGCTCTGGTGATGCTCACCATCACGAGCGCGCGGCTCACCGGCATCATCCTGATCTTGATTCCGGTCGTCGTGGTTCCGCTGATCACGGTCGCGCGGCGGGTGCGCAAGCTCTCGCGCGTCGCTCAGGACCGCATCGCCGACAGCAGCGGGCTCGCAGGAGAGACGCTCAACGCCATCCAGACGGTGCAGGCCTTCACCCTCGAGGCGCTGCAAAGCGAGCGCTACCGAAGCGCCGTGGAGGCCAGCTTCGCCGCCGCCATCCGCCGCACGCGGGCCTGGGCGGCGCTCACCGTGCTCGGCATCTTCATGATACTGGCCGCCATCACCTTCGTCGTCTGGCTCGGGGCGCATCAGGTGCTTGCGGGAACCATGACCGGCGGGGAGCTCGGCCAGTTCCTGCTCTACGCCGTCTTCGTCGGCAGCTCGGCCGCAGCGCTCTCGGAGGTGTGGGGCGACGTGCAGCGGGCGGCCGGGGCGATGGAGCGCTTGGCCGAATTGCTCGAGGCCCGGCCGGCGATCAGCGCACCCGCCCACCCGCTCGAGCTGGCGCCGCGCATCCGCGGCAACATCAGATTCGACAACGTCACCTTCCATTATCCGTCGCGTCCGGAGAGCGCCGCGCTCGCGAATTTCAATCTCGACGTGACGCCGGGCGAGACGCTCGCCTTCGTGGGCCCCTCGGGCGCGGGCAAGAGCACCACGTTCCAGCTGCTGCTGCGCTTCTATGACCCGGATGCGGGTCGCGTGCTGATCGACGGCATGCGCCTGACCGAGGTGCGGCCCGAGGACATCCGAGCGCAGATCGGCCTGGTGCCGCAGGAGACGGTGCTGTTCGGCGCGAGCGCGCGCGAGAACATCCGCTACGGGCGGCCGAGCGCGACCGATGCGGAGGTGGAGGCCGCGGCGCGGGTTGCCGCGGCCGATGGATTCCTGCGCAAGCTCCCGCAAGGCTACGACACCTTTCTCGGCGAGCGCGGCACGCGGCTCTCGGGCGGGCAGCGGCAGCGCATTGCGCTCGCGCGCGCCATCCTGAAGGATCCACCGATATTGCTGCTCGACGAGGCCACCAGCGCGCTCGATGCCGAATCGGAGCTCCTGGTGCAGCAGGCGCTCGAGAAGCTCATGCGGGGCCGCACCACCATCATCATCGCGCACCGGCTTTCCACCGTGCTCAAGGCGGACCGCATCGTGGTCATGGACCACGGCCGCAAGATCGCCGTGGGCACTCACGCCGAGCTCCTGCAGCACAGCCCGCTGTACGCGCGTCTCGCCGCGCTTCAGTTCGCGGCGGCGGGCGAGGCTTCGACGGCCACCTGAGCAGGCCCTCGGGGTGCCACGCAAGCGCTGCGCCGGCGCCGCGCAAACCCGGCCGCTCATCTTGGGAATGGCGATGCCTCGACCACGCGCCGGGCGCTCAGGTAGCCGCGCGCATAGGGCTCTGCGTCGAGCGAGTCGACGCGCACGCGGCCGCCCGTGGCAGGCGCGTGAATGAACCGCTCGCCGTCTATCGCGATGCCGACGTGCAGCTCCTTGCGCGCGAGACGCATGAACACGAGGTCGCCGGCCCTGATCTGCGCGCGCTCGATCGCGCGCCCGGTTCCGAGCTGCTCGTGGGCGGTGCGCGGCAGCCACAGGCCGGCGCTCGCCGCGGAGAACTCGACCAGCCCGCTGCAATCGAACCCGCCGGGCGCCGCGCCACCGAAGCGGTACGGCTGGCCCAGCATCGACCATGCGGCGCCGACCATCGCCATGGCCGGGTCGGCGCGCGCGGGTGCGGATCGCGGGCCCTGCAGGGGCACGGAGCCGGCGCCCGGCACGGGCGCGCTTCGCGGCAGCAGGGAGCAGCCGCTGAACGCCAGTGTCAATCCCGCAGCGAGTAAGGCTCGTTTCAAGAGGTTCCAGCGCCCCGCAGCCGAGCAACGACCTATAATAACCCGGACCATGGACGCGCTAGACCCACAGTTCGCGAGCCGCCGCAGCGTTGCGTTGCAGCCGGGAATGCTGCAGGCGGCGCTGCTCGACAGACTGACGCGAACGCTCGGCAAGAGCCTCGAGCAGGCGAGCTCGCGCGATATCTACGACGCGCTCTCGCTCGCGGTGCATGAGGAGCTGACCTTGCGCTGGCTCGCGACCCAGCGCCGCGTTGCCAACGCGCACGTGAAGCGCGTCTGCTACCTCTCGGTCGAGTATCTGCCGGGCCGCTCTCTGTTGAATGCGCTGTACAGCCTCGAGGGCAATCTGGTGCACGAGGCGCGCACGAGCCTCAAGGAGATGGGCTACGAGCTCGAGGAAATCCTCGGTGAGGAAGTCGATCCAGGGCTCGGCAACGGCGGTCTCGGCCGCCTGGCGGCGTGCTTTCTCGACTCGCTCGCCACGCTCCAGTACCCCGCGGTCGGCTACGGCATCCGCTATGACTATGGCATCTTCACGCAGGTGATCGCGGGGGACGGCGCGCAGCGCGAGATCGCGAGCAGTTGGCTGCGCTTGCGCAACATGTGGGAGACCGTGCGCGGCAACATCCGCTACACGGTGCGTTTCGGCGGGCGCTGCGAGGCGCTCGATATCGGCCGTGCCGAGGGACCGCACCGCTGGATCGACACCGAGGACATCTACGCAGTCGGATTCGATCAGCTGATTCCCGGCAACCGCAGTCCGACGGTCAATCACCTGAGGCTCTGGTCCGGCCGTGCGATCACGCCGTTCCATATCGAGGCCTTCAACGAGGGCGACTACACCGCGGCGGTGCGCGAGCAGGTCGCCGCCAAGAACCTGTCGCGCGTCCTTTATCCCGACGATTCCACGCCCCAGGGCAAGGAGCTGCGGCTCAAGCAGCAATACTTCTTCGTGAGCGCGAGCCTGCAGGACATCCTTGCGACGCATCTCGCCGAGGGCCGCACGCTCGCCTCCATGCCCGACGCGGTCGCGATGCAGCTCAACGATACGCATCCGGCGCTCGCGATCGCGGAATTGATGCGCCTGCTTATCGACGAGCACGGTCTGACCTGGGCGGAGAGCTGGGCCATCACCAGCGGCGTGTTCGCATACACCAATCACACACTGTTGCCGGAAGCGCTCGAGACCTGGCCGGTGGCGCTGATCGAGCGGCTCCTGCCAAGGCACTTGCAGATCATCTACCTCATCAACAGGGACTTTCTGAAGGAGGTCGAGGCGCGCTATCCGGGCGACGTCGAGCGGCAAAGGCGGCTGTCGATCATCACCGAGGACGGCGAGCGGCGCGTGCGCATGGCGCACCTCGCGGTGATCGGCAGCCATCATGTGAACGGCGTCGCCCAGCTCCATTCGGAGCTGATGCGTCGCAGCGTGTTCTCCGGCTTCGCCGATCTTTATCCCGCTCGTTTCGTGAACGTCACCAACGGCATCGCGGTGCGGCGCTGGTTGAAGCAATCGAACCCGGGCCTGTCGGCGCTGCTCACCGAGCGGCTGGGCTCTGCCTGGGAGAACGATCTGGAGGAGATCGGCCGGTTGGTGGCCGCGGCCGACGAGCCGGAGTTCCGCCGCCACTTCCGCGGCATCAAGCGCACCAACAAGCTGCGGCTCGCGAGCGAGGTGATGCGCCGCACCGGCGTCGAGATCGACGTCGATTCGATGTTCGACGTGCAGGTGAAGCGAATTCACGAATACAAGCGCCAGCTCTTGAATCTCCTGCACGTGGTGGCGCGCTACCGGCGGATTCTCGACGGGCGTGCCGCGGGGCTGGTGCCCCGCACCGTGATATTCGCGGGCAAGGCGGCGCCCGGTTATGCGATGGCGAAAGCCATCATCAAGCTCATCAACAACGTCGCGCGCACCGTCAATGCGGATCCTGCCGTGCGCGACAAGCTCCGGGTGGTGTTCCTGCCGGACTACGACGTCTCTCTTGCGCAGAAGATCATGCCCGCGGCCGATCTCTCGCAGCAGATATCGACCGCGGGAATGGAGGCTTCCGGCACCGGCAACATGAAGCTTGCGCTCAACGGAGCATTGACGGTCGGCACGCTCGACGGCGCCAACATCGAGATCCGCGATCATGTGGGGGCCGAGAACCTGTTCATATTCGGCCTGACGGCGGACCAGGTTGCCGCGAAGCGCGCCGCGGGCTATCGGCCTTGGATCGAGATCGAGAGCCACGAGGAGCTCAGGGGCGCGATCGATCTGATCGACTCGGGCTACTTCTCCCCCGGGCGTCCGGACGATGCCAGGTTCGTGGTCAGGCGGCTGCTTGCGGAAGGCGAGCCCTTCCTGGTGCTCGCCGATTTCGCCGGCTACGCCGCGGCCCAGGAGCGAGTCGATGAGCTCTACGCCCGGCCGGAGGAATGGAGCCAGAAGGCGGCGGTCAATTGCCTCAGCATGGGCTACTTCTCGAGCGATCGCAGCGTGCGGGAATACGCGGAGCAGATATGGGCCGTCCGGCCGGTGCTCTGACGCCATGCGAATGAGTATCACGGGCGCGTAGTGAAATCGATGCAGGCGGGATCGCCGCGGCCTCTGGGTGCGACCTGGACCCCGCGCGGCGTCAATTTTGCGGTGTTCTCGAGCCACGCTGTGCGCGTGGAGCTGTGCATCCTCGAGGGGGCCGGCGGTCGCGAGTCGGCATGCTACGAGCTGCCGGCCCGCACCGGCAACGTATGGCATGGCTTGCTCACGCCGCGGCAGGCTGAGCCGGGTACCCACTACGCCTTCCGGGCGCATGGCCCCAACGATCCGCGCAACGGTCTGCGCTTCGATCCGGACGCGCTGCTCATCGACCCGCACGCGCGCGCACTGTCGGCGGGGCAGCCGTTGCGGGCGCGCGTGGTCGACCGCTCGTTCGACTGGGAGAACGATCGCCCGCCGGCGACGCCGTGGCGCGACACGGTCATCTACGAGCTGCACGTCAAGGGCTACACGCGACTGCATCCCGGAGTCGCCGAGCCCTGGCGCGGCAAGTACCTGGGGCTGGCGATGCCGTGCGTCATCGAGCACCTGAAATCGGTCGGCGTGACCGCGGTGGAGCTCCTGCCCTGTCAATCGTTCGCAAGCGAACCGTTCTTGCTGGAGCGCGGCCTCAAGAACTACTGGGGCTACAACCCCGTGTGCTGGTTCGCGCCCGCGAGCGAGTATGCGGTGGACGACCCGGTGGTCGAATTCAAGACCATGGTCAAGGCGCTGCATCGGGCCGGCATCGAGGTCATTCTGGACGTGGTCTTCAACCATACCGCGGAAGGCAACGAGAGCGGCCCGATCTTGAATCTCAAGGGGCTCGACAACGCGCTCTACTACCGGCTGCTCGAGGACAAGCGCTACTACGCGAATGACACGGGCTGCGGCAATACGGTGAACTGCGAGCATCCGCACGTGCGCGCGACGATCGTCGAGGCGCTGCGCTACTGGGCCGAGGAGATGCACGTGGACGGGTTTCGCTTCGATCTGGCGACCGTGCTCGGGCGCGACGGCAATGGATTCAACGAGCAGGCGGAGCTGTTCAAGGCGCTGCGCGCGGAGCCCTCCCTGGCCTACGCCAAGCTGATCGCGGAGCCCTGGGACGTGGGACCCGGCGGCTATCAGCTCGGCAGGTTTCCCGCGGGATGGTCCGAGTGGAACGATCGCTACCGCGATACCGTGCGCGCCTTCTGGCGCCGCGATGGCGGCAAGGTCGGAGAGCTCGCGGAACGCATGGCCGGGTCGAGCGATCTGTTCAGGCACAACGGCCGCAAGCCGACCGCGAGCGTCAACTTTCTCACCGCTCACGACGGCTTCACGCTCAACGATCTCGTCTCGTACCAGGAGCGGCACAATCTGGCGAACGGCGAGCACAATGCCGACGGTCATCAGAACAACTTGAGCTGGAATTGCGGGGTCGAGGGGCCGAGCGCGGATCCCGCGATCGCCGCCTTGCGCATGCGCCAGATGCGCAACTTGCTCGCCACCTTGTTCCTGTCGCAGGGGGTGCCGATGCTGCTCGCGGGTGATGAGTTCGGGCGCACGCAGCAGGGCAACAACAATGCCTACTGCCAGGACAACGAGATCTCCTGGGTCGACTGGGAACTGCGCAGCGCGCACCGCGACCTGATCGACTTCGTCGGCCTGCTGGCGCGGGTACGGCGTGCGCATGCCGAATTCCGCCGCGATACGTTCCTCAAGGGAACCGTCTCGCGGGCGGCGGTCAAAGATGTGAGCTGGCTGCATCCGCGCGGCTGTGAAATGACGCAGGATGACTGGCGCGATGGCGGCTTGCGGACCCTGGGCATCTGGTTCGGCAAGCGCGGCGCTCTCGCCGGGCGCCTGCTGCTGCTGCTCAACGCATCCGATGCGCAGCAGACGTTCGTCATGCCGGCCCCTCCGGCCGATAGCCCGTGGAGGCGCCTGTTCGATACGGCGAGCGCGGATAACGAGGAGCTGAGCCTCGAGGGCGAGCTGGTATACCCGCTCGCGCCGAGCAGCTCGGTATTGCTGGAGTGCTGATTTGGATTCGAGCTTGATAGATCGGCTGGCGCGATTGCGCGGTATCGGCGAGGCCTATCACGATTATCGCGGTGATCTGCGCTACTTCAGCCGCGAGACCAAGACCGCCATCCTGCGCGCGATGGGCGCCCCCGTGGAGGATCCGGCGGCGCTCGCGGCCGAGGTGAGCCGCCTCGAGATCGAGCGCTGGCGCAGGCTCCTGCCTCCGGTCGCAGCCGCCAACGGAACGGCCCTCGGCGTGGAATTGAACGTCGCGGCGCGGGATTTCGGCGCCACCTTCCTGTGGAGCGTCAATCTGGAACAGGGCGAGCGCCGGGCCGGCGCGAAGTCGACCGCCGATTGCCCGGAGGTCTGGCGCGGCGAGGTGGAAGGCTCCTGGATCACTCGCCGCCGCTTCGAGGTACCGGTGACGCTCCCGCCGGGCCGGCACGAGCTCGAGGTGAGCATCGGCGGCGTCGTGGGCCACTGTGCGCTGCTCGTCTCGCCGGCCCGCTGCTACCAGCCGCCGGCGCTCGAGTCCGGGCGGCGCCTGTGGGGACTCGCGGTGCAGCTCTACACCGTGCGCTCGAGGCGCAACTGGGGGATCGGCGATTTCGGCGACCTCAAGGCGCTGATCCGCTGGCTCGCGCCGCGCGGGGCAGGCTTCGTCGGCGTCAACCCGCTGCATGCGCTCGCGCCCGCGGAGCCCGAGCGGGCCAGCCCCTACAGCGCATCGAGCCGCCACTTCCTCAACGTCCTCTACATCGCGGTGCCCGATGTGCCGGAGTTCCAGGAGTGCGGCGCCGCGCTCGAGCGCGTCGCCGGCGCGGGCTTCGAGGCGCGCCTGACCGCGCTCAGGGCCTCGCCGCTGGTCGATTATCGCGGCGTCGCGGCGCTCAAGCTCGAGCTGCTCGAGATCCTGTTCCACGACTTCTGCGAGCGTCACCTCGCGCATGCCACGCCGCGTGCCTACGCCTATCGCGCCTTCGTCGCCGAGGGCGGACGCGCCTTGCAGATGCATGCGCGGTTCGATGCGCTCGATGCGCACTTTCGCGCCGCGCTCGGCTCGCCTTCCGGCTGGCAGTGCTGGCCGGAGGAGTTTCGCGACCCTGAGGGCGGTGCGGCGCGGCGCTTCGCGGCCGAGCATCCACGGCGCGTCGAATTCTACGCGTACCTGCAGTGGCTGGCGCACGAGCAGCTCGGCGGCGCGCAGGAGCTCGCGCGCTCGCTCGGCATGCCGATCGGAGTCTACGGCGACTATGCCGTGGGCACACACCCCTCGGGCTCCGAGACCTGGCTGGATCAGACGGGCTACCGTCTGGGCGCGGAGATCGGAGCGCCACCGGATCCGCTCGCGCTGAAGGGGCAGGGCTGGGGCCTGCCGCCGCCCGACCCCTGGATTCTGGAATCGCGGCAGCTCGCCGGCTTCAGCGCGCTCATCCATCGCAACATGCGCTGCTACGGCGCGTTGCGCCTGGATCACGTGATGTCGCTGTTTCGCCTCTGGTGGGTCCCGCGGGCGCACTCCCCGGTCGAGGGCGCCTACGTTCACTATCCGCTGCACCAGCTTCTCACCACCCTCGCGCTCGAGAGCGCGCGCTGCGCGTGCCTGGTGGTGGGCGAGGACCTCGGCGTCGTTCCGGAGGAGATGCGCCGCGCGATGCCCGAATTCGGGCTCTATCACTACAAGGTGTTGCTGTTCGAAAGCGAGCACGGACGATTCCGTCGTCCGCGTGAATACGTGCGCGAGGCTCTGGCCACCGTGACCACGCACGACATGCCCACCTTGCGCAGCTTCTGGGAGAGCCGCGACATCGATCTGCGCAGCTCCTTGAAGCTCTATCCATCGCATGAGCTCGAGCTGGCGGTGCGCGAGGCGCGCTCGCGCGACCGCGCAGCGCTGCTCGATGCGCTCGCCGAGGAGCGCTTGCTGCCCCAGGAGCCGGTCTCCCTCGAGCAGCCGCTGTCATTCGAGCTGGCGCACGCGCTGCACCGCTATCTGGCGCGCTCCTCCGCGGCGCTCGCTGCCATCCAGATCGAGGACCTTCTCGGCATGACCGAGCCCGTCAACGTGCCGGGCACGCATCACGAGTATCCCAACTGGCAACGCAAGCTGAGCGAGGATCTCGAGACGATCGAGAGCCGTGCCGACCTCGATCGGTGCTTCGCCGATATCTCCCGCGAGCGCGCCTGAGCCGCGCGCTCACGGGTGCCGCGCCGGCGAGCAACGCCGGTGACGATCAGGCGCCTCGCGAGCCGACGGGCGTGGCGCGCTGCGCGCGTGCCGCCCAGAACCAGATCGCCGCGGCGACGATCACGGCGGCGGGCACCAGCTTGACCGCGTGCTCGAGAGAGCTATGGTCGGACAGCGCGCCGATCAGCAGCGGCGAGGGAACATCGCCGAGCACGTGGATCGCGAACACGCCGAGCGCATTGGCGGAGGCGCGCTGCGTCGGCAGCACCAGATTCAGGATTGCGGCGTTGATCGGGCCCGTGGACAGGAACATCAGCAGCTGGGCCATCACCATGCAGACGATGTAGGTGGCCAGGCTCACCGGGCCGAGGGCGATCCACACGAACGGCACCGCCACGAGCGTCGCGATCGCCGAGATCCAGAGGTAGGCGCGCTGCGAGTACCTGGCGAAATGATCGCCGAGCCAGCCGCCGGCGAAGGTGCCGAGAAATCCGGTGATGACCACGATGCTGCCGAAGTTGACCGTGGCCTGCTCGAGCGACATGCCGCGGATCCTTTGCAAGAAAGCCGGCATCCAGTAGGCGAGCCCTCCGATCGCAAAGGTGTAGGCCGCATAGCCGAGGACCGTCAACAGGTAGGGCTTGTTGCGCAGCAGCTCGAGATAGGTGCCCCGGTCCGACCTCGCCGAAGGCGCGGCGTCGTCGCGATCCTGGCTGCCGCGGGGCGGATCGGCGAGGCCCATGCAGAGCAGCGCCAGCGCGATCCCGGGGGCGCCGGCGACGAAGAACGCCTTGCGCCAGCCGAAGTGCGCGCCCATGAAGCCGCCGACCATGTAGCCGAGCGCGGTGCCGACCGGGATCGCGCAGAAGAAGATCGCCATCACGCGGCCGCGCTGGCTCTTCGGAAAGTAGTCCGACAGCAGACTCGGTCCCACCGTGACGTAGGCCGCCTCGCCGACACCCACCGAAGCGCGCGCCGCGAACAGCGCGGCGAAGCTTGCGGCGAAGCCCGAGAGGGCCGTGGCGACGCTCCAGCAGGCGATCCCGAAGGCGATGAGGCGCGGGCGCGAGAAGCGGTCGCCGAGCGCCCCGAACATCGGTGCGATCAAGGCATACACCGCCAGGAAACCGGTCATCAGCCAGCCGACCCGGGTGTCCGAGAGCGCGAGCTCGGAGCGCTTCAAGGTTTCGACCAGGGCCGAGAGCACGTACCGATCGAGGTAGTTGAACAGGTTGATGAATGTCAGAATCGCGAGTGCGAGCGCAGCGGACCTGATCCAGGTCTTTTGCATCACCAATCCCGCGTTGTGCTGCGGATCTGCCATCCAGCCCGCATCTTAGCAGCCGCGGCGCGGCGTCCGCGGAGTTAAGATGGCGCCCGGACCGACACGAGGTGACCTCGATGAATGCAGACAGCGCCGGCGCTTACGCGTCTCCTTGGATGGATGATGATCTCGCCATATTTCGCGATGCCGTGGCGCGTTTCCTCGAGAGCGAGATGGTTCCCAACGAGGAGCTCTGGCGCAAGCAGCAGCACGTCGGCAAGGACATCTGGCGCAAGGCCGGAGCGATGGGTTTCCTGTGCACGGACGTGAGCGCGGAGTATGGCGGCGCCGGCGGCGATTTCCGCCACGAGGCCGTGCTGTACGAGGAGCTCGGACGGCGCGGGCTGACCGGATTCGGCCAGGGCGTGCACAGCATCTGCGCGCACTATCTCGTGAACCACGGAACCCCGGAGCAAAAGGCCCGCTTCCTGCCGCGGATGGCGCGCGGGGAGCTGATCGGCGCGATCGGCATGACCGAGCCCTCGGCGGGCTCGGACTTGCAGGGCATCAGGACCCGCGCCGTGCGCGAGGGCGACCGCTATGTGGTGAACGGCTCGAAGATCTTCATCACCAACGGATACCTGGCCGAGCTCATCGCGCTGGTGGTCAAGACTCAGCCGGGCGAGGGCGCCAAGGGTACTTCGATTCTGATGGTGGAGACCCAGGACCTGGCGGGCTACCGGGTCGGACGCATCCTCGACAAGATGGGCCTCAAGTCCCAGGACACCTCGGAGCTGTTCTTCGAGGAGGTGCGCGTGCCCGCGGCCAACCTCTTGGGCGGCGAGGAGGGACAGGGCTTCTATCAGCTCATGAGCGACTTGCCCTACGAGCGCGCGCTGATCGCCGTGCTCGCCGTCGCCGCCATGGAAGGCGCGCTGGCGCAGACCGTCAAATATGTCAAGGAGCGAAAGGCGTTCGGCCGGACGATCGCCGAGTTCCAGAACACCAAGTTCAAGCTGGCCGAGCTTGCCACCAAAACGCGAATCGCACGCGTGTTCGTCGATGATTGCATCACGCGCATCGTGGCGGGCACCCTCGATACGGTGACCGCCTCGATGGCCAAGTACTGGGTCACCGACACGCAGCAGGAAGTGCTCGATGAGTGCCTGCAGTTACACGGCGGTTACGGTTATATGAACGAGTACCTGGTCTGCCGCATGTTCGCCGATGCCCGCGTGCAGCGCATTTACGGCGGCACCAACGAGATCATGAAGGAGCTCATCTCGCGCGCGCTGTAACGCGCTGTAGCGCATTGTCGCAAGCACGCGACGGCTGCGGCACGGCGCACGGCTTCACAGATCTTCACCCCAATCGTCGGCTCCCTGCGGTTAGAATGGGCACTCAGGTCGCGACCGGAGATCAAGCCGATGGCCACTGTCAAATCGAGGGTCGGACTCGCCACGCCGCGTCGTCGCTTGGGCCTGCTCGCGCCGCTTGGCGCACTCCTCTTGGCCGCGCTGGCCGGCTGCAACGGCACCGCCGTGGTCACGCTCACCTCGACGGCTTCGACCGACGCCTTCCTCGCGTATCGCGTCAAGCTCGTGTCGATCGAGCTGCAGACCGGAAGCGGAAAGACCGCCTCGGGTGCGCTGCCGAACTCGACCACGGTGGATCTCGCGCGGCTCACCAATCTCTCCGAGGTCGTGGGTGCCGCCGGCGTCAACACCGGCAACTATGCGCGTGCCGTGGTCACGGTCGACTACAGCTCCGCGCAGATCATCTACGACAACGGCACGCCGGACGGCATCGCGCTCACTCCGCTCGGGCCAAACGGCCAGGCGCTCGGCCAGGTCGCCATGACGCTGTATCTCGATCCGAGCAATCAGCTCGGCATCACACGTGCGAGTACCGGGCGCCTGAGCCTCGATTTCAATCTCGCGGCATCGAATGTCGTTAATCTGAGCGCGCAGACCGTGACGGTCACGCCGCTCATGGCCGCGAGCGCCATGCCGCTCGACAGCAAGACGGTACGCATCCGTGGGCCGCTCGGCGGGGTCAACACCTCGAGCACGGTATTCAACAGCGGGATCCAGCCGTTCGACTTCGGCGTCGCCGGCTCCGGCTCGCTGCAGATCGTTCCGAGCGATGGGACCATCTACGAGATCGACGGCAAGCCGTCCACCGGCGCGACGGGGTTCGCCGCGCTGGCGGCGTTGAGTCAGGGCGCCATGGTCGAATCGTTCGGTACCCTCACAACCTCGAGCACCGGTGTCGACTCAGGCGTGGACGCCAGCACGGCGAGCACGACCACGACCCAGACGTGCTCCGACGGAACGACGCCGCAGACGGTGAACGGCGTGCTCGAGTGCACCGACGGCTCCACTCTCATCACCGAAAGCAACCCGGCGACGACGACCGGAACCGTCACCACCAGCGTCACGTTCACGGCCACGCAGGTGCTCGCCGGCTCGAGCGTGCAGGGGGGAGGCGTCGACCGCATCTCCGGCATCGTGACGGGGCGCAGCGGCGACACGCTGACGGTGGACGACGGCACCCTGCTGTCGAGCGACGGCACCAACAGCCTCATCGCCGGCACGGCGACCATCAACATCGGTCCCAACACGCAAGTGACCCAGTTCGGCGCGGGCAGCACCGAGACCAACGGCACCGAGCAGCTCTCGATCGGATCGCTGATCTACGCTTTCGGAACGGCGAGCGCAGTGGGCTCGAACAGCGCGACGCTCGATGCGAGTGCGGGGCGCGTGCGCATCGGGCAGAGCACAGCCTCGGGCATCGTGGCGGGCCAGGGCACCACCGCCGGTACGCTCACGCTCACGCTCGGCATGCTCGGCGGCCGCTCGGTATCCGCGTTCGACTTTCTCGGCACCGGCACATCGGCGAGCGTCGATGCGAGCGCGACGGCGTATGAGGTGGCCACCGGCAATCTTACTCTGACCAATGCGACCGTCGGCGAGCCGGTCGAGGTCACGGGCTTCGTCGGGGCGTTCGGCACCGCTCCCCCGGACTTCAGTGCCCAGACCCTGCTCGATTACACCACGATCAATGCGGAGCTGGTGCTGGATTGGAGCGGGGGAACCGCGGCACCCTTCGCCTCGTACAGTACTTCGGAGATCGTGCTCGATGCGCGCAACAGCGCCATCGGCACCCGCCACGAAATCCAGATCGGCGCGCAAACGGTGCAGCTCCTGGGCATCGCCTCCGATCCGCAGATCGTCCCGAATGCCACGGCCACGAACACCGTGTACACGATCGGACACTCGGTGAGCGGCACCTTCGAGAACTTCAACACGTTCTCCGCGTTCATTACCCAGTTGCAGACGGAGCTGACCGGGAACGTGCTGGCCACCGGTCTGACCGCGGCGGGCCAGTACACCAGCAACTCGTATTCGTTCAGCGCCACGAGTCTCACGCTGATACTCGACAACTAGCGGAGCGGATGCCTCCCTCGACACTGCGGTACACTAAATAGGTGTCATTCTCACGACCAGGACTCACCCGCCGCCAGTTCGTGCAACGTACGGCCGCGGTTCTCGCCCTACCCCGTGCCATGTCGCGCGCCCGAGCCGCGCCCTCGACCGGCTTCTTTTACGCCTACGTGGGGACCTACACGCCGAACGGCGGCGGCATCTATCTTTTCCGCATCGATCGGTCCACCGCCGAGTTCATGCAGATGCAGGTCGTGGACGATGTCCGCAATCCGTCCTGGCTCGCGCTGAATGCGACGCAGACCCGTCTCTATGCCATCAGCGAGGTCGAGAGCTGGCAGGGTAACCGCGGCGGAGCGGTGGTTGCCTATACGGTCGATCCAGCGAATCTTGAGCTCACGCGCCTCGGCGCGGTGAGCTCCGGCGGCAGCTTGCCGGCTTACGTGAGCGTGCATCCGTCGGGCAGGTTCGTGTTCGTCGCCAACTACGGCGGCGGCAACGTCGCGGTGCTGCCCGTGGCTCCCGACGGATCGCTCCAGGAAGCTTCCGACGTGAGACCGAGCGTGGGCCCGCACCACCGCGCGCGGGCCGTCGACGATCCGGTGGGCCAGTTCGCGGTGAGCGATCACGATGCGCCGCACGTGCACATGGTGGCTCCGGATCCGAGCGGTCAATTCGTGATCGCCAACGACGCGGGGCTCGACCTCACGCTCATCTGGCGTCTCGATGCCCAGGCCGGACGCTTGCTGCCGGCCGACACGCCGGTGCTGGCGGCGCCCTCCGGCTCGGGGCCGCGCCATTTCGCATTCCACCCCAACGGCAAGCTGTTCTACAACCTGTACGAGCACGACGCGAAGATCGCCGTCTACGACTACGACGCGGCCCGCGGCGCGATGCGCTTGAGGCAAAGCGTGTCGACGCTGCCTGCAAAGTTCGCCGGCAGCAATCTCGCCTCGGAGATCCTCATTTCGCCCGACGGCCGCTTCCTGTACGCCAGCAACCGCCTGCACAGCAGCCTGGTCCTGTTTGCGATCGCGCCCGACGGCGCGCTGAAGCTGATCTCCGAGACATGGTCGCATGCCGACTCGCCTCGCAGCATGGCGATCGACCCGAGCGGCCAGTACCTGTTCTCGTGTAATCAGAAGGGCGATTCCATCACCTCGTTTCACCTCAACGCATTGAGCGGCGCGCTCGCGTTCACCGGGCGTTATGAGCCGGTCGGAAGCCCCGCGGTCATGGTCATGCTTCGCCCGCGCTGAGCGCGGCAGCGGCGCTGTACCGCGGCGCGCAGCGGGCTATACTGCGGACCAATGCGTCGTGCGCGTGGAGCGGTGAACACCATGGAACTTGCAATGATCGGTCTCGGACGAATGGGCGCCAACATGGCTCAGCGTTTGCTGCGCGGCGGCCATCGGGTGATTGGATTCGACCCCGCGGAAGCGGCACGCAAGAGCATCGAGCAGAAGGGCGGCCAGTCAGCCGCCACGCTGACCGCGCTCATATCCCAGCTGAAAGCGCCGCGCGTCATCTGGCTCATGGTGCCCGCAGGGGAGGTGACCGACAGCACGGTCACGGCGCTGACGCAGCTGCTTGCGCCGGGCGACACCATCATCGACGGCGGCAACTCGAACTACAGGGACACCCAGCGCCGCGCCAAGGCGGTGGCGCAACGGCAGATTCATTACGTCGACTCCGGTACCAGCGGCGGGGTGTGGGGTCTCACGGAAGGGTACAGCCTGATGATCGGCGGTGAGGAGGCCGTGGTCGAGCGGCTGCGGCCGATCCTCGCGACTCTGGCGCCGGCCCCGGACAAGGGCTGGGGACGGGTCGGTGCGGTGGGTGCGGGCCACTACACCAAGATGGTCCACAACGGCATCGAGTACGGCTTGATGCAGGCTTACGCCGAAGGCTTCTCCATCCTGAAGCACAAGAGCGAGTTCGGGGTCGACTTGCATCAGGTCGCGGAGATCTGGCGCTTCGGCAGCGTGGTGCGCTCCTGGCTGCTCGATCTCACCGCGGACGCGCTCGCCAAGAATCCCACCCTCGAGGGGATCGCGCCCTACGTTGCCGATTCGGGCGAGGGTCGCTGGACCGCCGCCGAGGCGATCGAGCTGGGAGTTCCGGCGCACGTGATCACGGCGTCGCTGTTCACCCGCTTCGCCTCGCAGGACGATGACTCGTTTTCCGACAAGATGCTCGCGGCGATGCGCAATCAATTCGGCGGGCACGCCATCAAGTCGGAGTAGGCGGGAACTCGCTGCGGCCGGCGCTGCGTGCCAGCCGCCGGTGCGTCTCAGCCGGCGGTTACGCCCGCCTTGTGCGCGCTCACGGCCTCGCCGTCATGCAAGCGCAGCTCGCCGAACAGGATGGCGGAGAGGATGGTCCAGAGCGCGAGTGCGCGGATCGCCAGGTGGATTCCGTGGATCATCTCCTGCGGCGCGGCGCGCGCATGATCGGGAATGAACACAGCCGCAACCAGGGAAGCGGTCGCCACGCCGAAGCTCACCGCCATCTGCTGGACGGTGCTGGCGATGGTGCTGGCGCCGCTCACCTGCTCGCCGCTGACGTCTGCGTAGGCGAGCGTATTCATGCTGGTGTACTGCGTGGAGGTGAAGAAGCCGAAGCAGAACGCGAGCACGGCGATCTGCCATCCGCGCGTGCCCGTGTCGATCAGGGAGAACAGCAGCAGCATGACCCCGAGCATCACGGTGTTCGCGATCAGCACGCGCCGGTAGCCGAAGCGCTTGAGGATCAGGGGGAGCGTGAACTTGAAGGTGATCGCCGCGAGCGCCTGCGGCATGATCATGAGCCCTGACTGAATCGGCGTGAACCCGAGTCCCACCTGGTAGAGCAGCGGCAAGAGAAAAGGGAGTCCGCCGATGCCGAGGCGCGTCAGGAGATTGCCCGAGATCGCCACACGGAAACTGCGGATGCGCACCAGGTTGAGTCGCAGAAGCGGATGCGGCACGCGCACCGAGTGCAGGCCATACGCCGCGAGCAGCGCCGCCGATATCGCGATCGCGCCCGCCTCTTCGCGGCCGCTCAAGTTGTGCTCGCCGAACACCTCGAGCGTGTAGGAGAGCAGCGCGATCCCCGAGCTGAAGAGCGCCAGACCGACGAGATCGAGAGGGTAGTTCTTGTCGGCGCGGTAGTTCGGCAGCAGGCGGGACACGCAGGTGAGGCCGATCAGTCCGATCGGGATATTGACGAAGAAGATCACGCTCCAGTGAAAGTATCCGACGATCAGTCCGCCGACCAGCGGGCCGAGCATCGGGCCGATCAGCCCCGGAATCGCCACGAAGCTCGTGGCGCGGATCAATTCCGATTTGGCGAAGGTGCGTACCAGCGTCAGCCGCCCGACGGGCAGCATCATCGCTCCCCCGCAGCCCTGCAGCACGCGGCAGGCAACCAGCACGTGAATATCGGTCGCCAGACCGCACAGAAACGAACCGAGCGTGAACACCCCGATGGCCGAGCCGAACACGCGGCGCGTACCGAAGCGATTGGCCATCCAGCCGCTGATCGGAATGAATACCGCAAGGCTCAGGGTGTAGCTCGCGAGCGCCGCCTTCATATCGAGCGGCGGCACCTTGAGCGAGTGCGCGATGACCGGAACGGCGGTATTCAGGATCGTGGTGTCGAGGGCCTCCATGAAGAAGCCGATCGCGACCAGCCAGGGCAGAAGCCGCTTGACGGTCGCGGTCGGCTCGGTTTCGCTGGGTGCTGACATCGGAAGTCGAAGGGCGGGGCCGCTCTGCGCGGCCCCTGCGGCCGCTGCGCACGGCAGCTGCGGCGTCAGGCGTCGGACTGCGCGAGCGCGGCGTCGACCATGGACTGGGCCTGTGCGAGCAGCGCCCGGAGATGGGCCTGGTCGCGAAAACTCTCGGCATAGATCTTGTAGATGTTTTCGGTTCCCGAGGGCCGCGCCGCGAACCAGCCGTTCTTCGAGGACACCTTGAGGCCGCCGATCGGCGCATTGTTCGCGGGCGCCTGAGTGATCACCTGCTCGATCGGATCGCCGGCGAGAGTCGCCATGCGTACCTGGGACTTGTCGAGCTTGGCGAGCTTTTTTTTCTGCGCCGGAGTCGCCGCCGCGTCCACCCGGTCGGCGAATGGTTCCCCCAGGTCGCGGGTGAGCTCACGGTAGATCTGGGCGGGATCGCCACCGCCGCGTGCCGTGATCTCCGCGGCGAGCAACGCCGCAACGATGCCGTCCTTGTCGGTCGACCAGGCGCCGCCGTCGCGCTTGAGAAACGAGGCGCCGGCGCTTTCCTCGCCGCCGAATCCGAGATCGCCCGACAGCAGGCCGTCGACGAACCACTTGAATCCGACCGGCACCTCGTACAGGCGCCGGCCGAGGCGCGCCGCGACCCGGTCGATCATGGCGGTCGATACCACGGTCTTGCCGACCGCCGCATCGGCTCTCCACTGCGGACGCCGGCGGAACAGATAGTCGACCGCCACGGAAAGATAGTGATTCGCAGGCATGAGCCCCTGGCTCGCCGTCACGATGCCGTGTCGGTCGTGGTCGGTATCGCAGGCGAACGCGATGTCATAGGCGTCCTTGAGCGCGATCAAGCGCCGCATCGCGTGCGGCGAGGATGGATCCATGCGGATCTTGCCGTCCCAGTCGAGCGTCATGAAGCGGAAGGTGGGATCCACGCTATCGTTGACCACGCGCAGATCGAGCTTGTAGCGCTCGGCGATGCGCGCCCAGTAGTGCACCCCGGCCCCGCCGAGCGGATCGACGCCCATGCGGATGCGCGCGCCGCTGATGATTTCCATGTCGATGACGCCGCCGAGATCATCGACGTAGCGGCCGAGGTAGTCGTACGCGTGCGTGGTCGGGGCGCGGCGTGCCTTGGCGAAATCGAGGCGCGAAACGCCGCGCAATCCCTCCTCGATGAGAGCGTTGGCGCTGGCTTCGATCCAGCCGGTCGCTCCATTGTCGGCCGGTCCGCCGTTCGGCGGGTTGTACTTGAAGCCGCCGCTGTCCGGCGGGTTGTGCGAGGGGGTGATGACGATGCCGTCCGCGAGCCCGAACGTACGCCCGCGATTGTAGGTGAGAATGGCGTGCGACACGGCCGGGGTGGGCGTGTACTCGTCGCCCGCGGAGATCATCGCCTCGACGCCATTCGCGGCAAGCACCTCGAGCGCCGAAGCGAACGCCGGTGCGGAGAGAGCGTGCGTGTCGGCGCCCATGAACACCGGGCCGTCGATGCCGCGCTGCTTGCGATAGCTGCAGATCGCCTGCGTGATCGCGAGCAGATGCGTTTCGTTGAAACTCGAGTCGAACGAGGTGCCGCGGTGACCCGAAGTGCCGAAGGCGACTCGTTGCGCGCTCACGGCCGGGTCGGGCTTCTCGCTGTAATACGCGGTCACGAGCCTGGGCACGTCGACCAGGCGGCCGGGCGGCGCCGGCTGGCCGGCCAGCGGATCGAGGCGCTCGCTCACGAGGTGGCCAGCGCCGCGCTCTTGTCGGCGATGCTCTGCATCAGCTCGTTCCAAGATTTGACGAAGGATTGAGCGCCTTCGCTCTGCAGTCTCTTCGCCAGGGCGTCGAGATCGATGCCGGCCTGCGCAAAGCGCGTCAGCACCTGCTCCGCATCGCCGCCGTCCGCGGGCATCGGCGCGCCGACCTTGCCCTGGCTCGCGAAGGCGAGCAGCGTCTTCTCGGGCATGGTATCGATCGTGTCGGGCGCGGCCAGCGCCTCGATGTACAGCGTCGCCGACGCCTTGGGATCCTTGGTGCCGGTGCTCGCCCACAGCATGCGCTGCTTCATGGCGCCGGCGCTCTCGAGATCGCGCCAGCGCTTGGTCTTGAGCAGATCGCAGTGCGCGCGGTAGGTGCGCATCGCGATGGCGATTCCCAGACGATTGCGCAATTCGGGCGGTGCCTTGTCCCCGGCAGCCTTGTCCCAGCGGCTCACGAACACGGACGCGACCGAGCTCACGCGCGGATCGAGCTTGGCGGCGATGCGCCGCTCGATGCCGCGCATGTAGGCCTCGGCGATGGCCAGATACTGCTCGCGCGAGAACAGCAGGGTCACGTTGACCGGCACGCCCGCGAAGATCGCCTCTTCGATGGCCGGCACTCCCGCCGGCGTCCCCGGTATCTTCACGTAAAGGTTCGGCCGGCTCGCCAGCCGATGGATGCTGCGCGCCGCAGTCACCGTGGCCTTGGTGTCGTCGGCGAGAAGCGGCGAGACCTCCATCGAGACCCAGCCATCGGTGCCGCGGGTGCGCTCGTGAACCGGACGGAACAGGTCTGCGGCGCGCCGCAGGTCCTCGAGCGCGAGCTCGACGAACAATCCTTCGCCCTTGAGGCCGGCGCCCGCCTTCTGCCGGATGCTCGAGTCGTAAAGCGCGGAGCCGCCGATGGCCTCGTCGAAGATCGTGGGATTCGAGGTGAGGCCGGTCACCGACAGCTCGTCGATATAGCGCTTGAGCGTGCCATCGTCGAGGATGCCGCGCGTGATGTGGTCGAGCCACAGGCTCTGCCCGAGATCATGCAATTGTTTCGTGGCGGTCATGCTTGCACCTTGAGGTCGGATAAATTGAGGGTCGCGATTTCACCGATGCGCTCGATCACCCGGTCGGGTGCAGGCTGCACTCGATTGGACCCCGCTGCAAGGGCATAGTGCCCCTGGCGCACGAATATGGTGGTCGCGCGGGCGCCGAGCACGAGCTTCATGGCCGCGAGCAGGTTCGGCTTGTCGTCGATCACGACGTAGTGTGCCGCCGGATAGCGGCGCTGAACGTGGTCCAGCACCTTCTCCTTGTGCAGGTAGATGAGCACGGCCCCGCCCACCGCCTCCCAGATCCCGGCGTGCTTGATCTTGCGCGGCTGGAACACGACGTCGCCGTCCGACAAGACGACCGGGCGGCCGAGCGATCGCAAGCGCGCGATGGCCGCGAGCGCGTCGGGGAACAGCAGATCCGGGAACGGGAACTCGAGTACGAACTGCGATACCTCCAGAAGGTGCGGATCGTCGTCGAGGCCGCTGCGAAAATCCTGCAGGCTTCCCAGATAGTCGGCGAACCCGAGGCGTGCGCGTCGGTCCTCGAATATCTCCCAGTAGCGCGTGCGCGCCGCCGAGCCGAAGCAGTGCTCCAGTCTCCCGCCGAGCTCGGAACCGAAGCGATCGTTGTCGAGCAGGGTATTGTCGACGTCGACGAGAAACACCACATCCGAGCTCAGCATGGCGCCGAAGTCTCCGGCACCGGGTCGTGCCAGCGCTCGTCGCCCACGATCACCCCGGCGGCTTCCTTGGGGCCCCAGCTGCCGGCATCGTATTGCAGCACCGCTTGCGGGTCGTGCAGGACCGGTTCGACCACGCGCCAGGCCGCCTCGACGCAGGCGTCCTCCGTGAACAGCGAGGTATCGCCGCGGATCGCATCGCCGATCAAGCGCTCGTACGGCGATTTATCGGTCTGTGAATGATGGCGCGCGATGAGCTCGACCGGCTCGCCGCGCATTTCCTCGCCGCTGCGCTTGACCAGCGCGCCCTCACCGATGACGACCTCGGGCGAGAGCCGCAGGCGGAAGTGGTTGCAGGGCATGACGTCGTGCTTGCCGAACACGGCCAGCGGCGGCGCCTTCAAGGTCACCATCACCTCGGTCGCCGTCAACGGCAGGCACTTGCCGGCGCGGATGTAGAAAGGGACGCCGGACCAGCGCCAGGTGTCGATGCGCAGGCGCAGCGCCGCGAAGGTCTCCACCTGGGAATCGCGCGCCACGCCCTTCTCGTCGCGATATCCCTTGAACTGGCCGCGCACCACTTCCTTCGGGTCGATAGGACGCATCGCGCGGAACAGGCGCAGCTTCTCCGCCCGCCGGGTCTCGATCTCGCGTCCCACGGGCGGGTCCATGGCGAGCAGCGAGATCACCTGCAGCAGATGATTTTGCACCACGTCGCGCACTGCGCCGGCCTCCTCGTAGAAAGCGCCGCGGCCCTGCACGCCGAACGATTCGGCCATGGTGATCTGGACGCTCTTGATGTATTCGCGGTTCCAGATCGGCTCGAGGAACGAGTTCGCGAAGCGGAAGTACACGAGGTTCTGTACCGCCTCCTTGCCGAGATAGTGATCGATGCGGAAGATCGAGTCCTCGGCAAAGACCTCGTGCAACGTCGCATCGAGCGCCTGCGCGGAGCGCAAATCCCGGCCGAAGGGTTTCTCGACGATGACGCGCGCGTTCTCGGCACAACCCGACTTCGCGAGGCCCTGGACCACGCTGCCGAACATGCTGGGCGGAATGGCGAGATAGTGAATCGGACGGCTGGCGGCACCGAGCTCCTTGCGCAGCTTCTGATAGGTTTCCGGATCGGCGTAGTCGCCGTCCACGTAGCGCAGGCGCCCGGCAAGCTTCGCGAACTCGCCCGCCTCGAACTGGCCCGCGTGCTCCAGGCTGTCGCGCGCGCGGCTCTTGAGCTTGTCGAGATTCCAGCCCGCCCGCGCCATGCCGATGATGGGAATGGCGACGCCATCGCGGTTCACCAGCGCGTTGAGCGCGGGAAAGATCTGCTTGAAGGCGAGATCGCCGGTCGCGCCGAAGAACACGAATGCGTCGGAATCGAGCGCGCTCATGCCCGTCCTCCGCGTTCGCGGCGCAGCTGCCTCAGCTCCTCGAGCAGCTCGAGCGCGAGCGCGACACCCGGCAGATTGACGCCGAGGTCGCGCTCCAGGCGCAGCGCGACGCGCGCGCGCCGGATCTCGGTGCCTCCGAAGCGCCACTCCGCCGCATCGACCTCGAGCGCCGTGATCACGCCTTCCTCGACCAGCTCGATGATGTGGCGCTCCTCCACGGCAAGCATGCGCGACAGATCGCGCAGGCTCAGCGCGGCTCCCTCCTCGAAAATCTCGCCGGGCAGAGCGGGGTCGTGCGAGCTCATGATTACACTCCGAGGCTGGCGCGCGGGTTGAAGGGGGCTGCTTCCGCCAGGGCGCGGTAGGCTGCCTTCGCCTTCTCATCCGCTGCCGCCGGCAAGGCTATCTGCAGGACTACGTAGAAATCACCGGGCGGGGACGACGGTATTCCGCGACCTTTCAAGCGCAGCTTGGAGCCCGCATGCGAGGCGGCGGGGATCTTGAGCTCGACCGGCCCGCCCGGGGTCGGTGTCTTCACCGTTGCGCCGAGCGCGGCTTCCCAGGGCGCCACCGGCAAGTCCAGATACAGGTCGCGCCCTTCGATCCGGTAGAGCGGATGGGGCTGGAATTCGACCTCGATGTAGAGGTCTCCCGCGTGGCCCCCGCCGTGCGGAGCCGCACCCTGCCCGGCCAGTCGGATCGTCTGGCCGGGCAGGATGCCCTTGGGCACCTGTACGTTGAGGGTGCGCTCACGCGCCCTGATGCGCCCCTCGGCGTCGATTTCCGGCACGCGCAGGGTGAAGGCGCGGGAACCCCCGCTGAGCGTCGCGTCGAGATCGAGCAGGATCCTGGCGTGGTGGTCCTCGCCGTGTCCGCGATCGAATTGCCGCCCGCGGCCACCGCCCCGTCCGAACAGTGCCTCGAAGAACTCGCTGTAGTCGGCCGAGGTCTCGCCCGCGCCCGGTCCCGCGCCGCTGAATTCGAATCCCGAGCCCCAGTCAGGCGGCGGCCGGAAGTCTTCCCCCGCGCGCGGTCCGGCGCCGAGCCGATCGTAGGCGGCACGTTTCTCGGCGCTGCGCAGCACCTCGTAGGCCTCGCCGACCTCCTTGAAACGAGCCTCGGCATCCGGCTCCTTGCTCACATCCGGGTGGTACTTGCGCGCGAGCTTCCGATACGCCTGCTTGATCTGCGCCTCGGTGGCGTCGCGCGCCACGCCCATCACCTTGTAATAGTCCTTGAACTCCACTGCAGGCACCCGAGGCTATGGCGAGCGCCAAGCATACTATGCGGCACGTGCGACGGATTGAAGAATAATCCCCTGTAGGTGAGCTCCTACGGTCAGAGCTGATACGCGATGGTGAGCAAGAGACCCTCGGCCAGATCGCGCATGAGGCCGGGCGCGCGGTTCTCGAAGCCGGTGGCCTCGGGCATGAGATCGTGGATCCAGGTGGAGAGCCACTCGATCTCGTTGCGGCCGTAGAACACGACCGCCGACTCATAGTTGAGCAGAAGGCTGCGCGAGTCCAGGTTGGGCGAGCCGCAGATGGCGAGGCTGTGATCGAAGACCACGGCCTTGGCGTGAGTCATCGTGGGCAGCAAATGGATCGCCACGCCGGCGCTCGACAGCGCCCGCAGCGGCCGGTGGCGCACGAAGTCCGCGAGGCGGTGGTTCGATTTGGCGGGAATGCACAGATCGACTTTCACCCCGCGCCGCGCAGCGAGGCGAATGGCGGTCTCGAGGCTCGAGTCGGGCACGAAGTAGGGGGTGACCGCGAGCATTCGATCCTTGGCATGAAAGCAGGCGTCGATCAGCAAGGCGCGCACCGTGTCCTCGGTCTGGTCGGGCCCGCTCGGCAGGAACTGGGTGCGCCCGCCGTTGAGATCCGCGGCCGGCGCACTCGATCGTCCCGCGGGCAGACCGCCTGCCGTGCTCCAGTCCTGCTCGAATTGATTGGCGGCCGAGGCCGCCACCGGACCCTCCAGATCGAAAGTGAGATCTCTCCAGGCCGGCTTGCCTGCCGCGCCGCAGAAATACTCGGCGGCGAGATTGCGCCCGCCGCTCCATAAAAGCTCGCCGTCGGCAATCACCCATTTGCGGTGATTGCGCAGGTTGCGCGGCGCCGGCGTGCGGCGCGAGAGCAGCGGCGAGAAGGTCGCGGTTTCGACGCCGGCCCGATGCATGCGCTTGAACCAGGCGCGGGGAAGCTGGATCGCGCCCACGCCGTCGATCAGCACGCGGACCCGCACACCGCGCTCGACGCAAGCGAGGAGGCGCGCGGTGAGCTCCTCACCGAGCGAATCGTTTCCCAGGATATAGGTGCAAACGTCGAGCCGCCGCGTGGCGCGGGCGATCACCTGGCGCAGCGCCTCGAGCGCCGCGGCGCCGTCCTGGTGCATGCGTACTCGCGCCGGCGCCGAGGCCGGCAAGCCGAAGCTTTCGATGAGGTATTCGGCCCAATGCGTCGCGTGGGAGGGCGGCAGTCCGATGCAGGGAGTGATCTTGCGCGGCAGCTTGCGGCGGCCGAACAGCAGATAGCTCGGCAACACGAGATAGGGGAGTGCGATCATTCCGAGCACCCACGAGATCGCAACCGACGGCGGCCGCCGCTCGCTGCCGACCCGGCTCGTCAGCACATAGGTGAGAAGGCTCAGAACGATCGCGAGCGAATGGAAGGTGAGTCGGGGAAACCAGGCCGTCACGACACCCGATCCGGCTCCCTCGCGAGGCGGCGCAGGACCCCCGGGATGAGGTCCGGAAGATCTTCGGCGAGAAGCCCGGCGCCGAAATCCGCGGCCGCGGCGCCGTGCATCCACACGGCCGCGGCGGCGGCTGCGAAGGCATCCATCCCTTGCGCGAGAAAACCGAGGATCATGCCTGCGAGCACATCGCCCGAGCCTGCCGTCGCGAGCGTCGGCGGTGCGTTGGAATTGATCAGCGCACGACCGTCCGGCGCGGCAACCACGGTGTCGGCGCCTTTCAACACCATCACGGCATGGCTGGTGCGCGCCGCGGCGCGCGCCCGCGTGAGCTTGTCGCCCGCGACCTCGAACAGCCGCGCGAACTCTCCCTCGTGCGGCGTGAGCACGCACGGGCCATGAATCGCGGCGAACAGCGCGCCGCGATCGTTCGCAAACACGCTCATCGCGTCGGCGTCGAGCACGGTCGAGCGGCCGGTGCGAAGCATCGCGAGCGTGTGCTTGCGGGTGACGTCATTCACGCCGGCGCCCGGACCGATGAGCAAGGCGTTGTGGCGCGCATCGGCCAGCAGGGCATCGAGATCGCCCTCCTTGATCAGGGGGCGCACCATGATGCTGGTGAGCGCGGCTGCGTAGACCGGCAGGGCGGGCTCGGGAACGGCAATGGTGGTGAGGCCGGCGCCGCTGCGCGCGGCGGCGCGCGCGGCCATGCGTGCGGCGCCCGTCGTCGGATAGCCGCCGTACAGCAGCGCATGG
>Ga0335073_10000195_pt1 | contig 74526 bp, 65 predicted proteins | sample Lox_Sample_22_FD_207093 | JGI IMG/M metagenome (GOLD analysis project Ga0335073, IMG submission 207093) | Soil microbial communities from Loxahatchee National Wildlife Refuge, Florida, United States - Lox_Sample_2.2 | ecosystem: Environmental > Terrestrial > Soil > Wetlands | place: USA... | reverse complement strand
GCGAAGCCTTATCGTAGTCGCAAGCCAGCATTCGGACAACCGATGTCTCCAGCCCCACGCCAGAGCACAGCGAGGCGTTCAACTCGAGCGTGATCGCGGCGGCGCCCGCGCATGGAATGTTATAATCGACCGTCGACGCAGCGATTCCAGCGTAGGGCGCGCCAGTTTCCTTCAGCGCCCGCAGCAAGTGTCGGGGAGTGGCTCAGCCTGGTAGAGCACCTGGTTCGGGACCAGGGGGTCGGAGGTTCAAATCCTCTCTCCCCGACCATCTATTCCCAAGCAGCTCATTGGATTAGCGAGGATGCTAATTTGTGGATTTCCACAATTTGGGTCCGTTTGGGTCCAGTTAGCAAATCTTCCACCTTCTAGACCGCCTCTTTCGCTCCTGCTGGCAGTGCGTGAATGTACGTTCCTTTGTGATCTCTGGGGAGAGTGTCCGAGCAGCTTTTGCACCGTGCCAAGCGGAGTTCCTGCGTCCAGCAACGTCGGGTTCCCCTGCCTGGCTGGCCCCGACTCGCAGCTACCACGTTGAGTTGTACCAACGCAGCACTCGCAGTGCGCGCAGCGTATTCCAGCGGCTTGCCCTGCCCACTTCGGTCTCCATCTTCACTGGAACATATTCGGAGTGAAGCAGGTTCATCGGCCAGCGCCCGTTCTGGTGACGCCGCTCGATCACGATTTCGATGGCTTCGCGAACGTGGCTGTCGGGTCTGATTCCTGCATCCCGCAGATAGTCGAGGCCGCGCAAGACGTCGTAGTGCCAGAAGGTCGGAAACGAGAAGCGCTGCCAGCGTTTGTGAACGACTTTGCCGCTTCGAAGCGAGCGGAACATGCGGCGCTTGAGCAGATAGTTCTCGCCTCGCTTCCGAGCCCTGGTGACGGACTTAGGCACCGCCCCCGAGCTGCCCTTCGCTCGTTCGTAGTCGAGCAGTCCTTCGAGCACGCAGATCGTCGTATGGAAAGAAGAGCGCCGGCTCTTGGGTGCTTCGCAGTTCCAACCGCCATCCTCAAGTTGCTCGCTCACCAGTTGATTGGCCAGCGCGTCGTTCGGTTCTTTGAAATACGCGCCGAAGCCGAGGATTCTCCCGTTGATGCAAGGTTCCGTTTCGCCCTGAAGGTAAGGCCGGTTGCCGAGCCATTGAAACACGAGCCGCTTGTCGACGCTGCTGATCATCTTGCGAGCCTGTTTGCTGGCCGGGTCGAGACCGAGGTCCTTCAGAACGGAGAGGCTGTAGAGCGTGATCAGCAAGTCCCGGTGTTCCTTCGGCAAATCGGCTCGCCACCCGCGCGGGCTCCCGCTCCAACTGCCACCAGCAGATTGGCGGGAGAGAAGCTCGGCTCCCCAGCCTTCGATTGCGACGCGCGAGCGCTCGGCTGCAATCGCGCCGGCGGTTTCGCCGGTGAGGTCCCGCATAACCTGCCAACGGATGGCCGGGTCAGAGTCAAGAAGCCATTTGATGTGTGCGGGTCGGGGGGCGTAATCGTGTAGGCGCATTCGTACGTTATAGCAAGTGGCCTCTAAGTTTTCACCTGCGCCGAACCGCCGGTTCGGAAGGGTGCCACTTTGGCCGGCAGTTGTTGACTTGTCCATAAGTCAACAATTATCGTTACCTTTCGGCGCACGGGGCGCATCCAGTCCGCGGAAAGGGCCAAGCCCACCCTGCAGGAATTGCACGGCTACAATCTGACAAATCTTCTTTCTGCCTGCGGTGCGGACACAGGCGAGCAATGAAAGGAGATTTCCATGGCCAGGCAACTCCCGCCGAATCCTAGTCTCGAACAACTCAAGAAGCAGGCCAAGTCTCTGTTGAAGAGTCAGCAGGCCGAGGACTCTGAGGCTTTCACTCGTATCCGCAAGAACCATCCACGCTGGAGAAACCTGCCGGCAGGACAGGTCGCCGCATCGCCCTTCATTCTGGCCGACGCGCAGCTCGTGATTGCGAACGAGTATGGATTCGCGTCCTGGTCTAAGCTGCAATCTCATGTCAAGACGCTGGAAGCAGCCAGCTTGACCGCGGAGGCGGTCGCGTCTCTGCGCGATGCCGCTGGAAGAGGTGACCTCGTGCGACTCACTGCGTTGCTGGATGCGCATCCCGAACTCATTGACGAGCGCGGTGGCGAAGGCGTGAGAACGCCGCTGCACCAGGCCGTCTTCGGCAATAGCGAGGTGGCGGTCAAGTTGCTGCTCGAGCGTGGCGCCAATCCCAACATTCGCTGCGAAGGCGACAACGCGTATCCGCTCCATTTCGCCGTCGAGAAGTATCGCCTCCCCATCATTCGTCTCCTGGTGGAACATGGGGCCGACACCATCGGCGAAGGCGACTATCACGAGCTGGGCGTGATCGGGTGGGCTACGGCGTGGGATTACATCCAGCCCAATCCTGAGATCGTTGGGTATCTGTTGGCGCACGGCGCAAGGCACAACATCTTTTCCGCGGTCTCTATGGGCGAAGCAGCGGTGATTCGTGAGCTGGTTGCGCGCACGCCGAACGATCTCGAGCGACGGATGAACGGAACGACGATGCGCAGCATGCCGCTGCATCTCGCCGTCATGAAGAATCGTCCCGCGTCGGTGATGACGCTGCTCGACCTCGGTGCGAACACGGAATCACTCGACGAAGCCGGCTTTTCTGCGCTCGATCTGGCGGCATTCGCCGGCAGGCACGACCTGGCACAACTGCTGCTGGAGCGCGGAGCGAAGCTGCGGCTGCCGGCCGCAGTCGCTCTGCATCGATCTGCGGAGGTCGAAAGACTGCTGCGAAGAGATCCCGGCACACTCAAGCCCGGCGGACGATGGCGCAATTTAATCGTCCGCGCCAGCGAACGCGCCCCGGGCGACGTGATCGAGACGCTGATCCGCAATGGAGCGTCAGTGAATGGATGCGACAATCCGAAGACCTCGATCGACTCGACGAGCGGATACACACCGCTCCATGCCGCGGCGTGGTACGGAAACGTGAGCGCGATTGATGTGCTGATGAAGCACGGCGCTGACGTCCGCGCGCGCGAAGAGAAGTATCATGGCACACCGGCCGGATGGGCCGACTACGCCGGTCACAAAGAAGCTCGCGAGCTGATTTTGCGCGGTTCGATCGATATCATCGAGGCCATCCAATACGGCATGGCGCAACGCATCAGCGCGGTCCTGGAAGAAGAACCCGCAGCGTTGAACCGGCCTTTCCGCGACTTCGGTCTATTTCCCCTGGACGCGGAAGGATGGCACACCCCGCTGGCCTACGCCGTTTCGCGCGGTCGTGAAGAGATCGTACGCCTGCTGATCGTGCGCGGCGCGGATCGGACGTTACGGTCGCCCGATGGCGAGACACTGAGCCAAATCGCACAAAAGGCAGGCCATGGAGAACTCGGGGCCATTCTCGACGCCGATTGGGAAGGATAGGCTTGACTCTAGTAGTCGGATTCCGATATAACGGAACCCGACTATGAAAGAAGATTTTGATCAATTCCTGCCGCTTGCCCCTGCCGCGCTGCATATCTTGCTCGCCCTTGCGAGTGAGGATCGCCACGGATATGGGATCATGCGCGAGGTCGCCCGCCAATCGGACGGCCGCTACAAGTTAGGTCCCGGCACTTTATACGACAATCTTCAGAAGCTGCTCGATCATGGCATCGTGGAAGAGCGTTCTCCACGGTCCCCCGGCGATGATCCAAGGCGCCGCTACTATCGCCTTTCACGCTTTGGCCGTGGGCTTTTGGCCACGGAAATTACTAGGCTGGAAGACATGGTGCGGGAAGCGAGACTACATATCAAAATCCGTCCCGAGAGGGCATGATGACCCGAACCTTCTATCGCTGGCTCATTTGTCTGCATCCACCCGGCTTTCGTCTGCGATTCGAAGAAGAACTACTTTGGATATTCGACGAATCCAGCGGCGCGTCCGGTGCCCTGCCGCTCCTGTATGACGCGGCCATCTCTCTGCTGCGACAGTGGCTCGTGCGGTCGGGAATGTGGAAATGGGTGCTCGGGGGTATCGCTGGAGCCCTTCCGGTCCTTATCGGATTCGGAAGCTTTTTGTTGCAGCGGCCGATGCGGCCCTGATCCCGAGCCGGTCATTTCTATCGAGGAGGTCGCCAGATGGGAAAGTGGGCTCTGAGAATCTCCTGCGTATTTGTGACTCTGCTGGTGCTGGCCCTGCTGGCGGGTTTTGCCTATGAACAGGTCGGACGAGCCAGGGATGCCAGACAAGTGCCTCCGCGCGTGGGACAGGCGGTTGACATCGGTGGACGCACTCTGAACCTCTACTGCTCGGGGCAGGGTACTCCGACTGTGATTCTCGAGCCGGGAGGCAACTCGCCCGGATATGCGCAACTGTTGCTACAGTCGAAGATGGCGAATATTACTCGCACCTGCTGGTACGACCGCGCGGGTGTTGGATGGAGCGACCCGCCATCGTCTCCGCGAACAAGCGCCACGATTGTCAGCGATCTGCACGAGGCGCTACGCCGCGCTGGCGTTCTGCCACCTTACGTTATGGCTGGTGGTTCGATAGGAGGCGAATATATTCACATCTACACGGCACACTACCCCTCGGACGTGGCCGGTCTAGTCCTGATCGATTCGGCCGTCCCCGACATGCGCGAGCCGGACTTCTATCTTGGGCCCATGAATCGCATGTCGGGAAGCACGAGACACCTGATTTGCGTGGCTCTACCAGCAATGGCTCGATTTGGCATCATTCGCTTCGAGGCGAGCGGCGAGCGACGACCTTCTCCGCCCGATTTCACTCCCGAGCAGGCCAGCATACTGGCGAAGCTCGAAGCCCAGCCGAAGGCGTTCGAGACCGATGCCGAGCAGGCCTGCGCAGCAACCGACGAGGGCAGATTCGTTCCCAGAGAAGGCGGCGGAAACCCCGATATCAACAACGCTGCAAAAAACGCCGGCAGTCTCGGTGATCGCCCGCTCATCGTGCTGACCGCGGGAAGATATTGGGCTCCTCCCGGTTTCGAAAAAGAAGCTGCGGAATATCACGGGATCTGGGTGCATCAACTGCAGGCGAGCCTGGCTCATTTGTCCACACGTGGCCGGCAAGTCATCGTCGATGCGGGGCACGGTATGGAGGAATCGCCCGACTCCATCGTCGCAGCGGTCCGACAGGTGGTTGAAGAAGTGCGAGCAAACAACAACTGACGGCTGGGCGAGGCCGGGTGAGGGTCCTCTGCCACCAACCACTGCCGCAAGAATGTTGTTGAGAACGGCGATGCGGTGCGCAAATGGACCGCATTGTCTCAAGATAGCCAGCATCACAAACCATCATCCTGCTAACATTTGGCCGTGAATTTGGGCGCCTTTCATCGCGGGATCCAGCTTTTCAACCGGCAGCAGTTCTACGACGCTCACGAGATCTGGGAGGACGTTTGGCGTGAATCTCATGGTCACGAGAAGAAATTCCTGCAGGGGCTGATCCAGATTGCTGTCGCCCTGCATCACTACTCGACCGACAACCTCGCTGGAGCGCGTTCGCTGCTTGAGCGCGGACGCAGGAATTTGGCCCACGATCCGGGAAAGTTCGGGGGAATCGGAGTAACGGCCTTTGCTCACTCTGTTGAAGAATGGGCCGACTCGCTCAGAAACGGGAAGTCACGGCCGGAATTTCCGCGCATTGATATTGATAGAGACTGAATAGTGGGCAGGCGCGGTTTGATCGACGTATCCGCTGTCGCGGTTGGAATTCTCGGCGCAGATCGTCCGCCGCCCGGACCATCCTTGACCGTCGCAAACGCGAGTGATAGTTTCGGTTCCACTGTGACTCTCCGGGAGACATTGATCTGAGCCGGAAACCACGTCAATCGTCCGATCTTCCGCCCTCGGATCTTCGTCGTTTCGATCTTCACTCGTTCGATCCAGGCCGCCGCGATTTTCTCATCCAATTCTGCCAGGGTGCAGGAGCAACGTTGCTTCCCGCGGAACTTTGGGGGCTTGCGTTGCCGCACCTTCGAGAAGGCAACTCCGAAGTCTCTCCCCCGGAATTTCATCTGCATCCTCACTATCGAAGTGAGCGCCCGCTCGACGCCACCTTGCTCAAGGTGGATGCCTCCCTCGACGACTTCATAACCGAAAAATATGGCGATCAGCTCGCGGCCGTCCTTGCCGAGTGGAGCACTGGCCTTCTGCAATCCCCAACCGAAACTCAGGTCATCGCAAAGACCTTGGCCGCCGACTTTGCCGCGACATCCTTTCAGCCGGCCGAACTGCGCCTCGTGCGATCCACTTCCACACTCGAAGTGCGGCGTAACAACTTTGCCGGCCTAAAGGCAACGCTCGATCGAGACGCTTTCCTTCGGGACCTCCAGTCCACGCTTAACACTTTCTCCAAGATTCTCACCGCCGAATTTCAAATCACTTCGATCAACGCGGAAGCCGCTTCATCCTCGCAACTCCCCCTCCTCTTGCAGACGCACATTCGCTACGAAATCGTCGGCACCGGCACCGGATTCTACCGGGAGCAGCGCGTCGGCAACTGGGACCTCCGCTGGGAGCTGGCTCCGGCGGGCAACTTTCGTCTGCGGAGCTGGCACACACTCGACGAGACCCGGGTTCGATCGACCGCACCGATCTACATCGACATGACCGCCCCCGCGCTCGCCGCCAATCCCTCCTACGCGGCGCAATTGTTCCATGGCACCGACTACTGGCGTACCACGCTCGATGGCGCCAGCGGCATCGATCTCTATGGCCACAACGGAGTCTCCGTCGCCGACATCGACAACGATGGTTCGGACGATCTCTACGTCTGCCAGCCCGCCGGTCTGCCCAATCGCCTTTATCGCAATCGCGGCGACGGAACCTTGGAAGACATCACCGATTCTTCCGGTCTCGGCATTCTCGAAAACACCGCCTGCGCGCTCTTCGCCGACTTCAACAACGACGGCCTTCAAGATGTCATCCTCGTCCGTGCCAACGGCCCCCTCCTGTTTCTGAACGAAGGCGCGGGCAAGTTCCGCGAGAAGCCCAACGCGTTCCGCTTCGCCAACCCTCCGCAAGGAACCTTCACCGGAGCCGCCGTCGCCGATTACGACCGCGACGGCTGGCTCGACATTTATTTTTGCCTCTACTCCTTCTATCAGGGCACGGGCCAGTACAAATATCCCTCGCCCTATCACGACGCCGAAAACGGTCCACCCAATTTCCTGATGCGAAATAATCGCGACGGCACGTTTCGCGATGTCACCACCGAGTCCGGCCTCGATCAAAACAACACGCGCTACAGCTTCTGCTGCGGCTGGAGCGACTACAACCGCGACGGCTGGCCCGATCTCTACGTGGTCAACGATTTCGGCCGCAAGAATCTTTATCGCAACAACGCTGACGGTACCTTTACCGACGTCGCACCAGGGTCAGGTGTTGAGGATATCGGTGCGGGGATGAGCGTCTCGTGGCTCGATTACGACAACGATGGCTCCGAAGATCTTTATGTCGGCAACATGTGGACGGCCGCCGGCGTGCGCATTTCAAAGCAGGAGATGTTCAAGAAGGATTCGCCGCCTGAGATTCGCGCGCTTTATCAGAAGCACGCTATGGGCAATTCGTTATTTCAAAACCGCAACATGGCACGCGTCTCTTTATTCGAAAACGCCACGAATTCTTCTGGTGCGGGGATGGGCCGCTGGTCTTGGTCGAGCGATGCCGTCGATTTTGATCATGACGGTTTCCCCGATCTCTACATCGTCAACGGAATGGTCTCCGGCCCGTCGCGAGCGGATTTGTCGCGTCAGGACCTCAACAGCTTCTTCTGGCGGCAAGTGGTCGCGAAATCGCCCGACGACGCCCGCGCCTCACACGAGTACGAGCAGGGATGGAACGCCATCAATGAACTCATCCGTTCCGACGGCACATGGAGCGGCTACGAACGCAATATTTTCTACGCGAACAATCGCGACGGAACGTTCTCCGATATTTCCGCCGTAGCCGGCCTGGATTTCCTCGAGGATGGCCGATCTTTCGCTCTCGCCGATCTCGACCACGATGGCCGTCTCGAAATTCTTCTGAAAAATCGCAACGCCCCGCAGTTGCGGCTGCTCAAGAATGTGCTTGAAGATCTCCCGCCGTCGATCTCATTCCGGCTTCAAGGAACGAAGAGCAATCGCGACGCCATCGGTGCCGCCGTGACGATTGAAACAGACGCAGGCCGCCAAACCCGCACGCTCCAGGCCGGATCTGGTTTTCTTTCCCAGCACAGCAAAGACGTCTTCTTCGGACTTGGCGCCGCGAAGGGTCCGGTGCAAGCCACGATCCGCTGGCCAAGCGGCCAGACGCAGGAGCTTCACAACCTGCCGATCAACCATCGAATCTGGGTCACAGAAGGCAGCGATCCTTCTCGGGTCGAACGTTTCATCAAGGAAGAGGTCAATAAGATCAACGTCCAGCATTTATCTGCCGCCGAAGCGTCCGCCCCCGCAATGTCTGCCGAGGCTGACTCGCTGCCCGGCAAGATTGAAACCTGGCTTCTGGAGCCGGTTGCCGCCCCGCATTTTTCGCTGCTCGATCTTTCAGGAGAGTCGCGCTCTCTCTCCGCATTCGGCGGCAAACCAGTCCTGCTGAATTTGTGGAACGCCGCTTCATCCACACCTCTGGAGAACTTGAGGACATTTCAGAAAGGATCTTTACATGCGGCCGGCAACGGCCTGCACTTGATAATAGTGATCGTTAAGGATCCAGCAGCCCAATCCTCGGCGGATGAATCGCTTCTCGCGCAGTTTCACAATGTGACTTATCCCGTTCTGCGCGGGTCCGACGATTTCGCTGCCATCTATAACATTCTCTATCGACAATTATTCGATCGCCATCGCGATCTCGTGCTGCCCGTATCTTTTCTGATCGATGCCCAGGGCAATATCGTCAAGGTGTATCAAGGCCCCATCAACGCCGATGGCGTCGCACAAGACTCCCAGCAGATTCCGCAAACCGACGCCGAACGACTCGCTCGGGCTCTGCCTTTTCCCAGCGCGAGGTACTCGCTCGAATTCGGCCGGAACTATCTTTCTCTTGGCGCGCTCTTCTTCCAGCGCGGATATCTCGATCAAGCGCAAGCCGCGTTCCAGCAGGCTTTGCGCGACGATCCCTCCAGTGCCGAAGCTTTTTACGGCATCGGCAGCGTCTACCTTAACCAAAACCAGAACGCCCTCGCTCGTGAAACCTTCGAACGCGTCGTCAAACTCACCGCAAATTACCCCGACACGTTGCCCGACGCCTGGAACAACCTCGGCGTCATCGCCACGCGCGAACAACGCTTCGACGACTCCGTCGAATGTTTTCAGGAAGCTCTGCGCGTCAATCCCCATCATCTGCTCGCTCTGGATAATCTCGGCAACGCTTACCGCTCCGAGAAGCGTTGGGACGACGCCCGCTCTGTTCTCGAGCGCGCGCTGCAGATTGCCCCGCAAGATCCTGAGGCCAACTACAGCCTGGGTATGGTTTTGGCACAGGCCAACGACACCGGCAAAGCCTACGAATATCTAGAGCGCGCCTTGCAAGCACGTCCAGCGTATCCCGAGGCCCTGAACAACCTTGGCATTCTCTATTTGCGCACCGGGCGCCGCGACGAGGCCGTCGCCAGCTTTGAACGATGCATCCGAGTCGCTCCCGCTTTCGATCAAGCGTATCTGAATCTCGCGCGCGTCTACGCCATAGAGGAGTCTCGCGGCAAGGCTCGCGGCGTTCTGCTTGACCTGCTCAAGCAGCATCCCGATCATGCGCAGGCGAAGCAGATGCTCGACCAACTCCAGCCCTAACGACCTCGGCCTTCCCTTGCGGGCCGAGGCGACTCTTGCCCAGGCTCCCAGCCTGCCGCTGCCTGCCGCGCCGATTCGCCACTGATAGAATTCCCTGCCCGTGGTGCCTCGCCCACGTTGGCCGTGTGTTACACTTTTTGATTCATATTGAGAATCTGTTCACGCTGCACTTTCCGATCCACAAATGCTTTTCTCTAAAGAATATGTGGGCTATCTGGCCCGCGAAGTCACCAAGAAACTGATCGCTGGCAAGTTCATCGAGACCTCGGCCATTCCTGCCGTGACCGAGCGCGTCAACGCGGCCCTGGTCGATGAACTCTCGCTCGAAGATCGCATCAACGACGAAGTCCGCGTAATCCTTGAAGCCTATTCCGAAGAAATGCGAAAGACCGGCGCCAACTATCAGGAAATGTTCCGCAAGGTGAAGAGCGAACTGGTGCGTAAGTACAAGGCGGTGCTGTGAGACTGAGCCGCGACAAAGTAAACGTGCTCGCCCGCGCCGTCTCCGACGTGCTCAAGCAAATGGACGAGGTCGAGTTCATCGAAGATCCCAACACCATCCGCCAGGAAACCCGCAAAATTCTCGAAGACCTGCTCAACCAGGAAGAGAAGATCGACGCCGCTGCCAAGCAAAAAATCGAGAGCCAGAAGCGCACCATCCTTGAAGGTTCACAGGAGTGGGACATCCTCTACCGCAAGTACTACAGCGAAGAAGTCAAAAAGCTCGGCGTCTAGCTCATGTGGGGCCGCCGCCGCCCGGCAAGTCTATGGGTTGGTTGGATTGCGGCCTGGGGAGTTCGGCTGTTGGCCGGTGCACAACAGACCTGCCTGCTTTAGTACCGACAGCATGCACCAGACACCCCATTCTTCCGAGATCTTTCCCGCCCGGAAGCGAAACAGGGTCATTCCTGAAGTCTTGATCGGCTTGCCGGTGGCAGGAAAGCCCATTCCTGGCTGAGTGTTCGTGCCCCACGCTGTCCAATACACCACGACCAGATCTCCCTCGGCTACCATCTGGTTGACCGCGAACTGCATGTCGGGCATCCATTTGCGCTCTTCCTGCGCCGCGGCCAAATCTTCCGCCAGAGTGAAATTCCTCTCCGAGCCATGGCCCACGAAATCCGGAGTATGCGAGTCCGCGTAATTCTCCAGTTTCCCCTGTCCAAGTACTTCCTCAAAAAACGCGCGCGCGACCTTCTTGTTATTGTCCCGCTCGCTGGCCTGAGCGCGGCAGGGCAGCGTCATGACAACCAGCAACAGAGATAAGAGAGCAGCAGGATTTTTCCGCATATATCAACTACTTGCCAATAATTTCCTTTCATCCGCGCGTTTTTCTGCGGACAACGCCAGTATCCGGTCTGTACCGAGGTATAGAGTCAAGGGAAAAATATAGGGAGATTTTTAGCGGGCTCGCGCCGGCCTCGCCGGAACTGCGGCAGGCTGAATGGGTGTTGCGGGAGGGTTCAGCCGCGTGCGCAACCGGTTTAACACCTGTTCCAGTTCATCGCGAATCTGGATGGACGATCGAATCTGCTCATCCATCGCTTGCAGCTTCTTCTCGCCCAGCTTCAACCCCTCGCGCAAGCATTCATTCTTGGAGCAATCGTCGTAGGGAGACGGTGCGCCTGTATCGCCGGGCAGAATCCACAGCTGCAGGATGCGGCGGATCTCGGCCAGCTTAAAACCAAAGTGCTGCATCTTCTTGATGCTGGCGACAATCTCGAGATCACTCTCGCTGTAGATGCGATATCCGGCCACCGTCCGCCGCGGCGTGCGCATTAGCCGCCGCCGCTCGTACAAACGAACCGCCTGTACACTCACGCCGGTTCGCTTCGCGAGTTCGCCAATTTTCATACTCGAATCATACCAACGAAACTGTCTGGTAATCGCCTCAGCCGCCGCCATCAATTCAGGGTGAATCGCACGGTACGACTGTTCCCGGTGTTGCCTGCTTCTCGTCTTGCTCTCTTAATCTTGCCCTCCTAAATCTTGGCCTCTATCGCTCCGATTTCACCTCAATGCTGACGAGGTTCCGCACAGAACGCGCCGGCCGCTTGTCTTCCGTCACGACCAGCTTCAACGGACCCGAATGCGCATCCAACGGTTTCCCGTCCATCGCATCCGCGACAATGACTTCCCCGGGATGAAAGCTCGGATCGACCTCACCCAGCGCCAGCACCGACTGATATCCATCTGACCCGGTCGCCACCACATAATCCGCAAGCGCTCTGCCGTGAAGTTCTTTCCCCAGTGGCGCACCCACTCTCGGCAGCAGGTTTGCCAAACGCACGCCTGAATACGTCTCATCCGCATCAGTGTGCGAGTTGTGAACGGTGACCGAGATGTGCGAAATGGCCTTCAGTTCAGATAAAGACAGGACGGACCGGCGATCAGAGTACTGCAGGGTCAACCCGTCTTTCGAAGATGCTGCCGAGGCATCGCGCCCACTGTGTGCGCCGGTCGGTGTAGACTCTGTGCCCTGTTGTGCGAGTACCGCCGGGGAAGCCCATAACGCGACGCTGAGGAAGACGACGCTGAGCCTTTTTACTCGCATGGCGAAAGCATATCGCGGAAGCTAGGTCGATGCCAGCGGCTCGCAGACGATCGCCGGGATCTCGTGATAAGGTCCTGAAACTCGCATCGAATTAGAATGTGCCTGGGCCCCTGCGGTTCGAACATTGCCGCCTGGAAACAGCCGGCGATTTTGACAGAACGTCCGAGGACAAACCGAATGCCGACTCAGCCTGGGGAGAAGACATCCACGAGTTCCGACCTCGCCGCTCTTATCAAACGCGAGGCTAAGGATGCCGGCTTCGATCTCTGCGGCATCGCCCCGGCTGTCGATGCTCCCGAGCTCGCTTATTTTCCTGAGTGGATCGCCGCCGGCCACGCTGGGGAAATGAAATACATGTCAGCCCGCGACGATCGCGGCGATCTTAAGCGGGCCTCGCTCGCTCGCGTCGCGCCCTGGGCGCGCAGCGTTATCGTCTGCGCCATTAACTACAACACCAGTCATCCCTATTCGACTCAACTGCAAGATCCTGATCGCGGATGGGTCTCCCATGGGCGGCTCTCCCTCGGATGGATTTCTCGCTACGCCTGGAGCCGTGAGGATTATCACGAAGCAGTCTTTCGCCGCCTCAAGCAGGTTGAAACCGCTCTGCACCAAGCCGTTCCCCCCACACAAAAGCCCGCCCTCACCACTCGCAGATACGTCGATACCGGGCCCATCGTCGAACGGGTCTTCGCCAAGTACTCGGGTATCGGCTGGATCGGCAAGAACACCTGTCTCATCAACCAGAAAAAAGGCTCGTGGCTTTTTCTAGGCGTGATTCTTACCTCGCTCGATTTGGCGCCCGGTCTGCCCGCTCCCGACCGCTGCGGAACTTGCGCCCGGTGCATTGAAGCGTGCCCAACCGACGCTATCCTCGCCCCATATCAACTCGATTCCAACAAGTGCATTTCCTATCTCACCATCGAAAAGCGCGGATCGATCCCCGAAGATCTTCGCTCCGGCATGGGACGTCACGTCTTCGGTTGTGACATTTGCCAGGATGTTTGCCCCTGGAACCGCAAAGCTCCAGCGACGACCGCCGCCGAATTCCAGCCGCGCGCCGGTCTAGTCAATCCGGCGCTCGACTGGCTCGCGGAAATGTCCGCGGAGGAATTTCGTGAGACGTTCCGCGGATCACCCATTCGCCGCACGAAACTCCCGGGCCTTCGCCGCAACGCCGCCATCGCGATGGGCAACAGCCGCAATCCGGAATTCCTCCCGGTCCTCGAGAAGCTCGCCGCCGATGAAGACGACTCCGTCGCCGAAAGCGCCCGCTGGGCGAAGTCGCGCCTTTCGAACTCAACCCAGTCGTAGTGGTCTCTCCAGATAGCAACAACTCTACTTTGCGGCCCTCTGCGGCTGTCACTCTGCGAAACTTCGGTGGAAGGATTTTGAGGACACTCGCAAATCAAGGAACTGGGCTTACATACACCCCGATTTGTTCGCTATTTATTCACCAGCCACTCTACAGTCCGTCCCATCCATATCTCCTCGAACTTCCGTAACTGGCATCGTCGATTTGTAGCAACTAATCTTTCGTTAAGGGGTTCTAACTAAAGACGTTAGACTTGTCGTCTGGGGTGACCATGGTTTCACGCTCCATGCAAACAGTGCGGCGCGTTTTCTTTGGATTGGCGGCTCTGCTTTCCGCGCTGGCGGCTTGCAGTTGCCTCGCCAGTGCCTCGGCGACCCTGCTTCTTGAAGAACCCTATGGCAAGCTCGGATTCTTCACCGCGACCGGCCACGCGGCTGTCTACCTTTCAAACGTCTGTGCCGAGACGCCCGTCGTGCTGCGGCCCTGCGTTCGCGGCGAAGCCGGAGTCGTGATCAGTCGTTATGACGGCGTTCGCGGATATGACTGGATCGCCATGCCGCTCATGCCTTACCTCTATGCCGTGGATCGCGCCGAAGACGTCCCACTTTTCGCCGACGCAAAGATGGTGGCCTTCCTGCGCGACCGCTACCGCCGCAACTATCTCGAAGACATCGCCCCCGACACCAAGAACGGCGGAACGCCCGGCGGAAATTGGTACGAGCTTGTCGGCTCGTCCTACGATCGCACTATCTACGGCTTCGAAATCGAAACCACGCGGCAACAGGACGCGGCCCTGATTCGCCATCTCAACTCTTCGCCGAATCGCTCACGCTTTCACACCGTTTCCAGAAACTGCGCCGACTTCGCCAAAGACATCATTAACTTTTATTACCCAAAGGCGCTGCATCGCAGCGTCGTCGCCGACGTCGGCATCACCACGCCGAAGCAGATGGCCAAGATGCTCATCAAGTTCAGCGATCGCCATCCTGGCATCCAGCTTTCCCGTCTCGTCATTTCTCAGGTTCCGGGCGGCATGCCGCGCAGTTCGGCGGTTCACGGCGTCGTGGAATCGTTCTTCAAATCCGGAAAGTACATCGTTCCCAGCGCCGTGGTGAGCCCCATTTTTGCCGGATGTGTAGCGGCCGTCTACGTCGGCACGGGCGCGGGCCGTTTCGAGCCAACTCGTGACGCGCAAGTCTACGTCGTCGGCAGCCATCCCGAACCGCCTTTGGATCGCGAGGATCGCCGCGCCTATCAACTGGAACTCAAGCATTTCCTCTCCGGTGCTTATCCTGCTTCCGGGCACAAGGTCGACAAGGAGTGGGAAAAGCTGCAATCGCACGCGACAGCCTCGGTCGATGCGGAAGGCCGTCCGATCCTCGAAATGCAAGTGGGAGACAACTTGGTCCAGATCGGTGTCTCGGCCGGCAACATTCTGAACGGCAGCGCGCCTCCCGAGTTAGTTCGCCAGCTTCTCGAAGCCCGCCTCGATTCGGAGCTGCGCCGTAGCTCGCCGCATGGCATCACCGAAAGCGAAGTCGCCCGTGACTGGAAACTGCTCCAGCAAACCATGCCGGATAGCGATTCGCATCTTCCCGCCCGTTCCGCATCCCGCTCAGAATCCGTCCACGGCAACCAGCCTTAAGAGCGTGATAGAACGGTCTCGATTCGCTGCCAAAAACCGATCTTCTGCACCGCTCAGCCTGACAATAATTGTCATTTTCTTCTGAATGCCGCTCAATTATGCAGAAACCAACCTGAGAGGGGCACGCTGCTTGCTGAAAATGAAAGAGTTAGCGCTGGTGCGGCGGTACCCTGAAACGCTGTTAGTATGGCCCGTCATGTGCCAAGAGATTAGGGGACTTTAAGTTTCGCAAGTCGGTCTGAACTCGGGTCCAGACATCATCACACGAACCTTCAGGGAGATTTTCTTTCAATGCAAAAGCAAAAGGGTTTTTCACTGATCGAGCTGTTGATCGTGGTGGCAATCATCCTGATCATCGCAGCCATCGCCATTCCGAACTTGCTGCGCGCCCGCATGGCGGCCAATGAGTCGTCTGCTGTCGCTTCCATCCGTACCATCAATACCGGTATGGTTACCTACAACTCCACTTATCCGACGGTGGGCTTTGCTGCCACCCTGGCTGCGCTCGGTCCGAACGCGAATCCTTGCACCGCGACCTCGACCAACGCCTGCTTGATTGATAGCGTTCTTGCCGCCGGCACCAAGAGCGGATACACCTTCAAAGCGACTGGCGCGGGTGGTCCTCCGGCAGTTCAGTACTATGCGACGGCTGTTCCGGTTACGGTCGGACAGACGGGCAACCGCAGCTTCTGCTCGTTTGAAGACGCTGTGGTTCGCGTGCAGCCCACGGGCGCCGCGATCGGAGCTGAAGCGACCTGCCAGGCTCTCCTGCCGCTCAACCAGTAACTTAGTTTGATTTGGCGAAGTACTCGGGGGAGGGTATAAGCCAGGGAGCAGCGAACGCAAGTTCGCTGCTCTTTTTTTTTCGTAGAGAACTCGGGCAATCCTGCAGAACCCAGAGCTTGACTGCCCAGTCATCCTCTTAGAGATGGACCCGTCCGCGCGGACGGTCGGAAATCGCTGTCGAAAAGGAGTCCCCGCCCCAAAAGTGCCATTGTTTTCGCGGCAAAACCTGGGATATAAACCTGCACGGCTTGGCCCGTCTCGGGGCGTCTCCTCCGCGTCGCTCGCATGCGTTCAACTGCAATTGGCCCGGCTGACGGCCGCTTCGTTCTAAGGAGTCTTTATGCGATTGCTCCTCTGGATTCTTGGCCTTGCCCTATTCCTCGTTGTGTCCTTGGCAGCGGCCGCTCAATCTCTCTCGTGGTCGCAATGGGGACAAAATCCGCAGCACACCGGAAATATGCCCGTGCCTGGTCAGGCTCCCGAAGCAAGACTTTCCGATCTCGTTTTCGATCCCTTCGTCACTCAAGAAGTCGCCGAATCTCACGCCCTGCTCACCCACTACCAGGCGCCGCTGGTGAATGCTGGCACTATCTTCATGAACTTCAAGTCCGGCACATACGTTTCCTGCGATCCACCAGGGTCAGGGCAGCCATTTCCATGCGGCCCTGACGCCTGGGATACTGAGGTGTGGAACGAACGCGCGCTCGTGTGGCAGAACGGACAATTGACGCCTCTGTGGAACTTCGCCAGCGATTGGACTCCCGTCCCAAACAGTGGAACGTCTCCCTCCAAGCACTCGCTCGGTGGCTGGGAGCCAATGTTTCAGCCTGCGCTTGCCAGATCATTTATCTATGTACCCGGCGCCGGCGGTACCATATACAAGCTCAATCAGAGCGACGGATCGGTCGCGTCGCACATCAATCCCTTTGGAAGCAGCGATGCCTCCAAGTTCGTGGCCGGCGGCTTGACTGCCGACAACTCCGGCAATATTTATTACAACGTGGTTCAGTTCGTCCTTGCGTGGCCCTGGGATGAGAACTCGGTCGGCTCCTGGCTCATACAGGTGCACCCGGACGACACAACCAGCATGGTTACGTATTCATCCCTACTGCCCAATGCTCCGCAGAAGTGTCTCAGCACGTTCGCTGGCCAGCCCTATCCCTGGCCGCCCAGTGTTACGGCCCAGCCGCCCAGCACGGAATGCGGCAGCCAGCGCGCCCCGCTCAATGTTACGCCGGCAATTTCTGCCGACGGTTCGACGGTCTATACGGTAAGCCGCGGACATTTCTGGCCGCGCAACACCTACGTCCTCGCCGTCAACTCTGCCAACCTGACCTTGCAATGGGCCACGTCTCTGCAAGAAATTTTCGACGATGGCTGCAACGTGCTGCTTCCTCCCGATGGCCAGCCCGATGGCTGCAGCATCTACGGTGCAACTGGTCTTGATCCCACGCAGAACATGCCGGGCTCGGCATCCGCTGACGATACCGCATCCGCTTCTCCCGTCGTCGCTCCCGACGGCACAATTCTGTTCGGAACCAACGCCGCATACAATTACGGACGCGGTCACTTGCTGCAATTGAGCCAGCAGGGAGTTTTCCTGACGAGTTACGATTTTGGATGGGACAGCACTCCCGCCATTTTTCCCAACGACGGTTCCTACTCCATCATTCTCAAAGATAATCACTATGACAACGGATCGTATTGCGGAAATCCTACCTGGTGCCCAAAAGCGCCCCCCGGTCCCTACTATGTCACCCAGCTCAATTCCAACCTCGACATTCAATGGCAGTTTCAGGATCCCTCGGTCGCCAAGAATCATCCCGATGGCTACGAGTGGTGTGTCAACGCCGCCGCCGTTGATGCCAATGGCGTCGTCTATGCCGACAACGAAGACGGCAACCTCTATGTGATCCCGCAAGGCGGCGCCGGCGCACAGCACATGTTTCTCGATAAGTCAGAAGATGCTGGTTATACGCCCGTCTCCCTGGGGTCGGATGGAATTGTGTACGCCCTGAACAACGGCCATCTCGTTGCCGTCGGCCAGCTGTTCGCCACATCCTCTCAACTGAACTCCTCGCCGAATCCCTCGGTCTACGGCAATTCCGTCACACTCACTGCTACCGTCGCTTCTTCGGGTGGAACACCAACGGGCACGGTCACCTTCAATCGAGGGGCCACTGGATTGGGCAGGGCGCAACTCGTCAATGGCATCGCTGCCTTTGCCACCAAGCCCACTCAACTCGGCGGAGGCACGAGCTCGATCACCGCTGTCTACGCCGGCGACTCCAAACACGCCGCCAGCACTTCGACCCCCTTGCTGCAGGTCGTGACACAAGGTCCCACCACGGCCACGCTTACATCTCAACCGAATCCTTCTTCTGCCGGTCAAACGGTCACGCTCACCGCGACAGTTGCTGCCTCGCCCGGTGTGCCTACGGGCTCCGTCGCTTTCAAGAATGGAAGTAAAGTGCTGGGAAAAGTTCCGCTCAGCAACGGCGTCGCCACTCTGAATACCGTCTTCAGCAACTCCGGATCATTCAAACTGACAGTGGCTTATTCCGGCAGCGGAAATTATCGATCGAGTACCGGCAGCACGACGCAGAGAGTGCAATAGGACTGGCACTCTACGATTGGCAAGAGCATGGCTTCCAAACGGGGTTGTTGAAGCGCCGATCCCGAGCCCTGCTTACTGGTCCTGTTGGCGCTGTTGTGGCGTTGTGACTCCGGGCCCGGGAGGCATCGGCTGTCCTGGCTGAACTCCCTGCTGCTGAATCTGTTGTTGCAGCATCAACTGCCGCTGTTGCATCTCCTGCAGCATCTGTTGTGGAGTCTTTACGCCCGGCTGATCCGCTGGTTGTTCCGCTTCTTGTTGTTGCTCGGGAGCGGTCGAAGTGTCGTCGGCCGCATTCTCCTCGGCTGTGTCGGCGTCAGGGGCATCCGGCGCGGCATCCGCCGTCTGATCCCCTCCGTTGGCCGGCTGCGCAGCAGCCTGCGGCTGCCCGGGCTGAGCGCCGGTCTTCGGAGTATCAGGACCTGCCTTCGCTACCAGCACTACTCGCGTGAGTTGGCCCGCATCTTCCGGGGACCCCAGCAACACATAATTGAATCTCGATCCATTCAGTAGTTCCGCGATCACTTCCCGCGCCGGACCTGGCCCAAGGCGCGTCACTACCCGGTCCGTCGCCTCCGGAATCTCAATCTCCGCGCCGGTCTGCTTGCGCACGGCGCGCAAAATGTCGCCCAGCGTCGAATTCGGCGCGATAATCGTCAGCTGCCCATTCTGATAACTGACCTGCGGCGCCACCGGCTTCATCGAATCCAGCGGAACCTGTGGCACGGGCCCCGTCGGTCCCGAGGGCAGCGGTGCCAGTTGCACCGGCTTCTTCACTTTCTTGGGCTTCGTGGTCTCGCTCGCAAAGCTCAGGCTCCCCAGGCACAGGACAACAATCCCCATAGACTTTACGAACTTCCATCCCGTGCTCATAAGTCCTCCATCAACCTCAATGATCGGGGGGGGACTACCGCAGACCACCGTTACTCGGATTCTACACCGCACCCGGCCGCGAAGGAACTGCCAGAAGTGACTCCTGTGGTTAGGAACGTAGTAACGTTACGTTCTTGCATTGTTTTCCGACGCCCACAAGCCAATCCGCATTGTGCAAGGTCCTTCGCCTCAGTCACTTCCATCGCAACCAAAATCCAGCGAGCCAGACTCCAATTAAGCGTACACTGAGCCGTTGGGCCGCTGGCCAAGCTCAGGAAAGGAATCGCGGAACCCATCATGAGCCCAAAGCGCCATCGTCTTCACTTCCTCTCCATCACCCTGGCCCTCCTGGCATTGTCATCGCTCAGTACTGACGCGCAGACCTGCCAGAATTCCACCGACCTCGACGATGCCACTCGCTCCGCCCTCATCGCCGCTGGTCAGCGATACTTCGACATGGCTGCCAAAGGCGACAACGCGTCCCTCCGCCAGAATTCCATCCCGCTCCTCGCCTCCGATTTCTCCAGCGTCGAAGCCACCGTCAAAGATCACCAGCACGATCTAGCTGGGGCCACGACCACCGCCAAGCCTTTCCTGCTCGACGCCGAGGGCACCGCTCCAATTCCCAACGCCGAGTTCTATTGTGGAGTCTTCGGCAAGTCTGGCCAGACCCCGGGCAGCGCCGTCTTCCATCTCAACAATCTTCCGCCGGGCAAGTATGCCGTCATTCTTTTCGACGCCACTCTGCCCACCGCGCGCACCAGTTTTTCCGTGATCCTGCAGCAGGCTGGAACCGACTGGAAGCTCGCCGGACTCTACATCAAGCCCACTCAGCTCGTCGGCCACGACAGCGAATGGTTCATCGTCCGCGGCCGCGAATACAAATCCAAAGGCCAGCTTCACAACGCCTGGCTCTACTATCTCGAAGCCCGCAGCCTGATCTCTCCCCTGTCCTTCATGAGCACGCTCGCGACCGACAATCTTTACGACGAATCGCAATCTCTGCAGCCCGCTGATCTGCCCGCCAACGGAAAGACCGCCGATCTTGCTGCGGGGTCGGCCACCTATAAACTCACCGCCGCTTTTCCGGAAGCGGTCGGCAATGATCTCGACCTCATCGTCAAGTATCAGTGCCCTGACGCGGCCAATACCAACCAGACCTACGCCAGCAACGTCGCCGTCATGAAAGCCCTCACTGCAAAACTTCCCGAGATTCGCGAGGCCTTCGCCTCTATCGTCGCGCGTGGTGTTGATCCCTCCGGCCGCGACTTCGGCACCCTACTGGCCATGAAAGACATCAAGTGAGCCAGATTTAGGTCGAAAATGCGAAAAGTGTTCCTGCAGGAACATTCCAAAGTACAAAACTGTATGTGCAGGTAGTATGATCGCCGAGCCTTGCTAGAGAACTACTTCCTCGGGTGAAACGGCATGCCCGGGTGTCCGGCGCTCGCGGGCTCAGGAGTTTCCAGTGGCAGGTTGACAACAATGGGTTCGCGGCCATTGCGTACCACAACGCACTCGCACGCGTCGTCACCGGCATTGATCTCCTGGTGTGGAACGAAGGGCGGTACATAAATGAAGTCGCCGGGAGCCGCTTCTTCGGAAAATTCGAGGTGATCGCCCCATCGCATGCGCACGCGTCCGCGCACGACGTAAAGCACGGTCTCAAGCTCTCCATGATGATGCGGACCGGTCTTCGCCTCGGGCTGCACTACGACCGTGCCGGCCCAGAGTTGATTAGCACCGGTGCGCGCATGCGTGATCGCCGCCGCCCGCGTCATCCCCGGCGTCTGCGGAGTGTTCGTATCCATCTCTTCGGCCCGCACTACTCTGACGCCATGGGTTTTCCAGTCTATTTGGCTCATGGGGATAGTGTAAGGCGGTCGGACGTGCGAGGGTAAAGACGTTCGGCCAAAGCTGTTTTCTGCCTTTTGGCGTCTCTTTGGAGCGGCTAAAGCCGTGCCCTTCCCGTTTGGTGCCAACTTTAACTAGTTGGCACCGGAAAATTCGTCTTAACCTACGAACACCCGCTAGTTGAGCCACAACTCATGCAGCGGTAGCAACTGCCGTTTCGCGTCATAATGCTGCCGCAGAAGCTGCAGGACGGCGCGTCGCCGAGGTCGACGATGCTCGACAGTGCGTCGGCGGCATGGACCGAACCTGACACCGGACCTCGAACCTCGGATCTCGACCCAGACACGGAAGCAGAACCTTCCAGATCGCCGGCTCCTTCCGGCTGAGGTGCGCCGGCGGGACGCAGCCTCAGATTTTCGAAGAGCAACTGCTGCTGGCCGGTTAAGAAGCGCAACTGCAGCCAGCGGAAAATGTAATCCATGATCGACTTGGCGTAGCCGATGTCGGGATTGCCGCTCCAGCCGCTGGGTTCGAAGCGCGTGTGCGCGAACTTCTCGCAGAACAGTTTCAGCTCGACTCCATGTTGCAGCGCGATGGAAACCGCCAGCGCGAAGCTGTCCATCAGGCCCGAGACCGTCGATCCTTCTTTCGCCATAGTGATGAAGAGCTCGCCGGGCTGGCCGTTGGGATAGAGACCCACGGTGATGTAGCCCTCGTGGTCGCCAACCTTGAATTTGTGCGTGATCGAGGCGCGCTCTTCCTGCAGCTTGTGGCGCACGGCGCGCGGAGGAGCGTTCATATCCTCTTCCGCGACCTGTGCCGCAGCGGCGGCAATGCGTGCGTCGTCCTTGGTGGAGTTCGCAGTCTTGGTCCCGGCCGCCGACAGCGGCTGCGACTTTTTGCAGCCGTCGCGATAGATGGCAACCGCTTTCAGGCCGAGTTTCCAGGCCTGGAGGTAGGCGTCCATGATGTCTTCGATTGACGCGTTCTCGGGAAGGTTGACGGTTTTCGAGATGGCTCCGCAGATAAATGGCTGCGCCGCGGCCATCATACGAAGATGGCCCGTATAGTGGATCGAACGCGTGCCCTTCGCCGGCTTGAACGAGCAATCGAAGACGGCCAGATGATCGTCTTTGATGTGTGGCGCGCCTTCGATCGTGCCCGTGGCGTCAATGTAGCTGACGATGGCGTCGGTCTGCTCATGCGTGTATCCGAGCTTGAAGAGCGCCGTCGGCACGGTGTTGTTGACGATTTTGATCATTCCGCCGCCGACGAGCTTCTTGTATTTCACGAGCGCCAAATCGGGCTCGATTCCGGTTGTGTCACAGTCCATCATGAAACCGATGGTGCCGGTGGGGGCGAGCACGGTGACCTGGGAGTTGCGGTAGCCGTGCTTCTCGCCGTGTTGCAGGGCCTCGTCCCAGCATTGCTTGCTGGCTTCGTAAATAGATGTGGGAACGTTGGCCTTGTTGATGCCATTCACGGACGCACGGTGCATGCGGATGACATCGAGGAACGGCTCGCGGTTGATGTACCAGCCGGGGCAAGCTCCGCCGGGCATGACATTCGATCCCAGATTTGTTTCCGCGAGATTCTTCCTCGTAATCTCGGTTGCGGGCGCGAGCGGCTCGCAGAGTTCGGCGATTCGCGAAGACTGCAGATAAGCTTCTCCGCACATGATGGCGGTGACGCAGGAAGCGTAATCGCGGCCGGCATCGGAATCGTAGGGAAGTCCAGCAGCCATGAGCAGGGCGCCAAGATTGGCATAACCAAGGCCGAGTGGACGATAGTCATGCGAATTGCGCATGATCTGCTCGGTAGGATAGCCGGCGTTGTCGACGATGATTTCCTGGGCGGTGATGAGAACGTCGACCGCGTGACGATACGACTCGACGTCAAAGGTGCCGTTGGGAGCGAACTTCAGCAGGTTCAGGCTGGCCAGGTTGCAGGCGGAATCATCGAGGAACATGTATTCGCTGCAAGGATTTGAGGCGTTGATGCGAGCGGTGTTCTTCGATGTGTGCCAGCGATTGACCGTGGTGTCGTACTGCATGCCGGGATCGCCACAATGCCAGGTGGCTTCGGAAATCTTGTGCAGCAGGTCTTTCGCTTTGTAAGTCTTGACGATCGAGTGATCGGTGACGGTGCGCGTGGAGAAATCGGTATCACGCACAACCGCGTACATGAAGTCATCGGTGACGCGGACCGAGTTGTTCGCGTTCTGGAAGAAGATGGATGAGTAGGCGTCGGAGTCGGGATGGGAGCCATCGTATCCCATAGCGACGAGCGCGTGGGCCTTGGCCTCCTCCTTCATCTTGCACTCGACGAAGTCGATGATGTCGGGATGGTCGACGTTGAGGATGACCATCTTGGCGGCGCGGCGAGTCTTGCCGCCCGACTTGATGACGCCGGCGAAGGCGTCGAATCCTTTCATGAAGCTGAGCGGACCGCTGGCGGTGCCGCCGCCGGAGAGAGTTTCGGTGGATCCGCGCAAAGGAGAAAGATTTGTGCCGGTACCCGAACCCCACTTGAAGAGCATGCCTTCGGTCTTGGCGAGAGTGAGGATGGAGTCGAGCGAGTCTTTCACCGAGTTGATGAAGCAGGCGGAGCACTGGGGCTTGGAATATCCAGTGACCCCGAATTCGACCTGCTGAGTCTTGGGATTCCAGTGCCAGTTGCGGCCGTCGGAGTTGGGCTCGATGCGGTCGCATCCGACGTTGAACCAGACGGGCGAATTGAAGGCGGCATACTGGCGGACGAGGATGTGGACGAGTTCGTCGTGGAAGGTAGCGCCGTCGTCGGGAGTCTTGAAATAGCCTTGGGCGAGTCCCCAGTCACGGATGGATTCGGCGACGCGGGCGACGAGCTGACGGACTCCGGTTTCGCGCTCGGCGGTGCCGAGCTTGCCGTGCAAGTATTTCGAGGCCACGATGTTGGTGGCGGTCATGGACCAGTCCTTGGGGATTTCGACATCTTTCTGCTCGAAGATCACGTTGCCCTGAGCGTCGGTGATCTGAGCGGTACGGAGCTCCCATTCGACTTCGTCATAAGGCGAGACGCCGGGCTTGGTGAAGAGGCGGCGGAAGGAGAGGCCAGGAGCCTTTTTCTTCTGGACAGACGTGGTCGCAGTCGCAAGGGGGGCGGCGGCGTTTTCGGTTACGGTTTTCAGTTCGGGCATCTTTATTTCGGCCATCAGGAGCTCTCCTCATTAGATTCTATGCGGGCCTTGGCCGATTCGGCGTCGGGAGGACGGGAATCGGGAGAAACGGCAGTTCGAAATTGGTTGTTAAAGATCAGTTCAAGCTTCGGCGGCACGGCTAAAGTCACGCCCTTTTCAAAACTGCTTACAGCCGAGCTTTGCTCGGCCGGACCGGGCCGGAGACCCGGTCCCACACGAGAACACATCCCCTTTCGGCTAGAAGCCGGAGGGGAAAGGGGAGGGACAGTGAATGTTGGTGGCGGCGCCGGAGTTCAGGTGAGGGGCCGCAACGGATGAGGGAGCCGCGATGATGCTGGCGGCTCCGGGCTGCGTAAGATCTTTGGCGATTTCGGCTTTGGCGGACAGCGATGTCGGCCGGACCTGGGCATCGGTCAGCTCCAGCGACGAGGCGAAATCGGCGCCGATACCGGTGACCTTTTCGGCGGCGGAAGCCATCCATTGATTCAGGGCGCTGCAGATGGAGCGGCGCTGGCATGGGTCGTCGATAACCACATAGCGAACGAAGTACCGACCGGAAAGCAAGCGGGCACGCATGGGATTCTGGCGCGAGAGCATGCGGTCGAGGACAAAGGCCATGTCTTCGTCTTCGAAGAATTGCGTGACGGCGAGAAGACGGCGAGTCGATTCGGGCCGATGATTGTCGCCCGGGGTTTCCGCAGCGGCGAAAGCCACTGTCTTTTGTGGAGTGCTGGAGTCGGCGCCGGAGCGCGGTTCGTCCACTTGCTCTTTTATCGCCGCGCTTTGGTCGGGCGTAGAGCAGGAGGCGGCCGTCCCTACATTCATGATTTCTTCGGCGAGGGCGAAGACGCCGGGACGGCTGGGAACGAACAGAAGACTGTGATGGGACTCGCAGCGGAACCAGCGCGACCAGTGAAGGCGGCGGTAGTCGAGAGGGCGGTCGAAGCCGTGACGTGCTAGAGATTCGGAAACGAGACGGGTTAAACCTTCCATTGCGGGCTCCTGATTACCACCTGACCGCCAGAGACAAGGAGTTCCCCTATCTGCTAGCGGGCAGGGCTACAACGATCTCTTCGGTTGTTGTCGTGCCCCTGGGAGAGGGGCGGGACACGGCCACCGCACATATTTGGCATCCGGCTTTCAGCACTCGAAAGTCGCGAAGGCCTGATCTTTCAACGAAGGTTCCGGGCGCCGGGCTTACGGATCTGGAAGCCCGGGCGCCTGAGCCTTTACTGCTCGCGGAAGGGCGCCAGGTCACCTCTGGCCCGACGCCGAACCGCTGTTTTTCCTTCACTCATGAACTCCGTCCCATTCCCGTGAGGCGGAATTTTTTGTACCTTGGGATTGCAAAGTTACTCCCGCCAATAGTGCCTGTCAAGAGGGAAACACAATAGGTTGTATCCCTAGCAATGACGGCCTTGATGCGGGGTTCGGACCCAATTTTCCACACCGCGGAAAACGCAAGCGCGAAAGCGGATTGTGGAGAACGGGGGAGCGGTTCCATTTTGGGACTATTTTGGTGCCACCTGGGACTTCTCCCGCGGCCAAAGCCGCGGGACGTTGGTTGCGACTTGATGGCACGGCTTGAGCTGTGCCCGATACGAGTCTTGTTCCCGCGCACGCTTCGACCGCGCTGAGGGCAAGACTACGAAGCGCAGGAAATCACATAAAGCCGAGCCGCGAGGCTCCGCCGTCGCGACAGGGTTGAGGAAGTTTGCGACGAAGATCGTTCTCGCCGCGAACGATGTGCCGTTCGTCGACCAGAGCCATGGGAACGTAGATGTCCTCGAAGATCTGGCGAGGAGCGATGCTGACGACGCCGTCGGAGGATTCGACGAGGTAGTCACCCTTCCGTCCGGAGTGCTGGCGGCCGAGAGCATCAACGAAGCTGAGACTGGAGCTGAGTTGCTTGGCCTTGACCAAAAAACGCGTGCGGTACGTCTTCCATTCTGCAGGTTTCATGTGGCGCGGACCCGATTACTGTTTAGTGAAATGTTGTTGAATGCTGATCGCCACCGGCTGACGCGAGCTGGAACGTTGCCAGTTTTCTTCTGTGAGCGAAGCTGAATGTACGGGTGAAATGGGTGCGGGTCAATCCAATATTTTTGGTGCAATTGAGGAAAAAGGCGGCGAAGGATTCTCGCGGATCCTCACGGTGAAGAACTGGATGAAGAGCGTAGCGCTGGGGGCGCGACGACAGCGGTTTTCGCGGAGAGGGAGTGGCGGGAAAGAAATCTGGTAGAGTGGGCAGCTTGATTGTCCACAGGGCTTGCACAGGAAATGCAGAAAGACGGTTTCCAGTTTCGAGTGTGAGGAGGGCATCGTGAGAAGGGTTGCTTGCTTCCTGGTACTTCTCGGTTGCGTTTGTTGGAATGTCAGAGTTGTCGGGCAGGCACCGACCGCGAAGGTTGTCGCGCTGCGGTGTGGGAGTTTGTTTGACGGGCGCGGCGACTCGTTGCGCAAGAACGTGATGGTGATCGTCGAGGGAGAAAAGATCAAGGAAGTCGCGACGCGTGCGCCGGAGGGAGCGGAGATGATCGACTTGTCGCACGAGACTTGTCTTCCGGGGCTGATCGATACGCATACGCACATCCTGCTGAACGGTGACATCACGGCGACGGATTACGACGATCAATTGCTGAAGCAGTCGCCAGAGTACCGGACGATTCTGGCGACGGTGAACGCGCGGCGGGCGCTGGAGTATGGCTTTACGTCGATCCGCGATCTGGAGACGGAAGGCGCGGGATATGCGGACGCGGACGTGAAGAAGGCGATCAACAACGGAATCATTGATGGGCCGCGCATGCAGGTGGCGACGCGGGCGCTGGATGTGACGGGAGCATATCCGCTGCAAGGGTATGCGCCGAATGTGGTGGTGCCGCACGGAGTGCAGATTGTGGATGGGGCGGACAATGCGCGGCAGGCGGTGCGGGAACAGATCAGCCACGGCGCGGACTGGATCAAGGTGTACAGCGACCGGGCGTATCGAGTGCGGGAGGATGGAGTGCTGGACGATATTCCGACGTTCACGCTGGAGGAATTGCGGGCGATTGTGGATGAGGCGCACCGCGAGCGGCATAAAGTGGCGTCGCATGCGATGGCGCTGAATGGCGTGCACAATTCGGTGGAAGCGGGAGTGGATACGATCGAGCACGGGAATTACATTGCGGATGGGGATTTGAAGACGATGGCGGCGCGGGGAATTTATTACGTGCCGACCATTTTTGTGGGCGAGTACGTGGCGCAAGGGCGAGCAGCGGCGGGGGCTCCGGTGTGGGTGAAGATGATTCAGATTCATGAAGAGACGTTTCGGCGGGCCATGAAAGCGGGCGTGAAGATTGCGTTTGGGACGGATGCGGGAGGGTTTGATTGGAAAGTGAATCCGGCGAAAGAGTTTGCGTCGATGGTGAAATTTGGGATGACGCCAGCGCAGGCGATCCGTGCGGCGACCGTGACGGCGGCGGAGTTGCTGGGGATGCAGGATTCGCTGGGAACGCTGGAAGAAGGGAAGTTGGCGGATATTGTGGCGGTGCCGGGGGATCCGCTGAGCGATGTGATGGTGATGGAGAAAGTGGATTTCGTGATGAAAGGCGGAGTAGTGCGGAAAAGACCTTAGTTTCGAGTTTCGGGTGAGAAAACCAAGTCTGGGTTGGAGCGTTAAATAAGATTTCACTGCAGAGGACGCGGAGGGACGCGCGAGCTTCTGCGCGTCGCGAGCGTTTTAAAAGCCCCACCCTGTCGCGCACTGCACGACAAGGATGGGGTCACCCGGTCGTCCACTTAGAAATCAATTACGTAAATTCTCTTTAGCGATGTGCCAATTCGGGCTCGTGCGCTGCCTTGCCGGCCTTGAAGGAAGCGTAGCGCTTGTTGATCTCGTCCCAGTTGACGACGTTCCACCAGGCGGCCAGATATTCGGGGCGGCGGTTGTTATATTTGAGATAGTAGGCATGCTCCCAGACGTCGTTGCCGAAAATCGGGTACAGGCCCTGTGAAATCGGGTTGTCTTGATTGGGAGTGCTGATGATCTGGACATCACCGTTTGGCTTGCCTGCGAGCCAAACCCATCCGCTGCCGAATTGTTTGGCGCCGGCGTCGTTGAACTTGGCCTGAAAATCCTTGAAGTTGCCGAAGGTTTTCTGGACAACTTCGGCAATGGGACCGCTGGGATCGCCTCCGCCCTTGGGCTTCATGATCTTCCAGAACATGGTGTGATTGACATGGCCGCCGCCGTTGTTGCGGACGGCACCGCGGATGTCCTCGGGAATGGAGTTGAGATCGCGGATGAGATCTTCGGCAGTCTTGCCGGCGAGATTAGGATGCTTCTCGATGGCGGCGTTCAGATTTTTCACGTAGGCGCCGTGGTGCATGTCGTGGTGCAGGGTCATCGTCTGCTTATCGATCGTGGGTTCGAGTGCGTCGTAGGCATACGGTAAAGGGGGTAGTTCGTGAGCCATGATTTGTCCTCCAAACCTTTCTGATGATTGGAAAGTGTAAATCGATGCAAGGGTTAAGGAGATTATAGCGCGTGCGCGGGGCCGTAGGGATGAGTGCGTCCCGCCTCAGGATGACCGAAGGGCTGGAGATTGTTTTCATCCTACTTTCGTCCAAGGAGGCGGATGCGGGAGGTGAAGGCGCGGCCCTGGCAGGCGCTGAAAGTAGGCGCGGGGTGGTTGTTCGCGGGATCGATGATGCTGTTGACGACGTAAGGGTCGCAGCGACCGGTGATGTTGTCGAAGCCGCCACGCAGGGCCAGGTAGTATCCGAAAAGATGAAAGCGCTTTTCGAGTTGCAGATTGAGAGCGAAGTAATAGGGGAAGCGAAACTCGCCCGGCTGACCCAGGAGTTCCTGTTGATCGGTCAGTTCGCTGAAGGGGAATCCGGTGCGGGCTTCGGCGGAGTAGGCGACTTCGAGTTGATGAACGACGGGCATTTTGAATAAGGGAAGATATCCCCACGAGAGAAAGCGATTGGGAGCATCCCACGGATAGGGGCCACGCAGTTGAGTGCTGAGGATGGGACTGTCCACGTTGAAATCGAGCGCCTGATTGGAGCGGGCGCTCGAACGCGTGTAGGAGCCCATGATCATGTACGACTCGCGAAAGTTGTGGCGGAGGGTGAGTTGGAGCGCGGTGTAGTGATCCTGGCGAGTGTTCTGCAGGATGAAGTCACCACTGGTGGAACCGGGGCGAGTGTCGTAGACGAATCCCTGCGAACCGCGTTTCTCGAGGAATTCAGCCTTCATGTAGATCGCCGCGGGCAGTTTCTTTTCGAGGCCGAGGCTCCAGTTGAGGAAGCGCGGGGCTTCGAGGGAGTTTTGATTCAAGCTGAAAGTGGTGGTGACCGGGCCGGTAGTGGTGACGCAATCCTGGGTGCAAGTTGGGCTGGAGACCGAAAAGAAAGTGTCCTGCCGGGTGCCGGCGAAAGGACGAGCGATCAAGTAGATCGGAGTCGAGTCGTAAACCAGGCCGATGCCGGCGGAGATTTTTGTATTGCCAGAGCTGTCGAGGACGTAAGTTCCGGCGAGACGAGGAGAAATGAGGGCGTGGCGGACGATCTGGTCCCAATCGAGGCGAATGCCGGGCTGGATGAGGAGACGGTTGGCCACCAGCCAGCGATCTTCCGCGTAGGCGCTGATTTCCGAGTTGTATTGGTAGTGGAGTGGCGCGGCGGTGAAAGTTGAATAGCGAGTGCAGGGGAACAGAGCGGTTTGCGCGGCGCTGAGGCAAGTTTCTCCTGCGGGGAGAGAATCTTGGGCGGCGGTGAGAAATGAGATGGGCTGACGCGAGAATTCTGCTTTGTAAGCGAGGCGATCAAGATCGAGCCCGGCCTTGAAGTCGTGACGGCCATGCCACTGGTGTGAGGGGAAAAAAAGATTAGAGAGCGCCTGCCAGCGGAGGGCGTGGGTTTGGTCGGCGAGATAGTAGCTGCCTTCGGCGGTGTTGGGATTGATGGAATAAGGAATGGTCCCGTAGGGAATCTGCTGCAGGTTGTATTGATCGAAGGCGAATCCGGCTTCGAGAAGATGGCCCCCGGAAAAGTAGTGCTGGTCTTTGATGTTGGCGACGTAAGTGGATTCGACATCTTTGGGATTCGATAATTGCGGACTTTGCGGCGAAAGATAATCGTACTGATCGTGAAGATGATTCACGAGGAAGCTGGTGGTGAGAATGTTACGGTTGGCAAGATTCGCTTGAAGCTTGGTGAGATTGCCGATACGAAGGGTGTGATCATTGTCCTCATCGATGGGCAGTTCGGTGTAGATGGTGTTGTCGTATTCGCCGTCGAGGGCGTCGTAGAACCAGATTTTTCCTTTTTCGACGGGTCCTGAAAGAGTGAAGCGCGGAAGAAATTGGTCGAAGCGGAGGCCGTGTTTGTCCTGGACGGAGGGGATGAAGTCGGTGGCGTAAAAGCGGAAATGATCGTCGCCGATGCCGGTGTTGAGGCTGAGCAAGCCTCCGGATCCCTTTCCGGCTTCGGCGGGCTCGCGCGATGCTTCGACCTGGATGGAACGGAAGGCGTCGGTGCTGACGCGCACCAGAAGTTGTCCATTGGCAGGTTGAGTGACGTTGAAGCCATCGAGGAGGGTTACGGTCTGATAGGTTTGAGCACCGGCGACATGCGGCTGGCCGCTTTGGTCCTGAACGACGCCGGGAATGAAGTTGAGCGCGTTGCGGTAGTCGTTGGTGACGGGATAAACGATGTTGAGAACGTCGAGACCGCTAATGGTTTCCCGGGCGGCGACTTGCGTGGGATCGATGGCGGGAGGAGATTCATGGACGTCGACGACTTCGCGGACTTCCTGCTGATGAACGATAGTGACTTCGAGCGTAGAGCCGGGTGCGATCTGAAGGCTGATTTCGGTGGCAGCGTAGTAGCCCTCTTTCTCGACTCGAAGCTGATGCGAACCTGCGGGAACGAAGGGGAGATGGCAGCGGCCGGTGAAATCGGTTTCGCAGTGCACCGTGGGAAACGCACCGGACTGAAGCGAGACGCGCGCGGAAGGTACAGCGACTCCATTCTCATCGTTGACGGCGATAGTGAGAATGGGCGGGGGCGCGGATTGGGCAAGGGCCGTCCCAAGCAGGGCGAGACTAAACAGGAGAACACGCATTCGTGAGTATTCTACGGTGGGATGCGGGGAGGAATTCAGGTGTTGGTTTTGCGGCGCCTCACGATCTGGTAGCGAGGTATTGACAGACGCGCTGAACGGTGTCGCGCTGGGTATCGCTGAGGGTAAGGAATTCGAATCCATAGCGGAGCCCCTGGCAGTAGCGCACGATGGCGCGGACCTTGATGGGATAGGGAGTAAGGGGCAGAGGGATTTCGAGAGTGACGATCTCGCCGGTTTCGAGTTTGCCGGTGAGAGTGGCACCAATGCCATCCTGACCGATTTCGGTGGAGCGTCCCCAACAAGTGCGAAACTCGCCGTCCTGAAACATCCTGACTTGGAGGCGGGCGTCGAGAGTGAAGCGGGGAAAACGGCGAGTGAAGGTAACCTTGCCGGCGGGAGCTTTAGCGGACGTACGCACGCTTGGGCCTGAATCGGCGGCACCGGCTCCGGCGGCCGCCGCGGCGGCTTGCGCGTTCTTTTCTTTTTGCTCACTCATGACGTTGACTCATGACTCTCACTCGTCTCATGCAGGTCATTGCTGTCCGGGACATGGGCTAGTTTCCGTGCAGCAAATATCCGGGTTCGAGCGGCGCTTTGCCGCCAAGTTTGAGGTAGTTGACGCTGCTGTTGATGGCGTAGATGTCCACGACACCGATGGCGCCGGGGATCGATGCGACCCTGTTGACCAGGTCTTCATCGGAATTAGCGACGATGATGGCTGGATGATTGGTACGCCCGTGATTGGCGCTGAGGATCAGACCTTTGACGTCAGACTCAGGGAGTTCATAGACCTTTTCAAGGAATATCTTCATTTCTGGGGCCGAGGGAGCGCGCATGATGAAAGTGACTGGCTTGCCGTCGGGCCAGCGGTTGGTCTGTCCTTTGGCGACCTTGATGAGATCAGGCAGAGTGATGGCGCTAATACCGTTAGCTTTGTTAGACACCAAGGCAAGATCGCGCGCGGACGCCAGCGAAGTGCTGGCCGCGAGAAGTAGACAGACGGTCAGAGTTTTACGGTAGAAGACCACACCGGCCCCGGAGGCGAAAATCGCCCCTGTTGCGATTTTCAGGGAAACAGGTCACCAGCTCAACGTAACTAAGGTCATGTATCTCCAGCGAATGGCCGTAGATGGGAGTCGGTGCGCTTTAACGAAACTGGGAATGGATGGTTTGCGTATCTGGAATTGGAGAGACGGGAGGGGCTATGTTCTGCAATCGGTGCGGAACCGAGCTGCAATCAGGGTTTGTAGTGTGTCCGAAGTGCGGACGGCGGATCGGAGATCCGGTCAGCGGGGTGGCGCAATCGCGGCTGGAGCGGCATTTGCACACGCTGGGGACTCTGTGGATGGTAATCGGAGGGCTGTTCCTGATACCGGCAGTTGGTCTAATGGTATTCGGCAGCAGCCTGCATCTTGTGCTGCACGGGCGAGAGCCGATGGAGGGATTCTTACCAGTCTTTGTGGCCGTGGCCAGCGGCACGTTCCTGATTCTGGCTGCTGGTGGATTGTGCGTGGGGCTGGGGCTGATGCAGCGAGCTCCGTGGGCGCGAGTGGCAGCGATTGTGCTGGGGGTGCTGGCGCTGTTTCATCCTCCATTCGGAACGGCGCTGGGCGTGTATTCATTATGGGTTTTGCTGGCAGACGAGAGCGGGGAAGAGTACCGGTATCTGAGCCAAACGAGCTAGACGCGGCGCACCGGAAGTGGGCGGGATTGGCAATTTGGGAGGCCTTCTGCCAAGGGAATAGACAGGAATTTCCGTCCTGGTTAAGGGGCTTGGCAAGTTCGGAGGGATGGGGTAGGCTATCACTTCTTTCTTTGTCGTCGAATGGTTATCGAACGAGAGGACTCCTCCCCTATGACAGATCGCGTCACCTTGCCGCCGCAAGATTTCCAAAAAATGTGCAAGCAAGCCGAGAGAGACCATGAATCGAAAAAACTCATGGTGCTCATGGAGCGCGTGAAGAGACAGATCGCGGAACGCGAAAGCGGAGTACTGAAAGTGGAGTCGCCGAAACCGGTTACGGCGGTTGGAGGGGACTCTAGCTTGTTGCGAGTGCCCAGCCGCATCGGACTGTTTGAAAGATAAATAGAGATAAAGAAGTCAACAAGCGCGAGTTGTATTGTTGGAGGAGGAAAACTTTTCTCTTTCCACAAGAGTTTTTGAGCTAGAATGAGCGAGCTCTTCCGGTGGACTCGTCAAATGGCCACGAGGGACCGGGTGCCTTCCCCCAGGAGGTTGTAGATGTACCGGCCCTATTCAAGCACCCAAGCGGACGCTCGTCCGTTTCGGGACGTGGAGTCCCAGCTCCGCGATCTCACGCAAGACTTCGCAATGTCATTTAACACGGGGAACTATGATCAGGCGGCGGCGCTGTTTGCCAGTGACGGCGTTCTGATGGCCCCTTGTCTCGAGGCAGCTTACGGGCAAAAGCAGGTGGAAAGGACGCTGCGGCAGTTGGGGGATGCGGGTTATAGCGATCTGCGCCTGGAGACGACGCGGGTGGATTACTCTGGCGACATGGCGATGGAAATCGGTCGCTTCTCGATGGTAGTGCGGCAGGCCGACGGGGTGCCGATTACCGAGCGCGGGAAATATGTGAAAGTGTGGCGGCGGCTGGGAGCCTGGCTCGTCATAGCCGACTGCTGGAGCCGGACGGTGCAATTGGCGAGCGACCGCGCGGCGTGAGGTAGCATTTTTTCGCCAGAATGGAAAAGTGCAGTTGCGGAGAGGAATCGTGCGGGGTAGGGTCGGACATGAGTGAGACGCAGGTTCCACTAACGACGAATGAGCGCGGACATGGGGCGGGAGTGAAAGCGGCCGAACCTGGCGAGTATTGTCCGAATTGCTCGTCGAAGTTGCGCGAGAGCCGTTGCAAATTGAAGTGTCCGCAGTGCGGGTTTTACTTAAGCTGCTCGGATTTCTACTGAAGATGGCGGGCGGTTCGTTAGTCGTTGGCCGTTAACAAAATCATTCACAATTTTGGGTTCTGACTTGCGCCGTTCGAGCTTGCGCGACAGGCGTGCTGGGGTCCGTCTAAAATAGGTGGGCGTTTCGAGAAATCGTAAAGAGGAGAATGTCATGCAACGCAAGGCTAGTGCAGTCTGGAAGGGTGGTCTGAAGGATGGCAAGGGAATGATTTCAGCGCCGGGTGGAGTGCTGAATAATACTCCGTACTCGTTTACCACGCGGTTTGAGAACGCCCCGGGAACGAATCCGGAAGAACTGATCGCGGCGGCGCATGCGGGATGTTTTTCGATGGCGTTGTCGGCACAGCTGGGCGGGGCGAACCTGACTCCGGAGAGCATTTCGACGACGGTCACGTTGAGTTTGGACAAGCTGGATTCGGGATGGACGATTACGGCGAGCCACATTGATGTGGTGGGAAAAGTGCCAGGCGCGGATGCGGCGACGTTTCAGAAGTATGCCGAAGCCGCCGAGAAAGGCTGCCCGGTGTCGAAGGTGCTGAACGCGAAGATCACGATGAATGCGAAGCTGGAGTAGGCGGCCTTCGGGACTGGCTGCGGGAATCAGGGGAGTTCCAGATCGAAGGCATAAATCTCTTGCGTGCTGATGTCACGGGGCAAGAGGAGAACTTCGCCGGGGGCGAGGCCGGTCCAAGAAGACCCGCCTCCGAACTGGTCAGAGAATCTGCGGATCTTGTTCAGGTCGGCGATTCTTTCGAGCTTGGCGTCCCTGATTCGATAGCGATAATAGAAGCTGGCACCATTGCCCAGCGTATCGAAGTAGATTGAACCGCTGTCCACGGACCACGCCAGGTAGCCGAACGAATTAGAGCCCGCGTTCAACGGCCGCCATGTTTGCCTGCTTACGTCGTAGAGCAAGATTCTGCCATTGTTCGATTCTGTCAGGGCGGCGATGTAACGACCGTCCGGCGACCAGCGTGGTCCAAAGACTCCCTGAGAATCGGGCAACTGCGAAAGCTGATGGGTTTTAAGGTCGAAAAGTTCGATAAACGTTCGTTCGTGGTGAATCAAGTCATAGTGTCCGAACGCCAGCTTGCCGCCATCACTGGACCAGGTAGGGTCGGTTTCCTGCACTTCCTCTGAAGTCAGTGCCTCCGGGCTGCCTCCATCTTTGGAAATCAGGAAAACCTTCCAGGGCTTACCGGGCGACGCGCCCGAGAATGCGATCTGCTGACCGTCAGGAGACCAATGAGCCAGGGCCGCGAGCATGGGCGGGAATGTTAGTTGGAGACGGGAGCTTCCGTCGGACTTGCTGCGCCAGAGCGTGTTGTCGGGGTAGCTGACGTAGGTGATCCACTGGCCGTCGCGAGAAAACTCGACGTCGCCGGCGGAGATTCCTGACAGAAACGGGACAAACTCCCCAGATTTTGTGTCGTAACGAACTAGTTCCGCGCGCGGCTGCACGCCGATTACGAACAACTTCTTCCCATCTTTGCTGGGAAGCGGAGATCCAAACTGCAGTGGGCCCGTCGTTAGCTGGACTGGTTGACGGGAGACACTCCTCAACCAGCCGACCTTGTCAGGGACAATCCAGATGTTGCTGGCGCCGGCTCGAATGCTCTGAAAAATGTAGTATTTGCCATCGGGAGTCCAGTGCCCGCAACACTCGTTGGGGGGATTGTTCCAGCCGGGGAAAAGCGGATGCATGTTGGTGCCGTCGGTGCGAACCTCCCACAATGCTGAGGTGCCGTTGGCCACGTTAAAAACAGGCAGCCGGAAACGGGTTCCGTCTGGAGAGAAGCTGGAGTAACCAGCCAGATCGGGGAAGGTGGCGATTTTTCGAGGATTCGCTCCGTCGTGCCCAGCGATGTAAAAGTCATTCTCTTTGCTGAAAGCGAGATGTCCGTCGGGCGCCCACTTCGCGCCGCTTACGTCTGAGAGCAGCCGTCGGGGCGAACCTGCGGGCAGCGGAACCGAAAAATAGGGGCTCGCCTCAAATTCGACCGCCTGCCCGACAAGCAATTCGGAGCCGTCCGGCGAGATGTCGCCCAGCAGAGGATCCGGAACCGCGATATCTAAACGGGCGACCTCACCGCCGGTGGTCGCCACCTGAGCGATGGAACGCTGGCCAGGAGCTTCTTCCTCGAAGTAGATGCGATTCCCGTCTGTCAGCAAATTGTCCTTGGGGACGCCGTCATTCGTGATCTGCTTGGATCCTGCGATTCTCGGCGGCGGCAAAGGAGTGCGCAGCCAGAGCACAAGCACTGTGGCAAGCGCGATAACACTAACAATCGCTGTCCATTTCACCCACTTGCTTCGAAGGAGTGGAGCAGGCGGAGCGGAGGCCGAGCCCCAGGTTAGCTGTGACCTTCCTGAATCCGTGTCGCGCTTCAGACGCTTGAGGTCGGTTTCAACGTCGGCGGCAGAACGGTAGCGAAGCTCACGATCCTTCTCGAGCGCCTTGTTCACGATCCGTTCCATCTCCGGAGGCAGGCCTGGATTCAGGCGGGCGGGGGAAAGCGGGGGCCGGTTCATGATGGCCTCGCAGATCATCGCCGAGGTCTCACCGTGAAACGGCAGGCTGCCCGTGGCCATCTCATAGAGAACTGCTCCGAAGGAGAACAGATCACTGCGGGCGTCGAGTTCTTTGCCACGGACCTGCTCCGGAGACATGTAGGCGACGGTTCCCACCATGGTGCCGGGGCTGGTCAGATGCTCTTCATCAACCGATCGGGTCTGCGTGTTGAGAGCGCCGAACTGGCTGGACGAAATGGCGGCTGGAGCAAGTTTCGCGAGGCCGAAGTCGAGAATCTTGGCGTGTCCGCGCTCAGTCACGAAAATATTGGCGGGCTTAATGTCGCGATGAATGATGCCCTTGCTATGGGCGGCGTCGAGGGCGTCAGAAACCTCGATGGCCAGGGGAAGGAGAATCTCCAGGTCGAGCGCGTGGCCGGCAATGCGATGCTTAAGGGTCGAGCCCTCCAGAAATTCCATCGCAATGAAAGCGAGACCGTTTTCTTCGCCGATATCGTGAATCGTGCAGATGTTGGGGTGGTTCAGGGCCGATGCGGCCTGCGCTTCACGCTGAAAGCGGGCCAAAGCCTGGGGATCGCGAGCCATTTCGTCGGGCAAGAACTTGAGGGCGACGAATCGGTGAAGGCGCGTGTCCTCGGCCTTGTAAACCACTCCCATGCCGCCGCCACCGAGCTTCCCGATGATCCTGTAGTGCGATATGGTCTGGCCGATCATAGCAAGTTGTCCGAGCAGGATTATCCGCGGGGGAAACGCCTCATCTTACGAACGCCGCATTCGCGAGTCAAACCTGGGCCGCCGTTTGACACGCGGCGTCGCGCCTGTAGAATAGACGTGCAGGTCTTCCTGATGCGGCGGCGTTCCGCTGCCGCGAACGAAGTCCACTTGCCATCGTGGCGGAATTGGCAGACGCGCATGGTTCAGGTCCATGTACCGGCAACGGTGTGGGGGTTCGAGTCCCTTCGATGGCACCAATCCAGCAGAGTTTCGTGTAGGCTGAGGTCTCTCGCCAGCGTGCCCTAGCTGCGCTCACGCCCGCGAAACGGCTCAAATTCGAGTCCCTTCGATGGCACGAGTTGGTAATCACCGGGGCTCAGGCCCATTCCTCTACCTGCTTTTCGCCCGGAACGGCCGCTCTTCCAAGCTTTGTTCACGCGAATGCCTCATGCGACGGATCGCTGCCTCGACCTATGACCCGTTAGCCCATAGTTTGTCTATGTAGTTTGTCTATGCAGAAACACGGAAATGGGGGACAATCAGGCGGGACGGGAGGCAGAGGAATTGAAGATCTCGCAAAAAGGACTGTACGCGCTGCAGGCGATGATGACGCTGGCGCGGCGGCACGAGCAAGGCGCGATCAAGATAAGGGAAATCGCCGCAGAGAGCGATCTGCCTGAGAAGTTTCTGGAGCTGATTCTGCTGGAACTGAAGAATGCGCGGATTGTGGACAGCGTGCGCGGCGCCCGGGGCGGATATCAATTGAGGCGAGAGCCGTCGGAGATTCCGCTGAGCGATATTATCCGGCTGGTGGATGGTCCGCTGGCACCGATGGGAGATGCGGAACAGTTGCGGAGTTTGATCGCGAAGGACGCGGACCATCGGGCGCTCTATGAAGTATTTCTGGCGGTGCGCGACGCGGCGGCCAAGATTCTGGAGAATACGACGGTTGCGGATCTCGTCGAAGGGGAAAAGGGCAAGAAAGCTGGCGGCGCGAAGAGCGGATCCGGAGCGGGTAAAAAGAGAAGCACTGGAGCGTAGGTTGTGCCCGAACGCGTAAGGGTGCGGTCTGATCAGGACGACAACCAAACTGCGCTGCTATCCCGGAACGAAGGGACCGCGGCGCGTTCCGGTGAGAGATTTCCAGAACCGGAGAACTAGAGCACAGTTTCGAGACGAGCGTAGCTGGCTTCCATGCCTCGTTCCATGCCGGTTGCGAGCATGGCGGCTCGCGTTTGAGCATTCGGCAAGGTCATACGCAGGGTCATGAACGTGCCCGTTCCGTCCCGATCGAATTTCGTTTCAACGTGGTTGTCGGGCGTGGGATCTGGCAGGTGCATGCGCTCAACGTGAACGATCCGGCTATAAGGCTCGAGTTCCCGATATTCGCCGGTCAGGTGAAAGCCGCCCTGTTTGGGATGAACCCACTCATAGCGGATCTTGCCGCCCGACTTAGCCTCACTGATGCAAACGGGCATGGTCCAGCCATCGGGCCCGAGGAGCCATCTCTGAATCAGCTTCGGATCAGTGTGCGCGCGGTACACGGCCTCGGGCGGCGCGGCGAAGCGCCTGGTCACCACGATGTGCGTATCGCCTTCGGTTTTCAGCGTCAGTTTCGTCATAGTGTCCGTCTTTTCCCTTTCGAGTTTGGTGCCATCGTGGCCAGAACTTCGTCGAGCCGGTTGTAATTTTTCTCCAAAGCTTTGCGTAGCATTGCCAGCCACTGATCCATCGCTTCGATGCCAGCCTTCGCCAATCGGCGGGGGCGCTTGGTGCCGTCGATCCGCCGGACAATGAGCCCCGCTTCGTCGAGCACCTTCAGATGTTGGGAGATTGCGGGTTGCGACATCTCGAACGGCTTCGCCAGTTCCATTACTGTCGCTTCTCCGGAGGCAAGACGCACCAGGATTGCCCGGCGTGTGGGATCGGCGAGAGCCGCGAAGGAGGCGTTGAGATCAAACATAAGTCATATTTTATATAAGTGCTACGTTATAGTCAAGCGAAACCTGCAGTCGGTTCCGGTGGTGAACGCAACTGGACGGGACCGGTCTACTCGCGGTGTACCATGTCACGAATGAATCTCCGACCAACCCGCCATGCCCACGTTGTCTTCCTTCTATTTTTAGCGTTGACATTGCTTTCGGCCTACGCCGCCGATCAGGAGCATCCCGACCGCTCATATGGACGCTCGATGGTGGTCAGTCAGTACGGGATCGTGGCGACCACCTCCGTGCAGGCGTCCCAGGCGGGAACCAGGATCCTTGAGGAGGGAGGTTCAGCCATTGATGCCGGGATTGCAGCCAACGCAGTGCTCGGGGTCGTCGAACCCATGATGAACGGGATTGGTGGCGACCTGTTCGCCATCTACTGGGACGCGAAAACTGGACGGCTCTACGGATTGAATGCGAGCGGCTGGGCACCGCGAGCGCTTACGATCGAGCATCTGCGGGCAAAAGGGATTACCGCGATGCCGCAAGCAGGCATCGATTCTGTTACCGTGCCGGGCGCAGTGGATGGATGGGCCAAGCTGCATGGGCGTTTCGGCAAATTGCCGTGGGCGCAACTCTTTCAGCCCGCAATTTCCTATGCGCGAAATGGATATCCGGTGCCTGAGTTGATCCATGGCTACTGGAGCGCGACTATTCCGTGGCTGGCTGCCGATGCGGAGAGCCAGCGCGTTTACTTGCCCAACGGTAGAGCGCCGGAGACGGGTCAGATTTTTCGCAATCCGGAACTCGCCAACACGCTCGCGACCGTCGCCGCGCAAGGGCGAGATGCGTTTTACAAAGGACCGATCGCGCAGGCGATTTTGAAGACTTCGGCGGAGTTGGGTGGAACGATGACTGCCGAGGATCTGGGCGACTACTCTGCCGAATGGGTCGATCCGGTTTCGATCACGTATCGCGACTGGAAGATTTACGAGTTGCCGCCGAACGGCGACGGCATTGCGGCGCTTGAGATGCTCAATATCATCGAGCAATTACAACCTTCTCCGGGTGGCCCGACCAGCGCTGCCGAGTTGCACACGCGCATTGAGGCCATGAAGCTTGCGTACGCCGATGTCAAGGCCTACGATGGCGACCCGCGTTTCGGGACGATCCCCGTGACTGAGATAATCTCGAAGGACTTCGCGGCCAGGCGGGCCAAGCTGATCGACGCAGATCACGCGAACTGCAAGGTGGCTTCGGGCGCGCTTCCCGGCAGCGATACGACGTATCTTTCGGTGATCGATCGTGAGGGCAATATTCTGTCGCTGATTCAGAGCAATTATGAAATGTTCGGATCCGGAATCACGGTTCGAGGCATGGGCTTTGCTCTGCAAGACCGCGGCGGACTGTTCTCGATGGATGCGAAGTCCCCCAATGCACTCGCGGGTCGGAAACGGCCATTTCACACTATTATTCCGGGATTCATGGAGCATGGAACGGAGCATATCGGCTTTGGAATTATGGGCGGGATGAACCAGCCGCTGGCCCATGCCCAATTCGTATCCAATGTCGTGGACTATCACATGAGCATCCAGGCTGCGCTCGAGGAAGCGCGCTTCACCGTGAGTGGCAAGCTGGGATGCAACATCGTCATTGAGTCGCGTGTCCCGCGGGAAAACCTGCAGCAACTGAGCGCCATGGGGCACGTTCTCGACGTACGAAGGGAATATTCCACCGCAATGGGGCGGGGACAGGCCGTGCTGGATGACACCGCGACGAATGTCCACTATGGCGCTTCGGATCCACGGGCAGATGGTGCGGCCATACCGGAGTTTCCGCCGAAGTAATCCAGGCTGGTGGATCTCACGGAAGCAGGGAAGACCTTGTCAGGCGCGGGGAGCGCTGGATTTTCACAGGGGGGCGGTCAGGCTGCGGACAAGTGCGTAGATTAACGGCGAGCGATGAATGCATCGAAACTCTGCGTCTGGCTGGGGTTGGGGGAAGAGCTGGATTTGGGGGTGCACAATTTCCGGTCACAGGCCTGTGAACCAGCTGCACTCGATTGAAAATACGTGTACTTACAAAGGCGTATTTTTCGTTGACGGAGAAAATAGAAGGAGTACAACAGGATCGTTCTTTGACAGCTTCTTAAGTTTTTCCGGTTGGTGCGGCGTCCGGGGCTCGAGCGGAGTCACTGTTCTGATCGAAAGATTGGGACGGAGGGTGAGCAAGGGTCTATAGCAAAGCGCTGGTCGAGGAGAACAGGGAAGAAATGTTAAAGGCAGGATAGAGTTCCGAGGCGTAGGGTAGGTTTATCCGGTTGGCGGTGAGCCCGGAGCCCAAGCGAAGATCGCGCGGAGCAGCCCCGCAAGGGAAGCTCTGAGAGCAGGTCAAGCGAGGGTCAGAAGCGAGCTACTGGCCGAGACGAATGGACCCCACACCACCTCGGAACTCTCTTAATTTTTGGGCTCTCAATCGAGACCTTTTGCCTCGCAAGAAGGTTCCCCGTCCCTCTACGTTTTTCTGGAAATGACCACCCAGACCGTCCCACGCCCCTCGCAATAGCGGCAGCGTTCCTGCTCCATGAGACGTCCGGTGCCGCGGCACTCCAGGCAAGTGGCGACAATGTTCAGTTCTTGCTTTGAACTCTCCGGCAATTTGGCCGGGTCCTTAAACAATTCAGCGCGATGGTGCTGGCGCAACCAGAAGACGAGCTTGCCTTCGACGTCTTCGCGATCCTTGACGTCGAGTTGCTGGCGGCGGTGTGACCACCACTCTGGAATACAGGCGTAACAGATCCGCTCGCCGACGTCGAACAGGGCACCAGGATCGGTGCGGCGCACGAACTTCTTACACCATGAGCAGGGACTGACGCCAAGCAAGGCAAGGGCGTCCTTGAGCCGATCAAGGTCGAACTGGTGGCGGGAGAGAATCTCTTCGACGGGCGAATGAGAAGTGGACGTATCAGATTTTTCGGGCATGGACTTACTTTCCGGGCAGCGAAGCGTACGCGTTAAGGATATTACAAGGGGACGGCCATGCGGGGCTATTCCCGCAGATGAGCGACCGGGCGAGACTCGGAGTTGCGCAGGCGAGAGAGCGCCAACCGGTCATACTCTGTCACCGTGAAGATCTAGTCGACGTGCTCGCCCTCGGCGAATCCGGGTTCTGCGGGGGGCAATATATCGCGATCGCCTGCGATCCAGACATAAAGCGTGGGCAGCAGGAAGATGCTCATGGCGAGAGCTGCCATCAAACCCCCGACAATGACGATGGCAAAGGGACGCTGTGAATCCGAACCGATAGCGTGAGACATAGCGGCGGGCAAAAGTCCCAAGGTGGCGACCAGCATGGTCATCATGATGGGGCGAAGGCGCAGGACGGCCCCCTCGACGGCCGCATCTTCGATGGTGTACCGGCGCACGCGTAGCTGGTTAATGTATTCCAGCATGATGACGCCAGTCTGCACGGAGACTCCGAAAAGGGCCAGGAATCCGACACCGGAAGAAACGCTGAAGTTTGTACCGGTGATCAAAAGGGCAAGGAGGCCTCCGATGGGAGCAATGGCGATATTGGCCATGATCAACAGTGCCCATTTAAACGACTTAAACATGGTGTAGAGAATAATGAAGATAATGAGGATAGTGATGGGGAGCACGATCAACAAGCGTGCGTTGGCCCGCTTCTGGCTGGCATATTCGCCTTCCCATCTGAGGTGATAGCCGGTCGGCAGTTTTACCTGCTCGTTGACTTTGCTGATCGACTCTTCGACCGCGCTGCCCAGATCGCGGCCGCGGACGCTGTACTTGATCGCGATATACCGCTCGTTTCCCTCACGATAGATTTCAGAGCCGCCGTCCGCCAGCTGGACCTTGCAGAGTTGTGCAAGAGACACCCGTTCTCCGGAGGGTGAGAGAAGGCGAATCTTTTCGATGGCTTCTCTTGTGTCGCGGAATTGGGGAAGATATCGCAGCACGAGGTCATAGCGAGCCTCCTCCTGCAGAACTTGAGTGAGGGCGTTGCCGCCGACCGCGGTTTGGATGGCGTCCTGCACGTCGGCGACGTTAATTTGATAACGCGCGGCGGCATCGCGATCGAGGGTGACGTTAAGATTGGGCTGGCCGAGGACGCGAAAGACTCCGAGATCCTCGATGCCGGGGATCTTGCGCATAACCCCGACGATCTCATCGGCCTTTTGTTCGAGAACCTTGAGGTCGGTTCCATAGATTTTGGTGGCAAGCTCGCCCTTCACGCCGCTGACAGCCTCTTCCATGTTGTCTTCAATGGGCTGGGAAAATCCCCAGACCACGCCGGGAATCTTATCGAGCTCGCGCTGCATAGCGGCGATCAGCTCATCTTTGTCCTCATGGAAGACCGGCCGCCACTGGTCTTTTGGTTTGAGATCCACAAAATATTCCGTATTGAAGAAGCCGGTCGTGTCGGTGCCGTCATCGGGACGGCCCACCTGGCTGGTGCATTGCGGAACCTCAGGGAATGAGCAGAGTATGGTGCGGGCCTGATTGGAGACGCGAATGCCTTCGTCGGGGCCAGTGCTGGGGGCGAGCGTACCACGAACCCAGAGAGCGCCTTCATCGAGGTGAGGCAGAAATTCGGAGCCAATGGCGCCGCTGAAGGCAAGATAATTTCCAATAGCTACGCCGAACAGGCAAACTCCGACGGTGACCGCGCGGTGTCGAATCGCCCAACGAACCGCAACGCGATAGCGTTCGGTTAAGAAAGCCATGACCGGGTTGTGCCACTCCTTGGCGCCCTTGGCGAACGCGAAACTGGCCAGCACCGGTGCAATCAGGATGGAAAAAATGAGGGCGCCCGCCAGGGCGAAGGCGACCGTCCATGCCATCGGCTGAAAGAGGCGGCCTTCCACCCGTTGCAGGGTGAAGATGGGCAGGTAGGCGGTGATGATAATGGCGATGGCATAGAACACAGGACGCTGAACTTCGTGAGAAGCTTCACCGATTCTTTCAGTGGGCGTTTGCATCGCATCGCTGAAGCTCATGTGGCGGACGATATTCTCGATCATGACCACGGCACCATCGACCACCATGCCGAAATCCAGCGCGCCAAGAGATAGAAGATTGGCGGGAATATGTTTGAGGTCGAGGCAGATCGAGGCAAACAGCAACGAAAAGGGAATAGTGGCCGCAACGATCAGTCCGCCGCGGACGTTGCCGAGGAAGATGAAGAGGATGATCGAGACGAGGATCATTCCTTCGGTGAGATTGTGCAGCACGGTGTGGCTAGTGAAGTGGACCAGATCACTGCGGTCGATGAAAGGAATGATCTTCACTCCCTTAGGCAGGATATGATCATTCATTTCGTCGATTTTTTCGTGAAGGGCCTTCAGGGCCGGGTCGGCTGGGGCGCCCTTGCGCAAGAGCGCGATGCCGGACACGACGTCTTCGTTGTCGACGATTCTTCCGTCTTCATGCTGGATGGCACCATTCGGACCGTAGGGGCAAGAGCTGCACGCACGGGCAAACTGCCCAAGGCGGATTTTCGGACCCTGCGAAACGACCGCGATGTCCCTGACTCGGAGCGGCGTGCCGCTCTTGGTGAGAATGACCGTCTGCTCGATGTCGTGAACGTGATCGACCTGTCCGACTTCGCGAACATTAATTTGTTGCAGGCCCTCCTGGATGAAACTGCCACCCGCATTGGCATTGTTGTTGGTGAGTTGTTGCTCAACCTGCGCCAGACTGAGCCCGTAGGCGACGAGCTTGTCGGGATCGATACGGACCTGGTACTCGCGCGTGGGTCCACCGAAGCTGGCTACGTCGACGATATCGGGGACTGACTTGAGATTCTTTTCGACGACCCAGTCTTCCAGGGACTTCAGTTCCATTGCGTCGTATTTGGGATTGGTGCTGTGCAGAGTGAAGAAATAGATCTGGCCGACAGGACTCCAATCGGTACCCATTTGCGGATTAACGCCATTCGGCAGGGTTACCTGGCTAAGGCGCTCGAGAACGCGTTCGCGATTCCAGGCATTGTCGGTTCCATCTTCGAAGACCAACTTTAAGTCGGACAGTCCGAACAGGGAGAAAGAACGCAAGTGAACGACGCCGGGAATGCCGTTCATCACGGTTTCCAGCGGAATGGAGACTTGCTGCTCGATCTGCTCGGCGGAAATGCCGGGCCACTGAGTAATGATTTCGACGTAGTTGTCAGCCACGTCGGGATAGGCCTCGATGGGCAGGCTGTGGAAGGAAATGATGCCCCACACAAACAACACGAGTGCGAGCCCCAGGACGAGGAGGCGATTGCCGAGTGCGAAATCCACGACGCGGCGAATCATGGGTTCATCCAGTTCGAAATAAAGTCAAAATCCAGAATGCTGAATGCAGATGGAAATCGAGCGGCACGCGTTGGCATTTCTGTCTTCTTACCTCTTCGTTTCGCATTCATCGTTACTGCTCCACCGTGTTCTGCAGGTCGAGTGCGTTCGAGACGACTCGATCTCCGGGCTTGATGCCGGAAACGATCTCCTGCTGCTTGTTGGGCAACATGCTTCCGGTAACGACTTCGAGCCGCCTGAAGCGGGCATTGCCCAGAGGCGTGTAAACCCACTCCCGATCGTGCAGATGCAAAATGGCAGTGGCCGGCACTGCGGAGTGCGTTTCCGGTTGCTTTCCGTAGAAGGTGGCCGTGACGAACATTCCGATGCGCATCTGGCCGGGATTCTTGACCTCCAGGCGTACTTTCGCGGTACGGAGGTTGGGATCGAGAACGGGCAAGATATTGTCGACGCGGCCTTTGAAGACCTGATTGGGATAAGCGGTGAGATGGACGTCGGCAGAATCGCCAACGCGTACAGCATCAAGGTCGTTTTCATAAACGTCACAGACGATCCAGACGTAGGACAGATCGGAGATGGTGAACGGATTCGGACCGGACAGACCTTGGACGCCAGCCGCGTTGGTGACCTGCTGATCGGTAATGACACCAGAGATGGGAGCGGTGATGTCGACGATGCCAGAGGGATGGTCTTTGTCGATGCCGAGGAGGCGCAACTGCTCGGTGGCGGCGTTGAGATCGGCTTTGGCGTCGGCTTCGGTATCGTCGGCCTGTTCGACGGCGCTCTTGGCGATGGCGCCTTTATCGAAGAGGATCTGCGCCCGCTCAAGTTGTATTCGAGCCAAACGCTCGTCGTTTTCCGCCTTGAGATACGTCTGGTAGGCGCCAGCAACGTCGTTGCTGCGAACTTTCAGAAGTAACTGGCCTTTCTCGACCACATCACCGAGCCGGGCTTTGATTTCAACGACGCGACCCGCAGCCAAAGAAATCACAGGCACGGCGCGAGTGATATCGGGTTGCACGACGCCGGTGACATTTAGCGCGGGAACCGCTTTATGCTCAACGGCGGTCGCCAAGGGGAATTGGTCGGGGTGGTCCACCTTGAAGTTGTTGGCGTCGAGGTCGGGTTCGACGACTGCCTTGGGCGGCGCTTCGGCATTCGGATCCGCTTTGCCCTCATTGCAGGCAAGCAGGAGAAATATGGGGACTAAACAGAAAAGAAACGAAAGAGCCCGGTTTGTAGATTTAATTTTCATTGAATCACCTCTCGCCCCACGGCCAGGTTCATCTGCGCTGCCGCGGTGAGATACGAACCGATGAGATTCACATAATTCAGCTGCACCGAGCGGTAGTCGCTCTCGGCATTCAGGAAATCGAGCAAAGATGCACCGCCGTGCCGGTAGGAGAACAAGACCGTGTCGCGCACGCGCACGGCCTGTTGAAGGTATTGGCGCTTGTAAGGTTTCAGCAGGTCGATGTTGCTGTTCAGAACGGCATAGGCGGAGTCGACATCGCTGTAGACTTGAGTCTCGGCGGCGTCACGCAACTTCTGGTTGCGCTTGATGTCAATCTTCGTGCGCAATTTTTCGCCCTGGTTGGAGTCGAAAATGCGGAGGGGAATGCTGACGCTGGCGCCGAGCGTGTTCAAAGCGTCAGGGTTGTTGTAGGAACCGTTGTGGGTGTACCAAAGGCTGATGGTGGGATCGGTCGAACCGTTTGCCTCAGCGAGCTCGTAATTGGTTTGCGCCTGCTGTAGGGAAAGCACGGCGGCGCGAAGGTCTGGACGCGTATTGAGCGCGTCGTGGCGATAGTCCTCGAGCGAAAGAAGCTCTTCGCTGAAATCGTAAGGACCGTCAACGTCGAAACTGTCAACCGGACGGCGGTCGTTGATCAGGGCGAGGAGGTTGATCTTGGTGGTGCGCAGATTGACGATCGCATTCTGGAGATCGGATTCGTATTGCAGTCGCTGCAGCTCGAGGCGGTCAAGATCGATTTGCGCGATATCACCGGCCTGAAAACGATCACGGCTGACTTTGAGGATCTTGTCGTAGTCGTCGAGATTATTCCGCGCCAGCTTCAAGACAGCTTTTGCTTGAAGAACTCCGACGAAAGCGCTGCGGAGGTTGAAGAGCAGAGTGCGGTCAAGATCGTCCTGCTGCGCATTTCCGATAGCGGTTCCCTGCTTGGCCGCCTCAAAGCGAAGGCTGCGCTTGTTGCGGCGCTCGAAGAGATAGCTGACGCCGGGGGAAACGAATGTGCCGGCAAACGGCTGCCAAACGCCGTGGCTGGGAGAGATCTGGGTGCCATCGGCGGAGAGAGTGAAGTCAGGATTGGGGCGGAGGTGAGCCGTGATTTCCTGCGCCTTGAGTTCGTCGATATTGAATTTACCCGCCAGCAGAGTGGGATTATTCATTTCAAAGCGGTCTTTGACGTTGGGCCAAGTCCAGAGCTCGGGTTGCGGCGCGGGTGCCTGCGCAACCGCAGTGACCGTGAGCCCCAGGGCCAGGGCGAATCGCCGCCAGAATGTTCTACTCATCTGTAACTCCGTATAAATGCCACGCGAGCCATCGCTCGGGGAGATGTTTGCAGCTGCGTTCCACGGCACACGCCTGATCTGCCTCCAGCAGATTGGGAATGACTATAGGGGCTCCCTCGTAAGGGTTTTGTAAAGATGAGGGAGATTTCGCCGTCGTTCTTTTTCTACGAACGATCGGCGATCCACGGACTACCCGAGGAACGAGCGAGGAGGGGAGCGTCCGGCGCGGTTGATTGCAGGGGCAGCGGGCAGCGACAAGTTCGGTCTCGGCCATTGCTGCCAGGAGTCATCGCTCGCTAGAAAGGCGTTGTGCGAAGGCGCAACTGCCGCAGTCTGCCACGAGAAACTCCATACTCCCTTGTCGCCGCTAGCCTGGCGCAACGTACGCTTGCTGACGGGAGACTCTTCCATCTCGGTGCGCATGGCACGGAGATCGTCGGTCGCCGAGATTACCGGGAAGAGTATTACCAGCATGCACCCCAGAGCTAGAAGACATTGCAGGGAACTGAACTTGCGTTGGGCGCAGGAGCCACGCCACAGCCAGTAGGCGGGCACGGCCAGCAGCAGCCAGGCAAGATTGAGCAGTAGTTCCATAAATCAAAACGAGGAGCGACGACCTTCAGATCCCCGAGAGGGTAGTTTTTCAGAAAGTTCGAGTAGGAGTCAACGTGACCTCGGTGCGAAAGCTGTCCATTCAAGGTCCGACGGTCACGTGTAGGGGCCTTGGGGTCTGCATACGCTCCCGATAGATAAGGTTCTTCGGAGCCACTTCGCCGACGGCGTCCACATGGACGACGTAGCCGCCAAACGGCAGGGTATCGCCAAAGGGCAGTTCCTTCGTCGTAGCCCGGCGCAAGACAAAATGTTGATAACCAATGGCAGTTGCCCGCCCGTTGCCAGCCACCGCCACGACGATGAATGTCAGATCGATGTCGTCCGGCGTTGTGTTGGTGACCTCGACGCTGCCTTCGATGCGGTTGCCGTTTACGAGGGCAGGAGACTTCCAATTCAGGTTCAGGGCCGAGCGGACGTGAATGACAAATTGTTTTTGAACCGCTTGCCGTGGACTGCCGCTGTCGATGACAGAGATGGTGAACTGGAACTCCCCAGCATGCTCCGCTGTGCCCGAGATTACGCCCGCGTCGTCGAGCTTGATGCCGGGCGGCAGGGCACCTTGTTCAAGCCGCCAGTGGAGCGTCGGCACGCCACCACGCGCCGTAAGGCGAACGAGATAGCTCGCATGGGGATAGGTGTCTGGTAGCTCCGAATCGTTTTGGATGATGAGCGCGTTCTCCTCAGGAGGTGCGGCAGCCGGAGTTTGCGCTTGTCCGAGGACGGACGCGAGCACGGGCAGAAGGACCGCAATCCTATGGAGGCGACGATTCCAGCTCATGCAGTGCTCCAGCCGTGTCTAGAAAGGACGACGCGGCGAACGGCCACAAGAAGAACGCTCCAGAGGCCAACCCTTGTCGATAACTTCTTCTATCATGTTCCGGGGTCTCTGCGCTCGGTTCTGTGGCGTTTGATGCCGAAGAAATGAAGAGGAGAAGCCATGGTAAAAGGTAACGGACTGGTGCTGGTTCGCAGCCGGTTTTCGGTAGGGGATACGGTGGGCCGCCTGGAGGCAGCGTTCAAGAACATGGGGATGCAGGTGTTTGCCGTCATTGACCATAGCGGGGAAGCGCAAAAGGTTGGACTGCAGATGAGGCCGACGAAGGTGGTGATTTTTGGAAGTCCGAGGGGCGGGACGCCGTTGATGGTGGCGGCTCCGAGTTTGGCCATCGATCTGCCGATGAAGGCGCTGGTGGCACAGGATGCGGAAGGCGAGGTCTGGGTTACGTATAACAGCCCGGAATATCTGCAGGAACGGCACGGAGTTCCGGGAGAACTGATCAAGAATCTTGCCGGGGCCGGGGCGGTGATCGGGAAAGCTGTGGAATAATGAAACCCCACTCTGTGCGCCCAAAGCGCGCGCGGGGCACCCGGAGGAATTGTGGTTGAACATACAGATCCCAATCGGGCGCGGGACCACCTGGCAAACGAGCGGACGTTTCTAGCTTGGGTACGTACCGGCGCGGCGATCGTCGTGTTTGGATTTGCGATTGGCCGATTTGCGATCGCCATGCGGCAATTGACTGCGCTGCAGGGGCATCCGGTGCGGACGGCAGGGATGTCGGTGTGGATGGGGTCCGGCGCGATTCTCGCTGGCGTAGGGCTGGTGGTGGCCGGACTGATGCGGTATCGCAAGACGCGGGTGCAGCTGGATGAGGGAACGTTTGAGCCGGCAGGATTTGTCGTGGATCTGATCACGATTCTGACAGTCCTGTTCGGGTTGGTGCTAGCGGCGTACTTGATTTACACGGAGACGAGTTTGGGGTGACGAGGTTTCCTTGTTGGAGAAGAACGGCAGGTTTTTCGGTTCGCGGGGAATGACTGCGTTGAAGATGGATATGGGCAAGGAACGATTATGGCGAATGATCAGGAAAAAGAGGCGGCGGCCCGGGCTAGTCTGGGATTTATTGAGGATGGGCAGGTAGTGGGGCTGGGGACTGGATCGACGGCGGCGCACTTTATCAAGCTGCTGGGCGAGAAGGTGAAGAATGGGCTGCGGATTCGCGGGATTCCGACTTCGGTACGGTCGCAGGAACTGGCGCAGAGCCTGGGGATTCCGCTGACAACCCTCGACGAGTGTCAGGAGATCGCGGTTACCGTGGATGGGGCGGATGAGGTGGATCCAAAGCTGCGCTTGATCAAAGGCGGCGGCGGAGCAGCGCTGCGGGAGAAGATTGTGGCGTCGGCAACGAAGAAGTTGGTGATTGTCGCCGATGAGTCGAAGCAGGTGAAGATGTTGGGGAAGTTTCCCCTGCCGTTGGAGGTAGTTCCGTTTGCGCAAGCACTGGTCGCGAAACGCGTCGGGGAACTGGGAGCGCAGGTTTCGGTGCGAGCTGGCGTGGACGGAAAGCCGTACGTGACCGACGAAAGGAATTACATTTTGGATTGCCGGTTTGGACAGATTCCGGATGCGGATGGGCTGGCACGGAAGCTGAGTGAGATGCCGGGCGTTGTGGAGCACGGGTTATTTATAGGCATGGCGAGTGTCGTGATTTTTGCCCGAGGAAGCGAGATTGTGGAGTTGCGGCGGGATTGAATGGCTGCGGAAGCACAGGCACGGGGATGGAGCGGGCCATCGCGACGGCGGGTGCCGCGGTTTCACGTGCGGGCGCCCCTGGACGTGACGGTGCTGCGGTCGGGCATTCCGGACACTGTGCCGGGAAGGTCGGTGAACGTGTGCGAGCGCGGAATCGCGGCCATGTTGGCGGGAGAATTGATCCCGGGCGAAGCGGTGGCGATTGAGGTGCGGCTGCCTCTGGCGGCCGATCCGCTGCGAACGCGGGCGACGGTTCGGTATCAGGATCGACTGCGGTACGGGTTGGAGTTTGTCGGTCTTACGGCGGAGCAGCGAGCGGCGATTCGCGACTGGGCGAAGGAGGCAAAAGCGGAGGTTGAGGCTCCGATGGCAGCGAAGCCGACCATAGAGAAGAGAGCGGAGGACAAAAGGGCTGTTGCCGCAAGAGACGGTGGACTGGGCGGAGGTCCACCAGAGAGCAAGAAACCGCGCGGAGTGGGATGGACGATTTTTCTGATCGCGGCAGTGATTGCGGCGATGGTGTTGTGGTGGAGATGGAACCGCGGCTGGGAAGAGTTGGAGTCAGGGCTGAAGAATCAGGAGACGGCATCGGCAGAGAAGCCGCGGGTGCAGGTTCCGGCCGAAGTAATGGAAAAGTTGCTGATCCATCGGGTCGAACCGATGTTTCCGGAGGAGGCTCGCCGAGCGAATATGGAAGGGATCATCGCCCTTGACATCGTGGTGGGACGGGATGGGTCGGTAGTGAGCATGCGTCCGCTGAATGGGCCGGATGTGCTGGCGCGGTCGGCGATGGACGCTTTGCGCTGGTGGAAGTTTGAGCCTTACCGCGTGAATGGAGAAGCGACGGCGGCGGAGACGACGGTTGCGGTGGAATTCAAGCGGTGAGCTGACCTCCAGGTCGACGGCTTTTGTCCCTCTAAGATTTCCGAAATGATTTCGCCCCGCAGTGTTCGTCGTTGACGCCACTTGCCGACGTACCTGAGATTGCTCACCCGAAGAGGAAATCATACCGAGAGCAGCAAAGTTCATATAAACAAACGAATGGTGGTTGTCGGAATGCTCGCCGCGGCGGCACTTGGCTCGCCAAGCCCTGCCGGCTTGAAACTCGACGGCAGATTACCGATTCGAATTCCGTTGTATGGGGGGACGAACCCGGTCGCGGGAGCAGCGTTCAGTTTTTGACTCGCCGAAGAGCGCGGAGCACAACGATCCCGCTGATAGCGAAGCAGACGACGGCGCCAAGGGCAGAGACCAGAATGAGGTTGGGATTGAGAAGAAAAATATCGGCGAGAACAGCGACGATCGCGCACGCCACGCCGAAAACGTTGAGCCATAGAGGAGCGCGGACGACAGCGACGATATCGCTGCGGAGCCGAAGCTGAAGCAGGAGTGCGGCGAGTCCAATGGCAGCGACGACGACCAGGGCAAGCGGGCTGATGAAAGCTCGCTTACTCGTGTAGAGGACTACCAGAGCGAGCGCGATGAGCAGTAAGCCGGCGGCGAGAATCGTCCAGCGGCGCGGCTTCGGCAGCGAGGCGGGATTGGAAACAGGATCGGGCAAGGAGTTCCGTCCAAGTTATACAGGGTGCGGCGTTGGGTTTTCAAATTGGATGACCAGTGAAGCAGAAAGAAACAGATTTCTCGACGTTCCGATCGCATGTTTAAGCCGCTACTGTGTCGTTCCCTGATTTTCCAACCCGTCTACGTCATTCCTTATTCATCAGGCGCTGGGCAGAATCCGGGCGGAACCCGCGAGCCACTCGGCCTGGCGCGGATCTCCGTTGTTGACGGCGTAGAGAACGAGTTCGACGCGAGTGGAGATACCGAGTTTCTCGAAGATCCGAAAAAGATATTTCTTGATCGTGTGCTCGCTGAGGTTAAGTTCACGCGCGATCTGGCGATTGCCAAGGCCTTCGGCGACGAGAGCAACGACCTGTTCTTCCCGAGGAGTGAGCAGAGACTTGCCGCCCGAGTTAAGCACGCGCAGCGAGGGCACTTCGGAGATGAGATCGATCAGGTATCCGAGTTGCTCGGTGTTGGCCCAGATCTGGCCCGAGGCGACGCGAAGAAGACATTTGCAGAGGAGCCGAAGATTGGAGTCGGTGATGGTGAAAACGCCACGTGCTCCAGAACGAAAAGCGCTGACGACGAGTTCGCGGTCGCAGGAATCGGTGAGAAGAATTTTCGGGATTTCGGGATGGGACAGGTGAAAGCGATGGAGAGTCACCACGGTTTCTGCAACATCTGCGGTCTGGTTCAGCGAGAGGAGAGCCACGCGAGGGAGCTTGGTGGTGAGGGCTTGAAGGATGGAGACGGTCTCCATTTGGCAGGTCGTGATGCGGAACTCCGGGTGGCGACGTAGAGCACTCGAGAGCAACTGCGCCCGCATGCGATTGGAATCGGCGACAAGGACGCTGATCGCGTCCGGAGTGGCAGCGGACGACGGACTCATAGACTCGGTCTCCAAAAAAACAACGAAGAACGGATGACGCGATTGTAGGGAGCGAGAAGAGTGTCCACAAGGAAAGTGGTCACAAAATCTCAGCGTCACTCTCAAATTGGGAATTTAAATTCTTGCGCGAAGCAGGAGGTACTTCTGCCCTCCAGCGTCTGTGGATGTTTGTGGAACATCGGGGCGAAATGAGTCTCAATTGGCAGCATGCACGCCGTGATGAAGAGCAGATGGTGATCGCCATCACTGAGCGGGTTTCAGGACGGGAAATCCAGGAAATATTTCTTTCCAATTCATGTGATGGGACAAACATGCAAGTCCACTTTTGTGGGGAGCACGGAAGAAGACATGGAGGAAATTTCTTCACATCTTTTCCTTTCCGTTTGACTATCGGTAAGCCATTGAATCGATACGGCCGGTCGCGCAGCAGAGATTTTGCCGTGTGATTGGAGGATGATCCACTCTGGTTGACGCTACTTCCCATGTCTTGTCGATCGTGCGCCGCCGGTTTAATTTGCGCGGTAGAGAGTTATGAAATGAGTGATGTTCGAAGCAACGAAGTGTTGGGCAGACAGACGTGAAGCGATTTTTCATATTCGTTCGACGTGTAGCAATCGTGCTTTTGGTTTTGCAGTGTTGTTGGGCCGCTTTCGCGCAGGATGAGAATACAGACCTGGGCGGAAACAAAGGGACTTCCCAATCCAGCTTAACCGGAGCAGGAGCGGGAAGCAGTCGTACAACGGCCGCAAAACCCGGAGGAGCGGATGGCCTGGGAAACCCTTTACTCGGAGGGGAGCGCCGTCCGCTCTACCGGTTACGAGCGAGCGACGTGGTGGAGATCGGCTTCACGGTCGCACCAGAATTTAACCAGACGCTGACCGTGCAACCTGACGGCTACGTGATGTTGAAGGATGCCGGCATGGTGCTAGTGGAGGGCTTGAGTCTCGAGGAATTCAGCGAAGCTGTCCAGAAGGCGTACCGGGGAAATCTGCACGATCCGCAGGTTGCGGTCGCGCTGAAGGACTTTGAGCGGCCGTATTTTGTCGTGGGAGGTGAAGTTGGACGGCCGGGCAAGTACGAACTTCGGTCGGATACGACGGTGGCTGAGGCAGTGCAGATTGCCGGCGGACTGACGCAACAGGCGAAGCACTCCCAAGTGGTCCTCTTCCGTCGAGTCAATGATGATCTGGTGGAGGCGCGGCTGCTCGACATGAAAAGGATGCTGAAACAGGGTCGACTGAAGGAAGATGCACATCTCCGGCCGGGAGACATGGTGTTTGTTCCGCAGAACACAATTTCGAAAATCGCACGCTTTCTTACCAAACCCTCCGTAAGCATGTACATGAACTCCACGCAATTCTAAACGGAAGATCCCCACGCTCGCATGCCAGACGAAGGCCCAATTCGCAGGGCGTTAGAGTCACCAACGCCAACCTTGCGGGAGTTGGCGATGGTGATGTTCCGCCAGCGAAGGGCCTTCGTCTGCGTCTCGGGCGTGGTGCTTGTGGCAGCTGCCCTCTACTTGCTCGTTGGCGCGCGATATGAAGCGCAAATGAAAGTGCTCGTGCGGCCAGGGAGAGCGGACGCTCCAGTCAGTGCGACGGAGAATGCGCCGATTGATCTAACACGGTTGTCCATCACCGAGGAGGAGCTGAATTCTGAAGTAGAGCTTTTGCGGGATGACGAAGTGTTGCGCAGAGTCGTCGAGGAGACCGGCATCGGCGGACGCGATTGGTTACATTTTCTTCGACTGCATGAAGGTCATGCTGAGAGGGTGGAGCGGGCGGCACGGCGGCTTGCCGAAAAGCTGCAGGTCGAACCGGTAAAGAAGACGAACCTGATTGCTATCAAGTACGCGTCAGACGACCCCGGGCATGCGGCGAAGGTGTTGCAGTCGGTCGCGAACGCATATCTGGAGAAACACACGGTGGTGCATCGGCCGGGCGGCGAAAGTGATTTTTTCGAGCAGCAGACCGAAGAATCGCGGCGACAGCTGGAAGTGGCGAAGAACAGGCTGCTTGAGTTCAGCGCTGGACACGGGGTCGTGGCGGCGGCCCAGGAACGGGACCTCGCGCTGCGGGAATTGAGCGAGATGGACGCGAGCTACCGTCAAACGCGAGTGGAATTGTCGGAGACGCAGCAGCGAGTGTGGGAACTACAGGGCCAACTGGAAAAGCTGCCAGAGCGCACTACCACGCAGGTTCGGATTGCCGACAATCCGGAGCTGTTCAAGGCGCTGAAGGCAAGCTTGTTGGATTTGCAGTTGAAGAGGACACAACTTCTGACCAAATTCGAGCCGAGCCACCGACTGGTGCAAGAGGTCGATCGGCAGATCGCCCAGGCACAGGCCGCCATCGCGACAGAGATCTCGTTGCCGCTGCGGGACGAAACGACGGACAAGAACCCGCACTACGAATGGGCGAAGTCCGAACTAGAACGAGCGCAGGTGCAGTTGAAGGCCCTGCAGGCGCGCGAAGCGGCAATGTCCGTGCAAGAAACGAGTTATCGAACGATGGCCCGACAGTTGGGCGACGCCGCGATCGCACAGGATGACCTGCAGAACACAGAAAAGGCTGCCGAGGAGAATTATCTGCTGTACGTCAAAAAGCAAGAAGAGGCACGGATGGCGGATGCGCTGGACGAGCGAGGCATCGTCAACGTGGCAATTGCGGAGCAGCCAGTGGCTCCAGCGTTACCGGTGTGGTCGACCTGGGCGGTGCTGGCGGTCGGTTTGGTTACAGCGGGGGTGGCCGGCGCTGGGGCCGCGTTTGCGGTGGACTATGTGGACCCGGGCTTCCGCACTCCAGATGACGTGCTCGCCTATCTGAATGCGCCGGTGTTGGCCTCGCTGCCGCGAGCGACGCGGGGAAGGTTAACCGGATGAGAGAAGGGATCTTGAGTGCCGGATTAGTGACTTCCGCTGAGGTGGTGAGAAGCGGCGAGCAGGAAGTGCTCGGTCTCGAACTGCGGGATTCGCAGACGAAGGGATGGAATCCGGAGAACTTTGCGCGGGAGCAAATCCAGGGACTGGTGCGACAGGTTTTCTTTTCGCGCGGGCCGCGCCCCATACGGCAGGTTGTGTTCAGCGCCGTGGAAACGGAGTCGGACGTGCGAAACGTTTGCCGGCGGGTAGGAGAGGCACTCGCCCTGGAGACGGCGGGAAACGTAGCGGTGGTGGGCGGGTACCCGCAGCTGCTCCATAACGTTGACACGCAACATCACGGCGAGGCCGAAAGTAAAGATGCAACCGGCCCGTTGCAAAGAATTGCGACGCGAGTGCGCGGCAACCTATGGCTGGTGCCGGCCGAGTGGAAAAACGGAACCGCGGCCACGGCTGCGTCGTTGCAATCGTATTTGCGCCAGTTGCACCGGGAGTTTGAGTACTCGATCATAGCGGGGCCATCGGCGGGGGAGTCGAGCGAAGCGGCGGCGATGGCGCAATTCGCGGATGGAATCATCCTGGTGTTGTCCGCGCTGAGCACAAGACGAGTTAGGGCAAGCAACATCAAAGAGACACTGGAACGGGCGCAAGCATGCCTTTTGGGCACAGTGCTCAGCGATCGCGTGTTTCCTATTCCTGAGTCGATCTATAGGCGGCTGTAGATCGTCTCGAACCAGCACTTGCAGTTGGATTTTCTGTGCAAAAGCCGGCAAGAACGGATCCGGGACTCACTGAGCGGAGCTATGGGGCTACAAGATTGGGAACACTGAGCGGCGCGAGGGGGCTAGCTACGCAGCCTCAATCCGGAGCGGAAGTATGGTTCGCGGTGCAGACGCGATATCGGTTTGAAAAGAAGGCTGCGGCGCAATTTGCAGGGAAGGGGCTGGAAGTTTTTCTGCCGCTGAGAAAAGAGAGCCGAGCCTGGAGCGACCGCAGGAAGATGCTGACCGTCCCGTTGTTTCCCGGCTACGCCTTCGTACGTTCCGCCAAGTCGGTCACCATGCGACTGATGGTCTTGCAGACCGCAGGCGTGATTGGGTTCGTCAGTTTTGCAGGCGCCGCTGCGGTTGTGCCGGAGAAGCAGATTGAAGACTTGCGGCTGCTGTTGGCGCAGGATGTTCCGTTCTCGCTGTATCCATTTGTGCGCACCGGGCAGCGCGTGAGAATTCGCGGCGGTTGTCTTAATGGTTTGGAGGGCCTGCTGACGCGGCGCGAAAAGGGCAAGATCATGATCTCGATTGAATCGATCCAGCGCTCACTGGCGGTCGAGATCCAGGGCTATGAAGTGGAAATCATTTGAAGAAATGATCGAGTAGTGTCTTCCGCTCCTCATCCTAAACAGCAGGAACCCCACGAAGGAGTTAACTGGGCACGTTTGATTCCGGGTGAGGCGCCGGCATTTGGCAGCAAGAAAAAGCCGGCAGGGTTCGTGCATTTTGCGACGAAAGATGCCCCATCGAAGGTAGCGGAAATATCGACGGACCCGGAACCGGGATTCATGGAGAGCGCCGTCGCTTTGTTTGTGCCGCTCCCGTTGCAAGGCCGAACGGCATGGACATGGCTGAGGGCTACGGCAGCGGACTTTGCCCTGATCGGAGTGAACTGGCTGATGATCGGAGCGCTGCTTGTGTTACCGCGCTATTTTCCTCCCCATGGGGGGATGTTTGAGCGCGCGGCGGGGGTTCCGTTTTCTTTCCTCGGAATTGCCGTGCTGCACGCCGCGTTAATCACATTGATGGGCTACGGTGAAGGCCTCTACGACGGACGCCACGATCTGCGCGGGCAAGCGCGAATTCTGGGCAAAGCGATCCTGTGGGCGACTGCGGTTTTGGCAGGTGCTTACGGACTGCAGGGTGCGCCGTGGCTCATCGCCGCTCTGTTCTGTGGAGCAGGGCTGCTGCACTTTGGAACGCTGTGGGCGTGGCGCTGGCGGAACCGGAGGCGACAAGCTTTCGCGGGGTGTGATGGTGACATGCGGAACGTGCTGATCATTGGAGGCGGAGGAGTGGGACGACGAGTCGCGTCGCATGTGGAGGGTCATCCGGAAACGAGGCGAAGAGTGTGCGGATTTCTGGACGACAAGAAGCCGCTGGGGGACGGAATCATTGGACGAGTGACCGATCTCGCGCGACTTGCACGTACCGGGTTCGTGGATGAAGTGATTTTGGCGGGATCGCACCCTCGCGAACTGGCGCTGCAGGTCGTGCGCGAAGCACGCCGCCTGCAGCTGGACTTGGAAATTGTTCCGGATCTGTTTGGGTGTAAGCCTGAGGGAAATGGGTTTGAGAGGGTCGGGGACTTGCCGGTGATCTGTCTGCATGCGGAGCGACTGCCAGCGGCCGCGCTGGTTTTGAAAAGGCTGCTGGACGTGGTGGGAGCCGGATTGGCGTTAATGATGCTGTCCCCACTGCTCGCGGCAGTCTCCGGCTTCATCAAACTGGACTCGCGGGGGCCCGTGCTTTACAGCGCTCCGCGTGCGGGACGGAAGGGAAGGCCATTCCACTGTCACAAGTTTCGAACGATGGTGAGCAATGCGGATGAATTGAAAAACAATCTCCGACAGCGAAACCAGAGGTCGGGACCAATCTTCAAGATTGCGGATGATCCGCGGATTACACGGGTGGGACGTTGGTTGCGAAAGTACAGTCTGGACGAGCTCCCGCAGCTGTGGAACGTGCTAAAGGGAGACATGAGCCTGGTGGGGCCAAGACCGCATCCGCTGGATGACTTTGCGGCGTATGAAATAGAACATCTCGGACGGCTGGATGTGACGCCGGGAATCACCGGATTGTGGCAGGTCGTGGCCCGGAGGGATCCATCGTTTCAGCGAGGGATGGAACTGGATCGGGAATATATCCGAACGTGGAGTTTGCGCACCGATATGACGATTTTGCTGAAGACGTTTATGGCGGTCGTGCGAGGGAGCGGCGAATGATGCCGGCCGCATCGTTGAGCGCGGGAAGACAAGGAGGCCTAGCACAAGACCTAGTGCTCGGCGCGATGGAAGTTGTGCTGCGTCTGGTGCAGGTGCTGATCGCCACACCGTCTCTTTTGTTCCTGGCAGCGCTGACAGCGATGCTGCTCCGGCATCCCGACGTTGCGTTTTACGAGATTGACCGCGTGGCGTTCGGGCTTCTGACGGCTGGTGTTGTAGGACGTGCCGCCGTCTATCGCGGCCGCTTGCTGGTGGTGGAACGAGCGACATGGCCGATGGTTGGGCTGACGGTGCTGGCGGTGGCGAGTGTGATTGGCCGCCCGTTCGACAACGAGACCTGGTGCCTGCTCGCGGCGAAGTTCATCGTGCCCTTCGCGATGTTTCACATGGCAGCGCTTGTGTTCACGGACGAGAGGCGGTTCCGGCAGTTTGAAGTATTCGCGCTCATCGTTCTCGCATACCTGAGTTTCACGGCGATCGCCTTTCTCGTGGGGGCCCATTCAGTGATTTTTCCGCGGTTCATTCTCGACGAAACCCTCGGGTTTCATGCTGAACGGGCGCGCGGGCCGCTCCTGCAAGCCGTGGCGAATGGCGTATCGCTCAACCTGCTCGGATTACTAGCGCTGCATGCATATCGTCGGGGCAGTGTGCGCGGTGTAAAGGCTTGGTTCCTGCTGGCATCGGTGCCAGTAGCAATTCTGGCGACAATGACTCGGGCGGTGTGGCTGTCGTTTGCCGGATCGGCATTGGCGCTGGTTTTTCTTAGCCGCAATCGCACGCTACGCCGGGCAGCTTTGGGGTTGGTCCTGGTGGCGGTCGTCGGACTGGCCGCCGTTTTGAGTTCGAGCGAATTGAGTGGAGTGCTGAGCGATCGCCTCGAGGAGCGCGGCCCAGTGGATTATCGCGCAGCGGTGTACACGGGAGGGTGGAAGATGTTCTTGGAGCGTCCCCTGACAGGATGGGGCTTCCATCAGATGCCCGCCGAGTTGCCGCGATATGTCAGCGGATATCGGGAGAAGCTGCTTTATCCCCACAACACGTATTTGGAACTCCTAGTGGAGCACGGCGTCGTCGGGCTTGCGCTGTATTTGTGGCTGATGTGGGAGATGTGGCGGTTGCGACGGGGTGCAATTCCCGCGAATGAGAGAAGCGGGTTCCTCGATCGGCACTTTCATCGACTGTGGCCAATTTTGCTGGCGGTGTATTGGGTGAATGCGGCAGTGGTGGTCATGAGCTACCAGTTTGTGAACGGGTTGCTGTTCACGATGGCCGGAATGCTTGCGGCGCAACGAAGTCGAGCGGAGAGTTCGCAGTTATGTTGACCGTCGCGTATCTCGCCAACCAGTTTCCTTCTGCCGTCGAGCCGTACGTGGGAGAAGAAATTGAGCAACTGCGAAGGCAGGGAGTTCGGGTCATCGCCGGAAGTGTGAGGAAGGCAAGACCGAGCGCAGAAGGTGGAGGGAACGAGTGCGAAGCGGAAATCGTGATGCAGCCATTGCGGGCTATCGTTCTGATACGCGCTGTGTGGCTCTGCATTCGGAGGTGGAACGTCATTTCGGATTTGATTTGGCGTGTGATTTATCGGGGGCATGAAGGGCCGCTGCAACGGGGGAAGGCGCTGTTGCATACATGGATGGGCGCTTGCTACGCGATCAGTCTGCGCGGGCGCGGAGTCGAGCACATCCACGTACATCATGGATATTTCGGTTCGTGGATCACGATGGTGGCAGCACGATTTCTGGATATAGGTTTCAGTATCACGCTGCATGGCTCAGATCTCTTGCTGCACGGCACTTATCTCGATGTGAAGCTAGAGAATTGTAGCTTCTGCGTAACGGTATCGGAGTATAACCGGCGCTTCATTCTGGATCATTACGCGGGAATCGACGCGGAGAAAGTGATCGTGTCGCGATTGGGCGTCGAAGTAAGGGAACAGGCGGATCGCAGGCTTGACCGGCAACCGGACCACGGCGAGTTCTCGATCCTGACGATAGGCCGGCTGCATCGCGTGAAAGATCACGCATTTCTGGTGAGGGCCTGCGCTCAGCTGCACACGCGAGGAGTTGCTTTTGAATGCTCGATTGCTGGCGAAGGACCGGAGCGCAGACAGTTGGAGTCACTTATACGAAGGTGCGGTCTCAAGGAACGAGTGACGTTGCTGGGACATGTGCCACATGAGCAGATGGATTCGCTGTACGAGCGAGCTGACGTTGTTGTGTTGACCAGCCGAAGCGAAGGGATTCCGCTGGTACTGATGGAGGCGATGGCGCGTGGAAAAGTCGTGCTGGCCCCGGCCATCACGGGAATTCCGGAACTCGTGATTCGGGGCCAGACCGGATTTCTGTATGAAGCCGGGTCGATGGGTGACTTTGTAGCCCAGTTCCTTCTTATTCGTTCCCTGATGGGGTCATCGAGTCATCCTGATCTTCATCGTCCCTACGTTCTTTTGGCGGCGCGGCGGCTGGACTGGGTGCGGCACGCGGCCCAGGTGCAAGTCCGCCACAACTTCAACCGCGACAAAAACCTGGCATCATTCAGCGAGTTGTTCATCGGGCGCATTGCACGGCAGGCTGGGAACCTCCTCCATGAGAATTCTGTATTGCAACAAATACAACTTCCCGTTCAGTGGAACGGAGACGTACCTGTTCGAACTGATGGAACTGATGCGGTCGCGGGGGCACGAAGTAGCGTTGTTCTCGATGGCTGACCCGCGGGGCGAAGCGAGCGCATACGACCATCATTTCGTTCCGCACATAGACTTCAAAGCCGAGGCCGGTTTGGGGCAAGACCTTCGGCGCGCGGGGCACGCGATCTACTCGTGGGAAGCGCGGCGGCATATCCGAGCCATGATCAGGGAGTTTCGGCCCGATGTGGCGCACGTGCGAAATATTTATCACCACCTCTCACCATCAATTCTGTGGGAGCTAAAAGCCCAAGACGTTCCAGTTATGTATCACTTGAACGATTTCAAGCTGCTCTGTCCAAGCTACAACTTGGTGTCGCGAGGGGAAGCCTGCGAAGCGTGCAAGGGCGCCGCATTTTGGCACGCCCTGCGGCAAGGATGTTACCCGGGGTTGGGAGCCCGTGTAACGTTGATGACAGAGGCCTATGTTCATCGATGGCTGGGAACGTACCGGAAGTGCGTCGATCTGTTTCTGGCGCCCAGCCGCTTCGTGAGAGACAAATTTGTCGAGCACGGATGGGACGAGAAGAAGTTCAAAGTTCTGCAGCACTTTCAGAATATTCGCGAGATCAGCCGTGCCAATAAGGATGGGCCAGTGCTGTACTTCGGCAGGCTGTCGGCCGAGAAGGGTGTTGATGATCTGTTGCAGGCGATGCAGCGAGTACCGCAGATGCGGTTGGTAATTGCGGGCGATGGCCCACAGCGGGAAGAGTTGCAAGGGTTAGCGGCGACTCTTCGACTATCGAACGTCGAATTTGTGGGGCACGTTGGTACTGAGCAGAGGGATGCGATGATCGCCCAATCGCGGTTTACGGTGTTGCCATCGCGCGCATACGAGACGCTGGGCAAAACGATCCTGGAGTCATATGCCGCAGGCCGGGCGGTCGTAGCCTCAGATATGGGATCGAGAAAGGAATTGGTCCGCGACGGCGAGACCGGGATTCTGTATCGCACCGGAGATGTGAATCAACTCGCCGCGGCGATGGAAAGACTGAGGTCGAGGCCCTGGATGGCCGAGAGGATGGGGCGGGCAGGATGGGAATTTGTGCGTGAGCGGCACGGTCCGGAAGAACATTATCAGAAGATGCTGAGTCTGTACGAAGGCTTGCTGTCAGGTAAAGCTCGGCCTAATCGTGGACTTATCGCAACCACTGATCCTGTTCCTTGGGAGCCCCTCAGGCGGACGATGCCAGGTCGTGAGAGCGCAAGCGCTGGCCAGAGAAGGAAGCTCCGAGTGGCATTTATCGGCGGCCGAGGCGTGGTTTCAAAATACAGCGGGATTGAGGCGTACTACGAAGAGGTCGGGAAACGTTTGGTCGAAATGGGGCACGAAGTCACAGTGTACTGCCGAACGCATTTTACGCCGGCGTTGCAAGAACACAACGGTATGCGACTGGTGCGGCTGCCTACGATCCGGTCAAAGCATCTCGAAACCGTTTTTCACACGTTGCTAAGCACGGCGCACGCAATGACCCAGACATATGACGTTGTGCACTATCACGCGCTGGGTCCGGCGCTGTTTTCTTTCCTGCCTCGACTGGTGCGACAGAAAACGGCCGTGACTGTGCAGGGACTGGATTGGCAGAGACGGAAATGGGGACGGCTGGCGTCGGCGGTCTTGCGATTGGGCGAGCAGGCGTCGGTGACGTTTCCCAACGGAACCACGGTGGTATCGCAGGCTCTACAGCGGCGGTATCACGAGAAGCACGGGGTTGAGGCGTTCTACGTGCCGAATGGCGGAGTACTGCGCGCATGGCGTGAGCCGAGGCAGATTGTGGAGTGGGGCCTCGATCCAGGGAAGTATGTTCTGTTTCTGGGGAGATTCTCGCCGGAAAAAGGTTGTCACTTGCTGGTGGAGGCGTTTGAGCAGATCGAGACTGATGTGAAGCTAGTCATGGCAGGAGCGTCGAGTTACTGCGACGAATACAGCAAACAGTTGCGGGCGCACGCCAGCGGTCGCATCCGGATGTTCGATTGGGTGGCGGGAGAAATACTCGACGAATTGCTGACAAATGCGATGATCTTTGTGCTTCCGTCGGATCTCGAAGGGTTGTCGCTGGCCTTGCTGGACGCGATGGGAGCAGGTCGGTGCGTCCTGACGAGCGACGTTCCGGAAAACCGGGAGGTTGTGGACGGGGCAGGTTTCACGTTTAAGCGCGGCGACGCGTCCGATCTGGCAGACCGGTTGCGCTTTCTGATCGCGAATCCCACGGTGCGCGAAGCGGCCGGGAGAGCAGCGCGGAAGCGGATCGAAGAGCAGTACCAGTGGCAGAAGATTGCCGCGGATATCGAGTGTGCCTACTTCGAAGTCCTGGGATGGAAGCGGGAGGAAAAACCAGCGAAGAAACCGAGCGCGAAGGCAGCAACCGCCGGTGCCGGAGGGGCGCGGAGGGCAGGATAGCGATCGTCTCTTTCGACGAACCGATAACGTAATCTCAGCGAAAGACGTTCCAGCGGTGGACGGGGTTCCTGCCCCGTCTTTTTTTATTCCTTTTGTTTACAATCAAAATGCTTATCTCGCATAGCGGTGTTTCAGCCGTCAATCGGCGAGATTAAGAGCGGCCAGATTCTCTATGAACGAAACGATTGTTGTCACCGGCGGTGCGGGATTCATCGGTTCGAACTTCATCTTGCAGAGGATGCAGGAAAGATCGGCGTCGATTGTCAATCTCGACAAGCTGACCTATGCGGGGAACTTGCGTAATCTGGAAAGTATCGCAAGTGACCGTCGATATGAGTTTGTCCATGGAGATATTGGAGATCGGACGCTAGTGGGGCAGTTGCTGGAAAAACATCATCCCAAGGCGATCGTGCATTTTGCCGCGGAAAGCCATGTGGACCGGTCCATTCGAGGACCGGACGATTTCATTAGCACGAACATCGACGGGACTTTTGCCCTGCTGGAGGGAACGCGATCCTACTGGGCGGCGCTCGCGGAGGAAGAGCGTCAGCATTTTCGCTTCTTACATGTATCGACGGACGAGGTGTACGGTTCTCTGGCGCCGGACGATCCTCCGTTCTGCGAAACGACGCAATACGCGCCCAACAGCCCGTACGCGGCCTCGAAGGCCGCATCGGATCATCTGGTTCGCGCTTATCACCACACCTACGGACTGCCGACTCTGACCACGAATTGCTCCAACAACTACGGGCCATTTCAATTTCCGGAGAAGCTGATACCGCTGATGATTCTGAATGCGCGAGATTGCAAAACACTGCCGGTCTACGGCGACGGGAAAAATGTCAGGGACTGGCTCTATGTGGAGGATCACTGTTCGGCGATCGCTATCGTACTGCGAAGTGGACGTCCGGGACAGACCTACAACATTGGCGGATGGAATGAGAAGCCGAACCTCGAGATTGTGGAGACCATCTGCGATCTGGTCGATGAGATGAGGCCGAGCCCGGGAAGGTCACGGCGAGAGTTAATCACGTTTGTGAAAGATCGCCCCGGACATGACCGGCGTTATGCTATGGACGCTCGGAAGATGGAGCGCGAACTGGGTTGGAAACCGCAAGAGACGTTCGACAGTGGAATTCGCAAGACGGTGCGCTGGTATCTTGAGAACGAAGAGTGGGCGAGGGACGTGACCAGCGGCAGCTATCGGCAGTGGATTGCGACGCACTATTCGAGTTGAGAGCAACAGAAGGTTGGCGCAAGCGACCGACAGGCAAAATCATGAAAGACGGCGCGCAGTACAAAGGGATCATTCTCGCGGGAGGATCAGGCACGCGTCTGTATCCGGTGACGCAAGCGATGGGGAAAAGTCTGCTCCCGGTTTACAACAAGCCCATGATCTATTACCCACTGTGCACTCTGATGCTGGCGGGCATTCGCGACATTCTGGTGATCTCTACGCCCGACGATGTGCCGAAGTTCCAGACAGTGTTGCGAGATGGAGCACAGTATGGCATTCATCTGCACTACCGCGTTCAGTCCAGGCCGGAGGGGATTGCGCAAGCATTCCTTCTGGCGGAGGAATTCCTGGGGGGTAGTCCGAGCGCTCTGGTGCTGGGTGACAACATTTTTTACGGGCACGATCTGGCGAAAGATCTGCGAGAAGCGGCTGAAAAAGCGCATGGCGCACGGGTATTCGCGTACCCGGTGCATGATCCGGAACGATACGGCGTGGTGGAGTTTGACGCTAACGGCCGCGCTTTGAGTATCGAGGAGAAACCAAAGCAGCCAAAGTCGCGATATGCGGTGACGGGTCTTTATTTCTACGATGATCAAGTGGTAAAGATCGCAAAGTCGCTGAAGCCAAGCGCTCGCGGGGAACTAGAAATCACTGATGTGAACAAAGCATACTTGCAACGCGGGCAGCTTGAAGTGGTCGTGATGGGACGTGGCATGGCTTGGCTGGACACAGGCACGCACGAGTCACTGATGGATGCGGCTCTCTACATCCAGGCGATTGAAAAAAGACAGGGCTTGATGGTGGCGTGTCCGGAAGAGATCGCGTACCGGTCGGGTTATATCACCGGCGCTCAGGTGGAGCAAATTGCCAGCTCGATGAAAAACAGCAGCTACGGGGCGTACCTGCTGCAACTGCTCCGGGAGAAGGTATTCTGAGATGGTAGCGGATCTGCTCGAGAGCGAACGCGAAATTATGATGAAGATCGATGCGATCAGGAAAATACCGATTTCCCTGCCCGGCATGTTCATTCTGGAGCCGCGGGTATTCGGCGATGAGCGCGGGTTTTTTCTCGAGAGCTATAACGAGAAGGTCATGCGTGAAATCGGCATCAGCGACCGGTTCGTGCAGGATAATCACTCTTCATCACGAAGAAATGTGTTGCGAGGGTTGCACTATCAGATCAAATGCCCACAGGGAAAACTTGTTCGCGTCATTGAGGGAGAGATTCTCGATGTGGCGGTTGATCTGCGGCGGAGTTCGTCGACGTTTGGAGCGTGGGAGGCCGTGCGATTGTCCGGTGAAAACAAACGCATGTTATGGATTCCGGCGGGCTTCGCCCATGGATTCCGCGTGATTTCAGAGACGGCACACGTTCTGTACAAAGCTACCGACTACTACGCACCCGAGTTTGAGCGCACTCTGGCATGGAACGATGCTGAACTGAAGATTGACTGGGAATTGGATGGTGAGCCAATCATATCCGCAAAAGATCAGCGTGGCGTTGTGCTGCACGACGCCGAAACCTTCGAATAGCCGCGGGGAAAATCACAACAATGAGAGTCACGGTTTTCGGCGCCTCGGGCTTGCTCGGTAAGGTGCTCATTCGAGATTGGAGCCAAGACGAAGTCGCGGGTCTTAGCTCGGGCGATGTGGACATTCGTGATGCAGACAAGGTCTCACAAATCGTGGGGAGGACGCGTCCCGATTGGATCGTGGTCACGGCAGCATACACGGATGTAGATGGCTGTGAAACTAATAAGGATATGGCGTTTTCTGTGAACCGCGATGCGGTCGTCAATGTCGCGGAGGCAGCGAAACAAGTCGGGGCGAGGTTGCTGTTTCTAAGCTCGGATTATGTCTTCGACGGAAAGAAGGCGTCTCCGTATGAAACAGGAGATGCGAGAAATCCGCAGAGCATTTACGGATGTTCGAAGGCGGAGGCGGAGGTCCGGTTGCTGAACGTGCTGCCCGAGGTCTGCATTGTGCGGACTTCATGGCTGTTCGGGGTTGGCGGGAAATGTTTCCCAGACACGATTCTGAAACTGGCAGCGAGCAGGCCAGCGCTGGATGTTGTCGAGGATCAGCGCGGGAGCCCGACGTACACCGTAGATCTGGCGACGGCGATCATCCAGTTGTGCCGGAAAGGCGCACAAGGAATTCTGCACGTGACCAATTCCGGAGACTGCACGTGGTTTGAGTTCGCTCGCGCGATTATAAAAGGCGCAGGACTTGATACAGAAGTGCGACCGGTGAGCACGCAGCAGATGTCACGTCCAGCTCAGAGACCGGCTTACTCCGTTTTGTCGGGGAGAAGCTTGCTGCCATACGGGATTGCGATGCCCTCGTGGCAAGACGCCCTGCAACGCTATCTGCACGAGCGAAAAAGCTAGGCTGCCACCGGCATTGCCTCCTGCGAAGCGGGACTGTTACGATGCGGCGGGGTTTCATGCCATTGAAATCATTCCACAACTACATCGATGGGAAGTTCGTGGGTGGGGCGAAGGAGTTTGCCGACGTTAACCCCGCAGACGGAAGCATCATCGCACAAGTCACGGAAGCGGACCATGCCTTGGTCGATGGCGCGGTGGGCGCGGCTCGGAAGGCACTAGGGGGCGAATGGGGGCGCTTCGGCGTTCGCGAGCGTGCGTTGCGGTTGTACAAAATTGCTGACTCTATCGAAGAACGGTTCGACTGTTTTGTTGCGGCTGAAGTGGCAGATACGGGCAAGCCCGTGTCGCTCGCGTCGAAGCTGGATGTTCCTCGTGCGGCTGCCAATTTTCGGGCTTTCGCTGACTTGATCAAAACGGCGGGTGTGGAGTCATTTCAGATTGAAACTCCGGGCGGAAAAAGTGCGTTGAATTATGCCGTACGCAAGCCTTTGGGAGTGGTGGCGATTATTACTCCCTGGAACTTGCCCTTGTTGCTGTTGACCTGGAAGGTTGCGCCGGCTCTGGCCTGCGGAAACACAGTGGTGGTAAAGCCGTCGGAGGAGACTCCGGCGACCGCCACATTACTGGCTGAAGTGATGGAGGAAGCGGGGATTCCGGATGGGGTCTACAACGTGGTGCACGGCTTCGGGCCGAACTCGGCAGGCGAGTTTCTGACGCAACATCCGGACGTGAATGCAGTAACGTTCACTGGTGAATCCCAGACCGGAGCCGCGATTATGAAGGCCGTTGCGGCGTCCGTGAAGCCTGTGTCGTTTGAACTTGGTGGGAAAAATGCCGCCATCGTCTTTGCCGACTGTGATTTTGAGGAAACGGTGAACGGCATTGCCGACGCTGTGTTCTTGAATACGGGTCAAATATGCCTGTGCGCTGAGCGGGTTTACGTGGAACGAGTGAGATTTGGTCAGTTTGTCGAGGCACTAAGGCGCAAGGCGGAAGGCCTGCGGATTGGGTTGCCGCAGGAAAAAACGACAGAGCTCGGGCCACTGATCTCAGCGAAGCATCGCGAGAAAGTCCTCTCGTACTATCGGCTGGCATGTGAAGAAGGTGCAACCCTCGTAACAGGGGGAGGAGTGCCTCAGTTCAGCAGTGACCTCGACCGCGGCTTCTATGTTCAGCCGACGATCTATACTGGCCTGAAGGAGTCGGCGCGTTGCGTGAAGGAAGAAATCTTCGGGCCAGTCTGTCACGTCGCTCCCTTCGACACGGAAGAGGAAGCCGTGGCGATGGCGAACGACACGAAATATGGATTAGCCGCGTCGATCTGGACGACAAACTTGAAACGAGGACACCGGGTCGCTCAACAGATGAATGTGGGCATCACATGGGTAAACTGCTGGTTCCTGCGAGATTTGCGGACCCCCTTTGGCGGCGTGGGCCTCTCCGGCATCGGTCGTGAAGGCGGCATGCATTCTCTGAATTTCTATTCGGAGCCGAACAACATCTGCGTCCGGCTGTGAACATGGGGAAAGTCGAAAGCCAAGTCGTCGAAGGGAAGGCAAAGCCGCGGGGCAGGTATCCGCACGTGAAGCGCGCAGGGGATTTTGTGATTGTCTCGGGAACGAGCGCTCGTCGTGCGGATAACTCGATAGCGGGCGCGGAAGTGGATGGGCTAGGAACAACCCAGCTTGACATTCGCGTGCAAACGAAAGCAGTCATCGAAAACGTGCGCGACATCCTGCAGAGCGCCGGAGCCCAACTGAAGGATATCGTGGAAGTAACTGCTTATCTGGTGAACATGAACGACTTCGCGGGGTACAACGAAGTATACGGCGAGTACTTCGGCTACGATGGTCCGGCGCGAACCACGGTGGCCGTGCACCAATTGCCGCATCCGCATTTGCTGATTGAGATCCGCGCGGTGGCGTACAAGCCGGACAAATAGGAGACACTAAATGTCGTCCATCAAGAGTCTCAAGGCATTCAATTTTCAGAGCTGGATCGAAGAGAACAAGGAAAAGCTCAAACCGCCAGTGGGTAACGCGCTGGTGTGGGAGGATGGCGAGATGATGGTGACCGTCGTCGGAGGTCCAAACCACCGACGCGACTATCATGATGATCCAACGGAAGAATTCTTCTATCAGCTGAAGGGAAATATTTTTCTCCGCATCATGGAGACTTCGGGTAAGCCGCCACTGGAGATCCCGATCAAAGAAGGGGAAATTTTCTTGTTGCCCAAACATATGCGGCATTCGCCGCAGCGGTTGCAGGAAGGGAGCATCGGTGTCGTGGTTGAGATGCCTCGTCCTGAAGGCGCTTTAGACGGTTTTGAATGGTATTGCCAGAGTTGTCATCAGTTGCTTCATCGTGCGGAAGTGAAGCTCAAGAGCATCGTGCGCGACCTCCCACCACTGTTTGAGCAGTTCTACAGCAGTGAGAGTCTGCGCAAGTGTAAACACTGCGGCGCAGTTCACCCCGGCAGACAGTAAACATGCCCGTCATCGACATCCACAATCATTTCTTTCCCCGCACGTGGCCGGACCTGGCAGCACGCTACGGTACGCCGGACTGGCCGTGGATCAAGCACACTGAAGCTGGTAAAGCGGAGATCAGAGTGGGCGAACGCTTCTTCCGCCACATTTATTCCGCGTGCTGGGATGCAGAAGTTCGCCTTCGCGAGATGGATCGAGATGGGATTGAGATGCAGGTTCTGTCTGCCACGCCCGTGCTGTTCGCCTATGAGCGTCCGACGGATCAGGCGCTCGATTGTGCACAGCTATTCAACGATGCCGCGCTTGAATTGTGCGCGCAAGGGAATGGTCGTCTGAAATCGTTGTGTCAGGTGCCGCTGCAAGATGTGGATGCGGCCTGCAAAGAAGTGACGCGGTGCATGCGTGGGGGTCACCTGGGCGTGCAGATCGGAAATCACGTCGGAGAGAGAAATCTCGACGATCCTGCCATCGTGACATTTCTGCATCATTGCGCTGACGAGGGGGCGGCGGTGCTGGTTCATCCGTGGGAGATGCTGGCACCACAGCGCATGCCGAAGTATATGATGCCGTGGACGGTGGGCATGCCGGCGGAAACGCAGTTGGGAATTGTGGCGCTGATTCTGGGCGGAGCGTTTGATAAGTTGCCGGCGACGCTGCGGATTTGTTTTGCGCACGGAGGAGGCAGCTTCCCGTTTCTCTTGGGACGGGTGGAGAATGCGTGGCAGCATCACCCTGCGGCGCGCGGAGTGTGCCAGTTGTCGCCGAGCCAATATCTAAAACGGTTCTATGTGGACTCAGCGGTCTTCGATCAGCGCGCGTTGCACTTTCTTGTGGAGACGATGGGGAGCGATCGCGTTATGCTCGGCTCGGACTATCCTTTCCCGCTCGGCGAACATTCTGTGGGCGCACTGATTCGATCGAGTCAACTTACGCCGCAGGCAAAGTCACGCTTGCTGGGTGACAATGCCCGGGACTTCTTAGGACTTGACCGCTCCGAAGTCCCGGGTCGTACTTCTGACCAGGCGGCCTCGGTCGCTCACCATGGCGAACAGCTCACGTACAGTTCCTACCTCAAGGTGCCTGAGTTGCTTGAGCTGCAGCATCCGCAATCTTCTCCGCAACATCATGACGAATTGCTATTCGTCATTGTCCATCAGACTTACGAGCTCTGGTTCAAAGAGCTGCTCCACGATCTCGACGCTGTTGTGTCCAACCTGCGGGCAGCGGGGGCGAATCCGCAATCGCGCGACGAAGTGTATGAGGCGGCTCGACTGTTGCGGCGTTGCACCGAAATCACGCGAGTCCTCGTGGAGCAGTTCACAATTCTCGAGACCATGCTGCCGACTCACTTTTTGGCTTTTCGTGGCAAGCTGGAACCTGCCAGTGGATTCCAATCCGAACAATTTCGTGAGTTGGAATTTCTATGCGGCCTCAAGGACGAGAAGATGCTGCGCTATCACAAACCGACGCCCCAGGGACATGCGGAACTAGAGCGAAGGCTTCGGGAACCTTCGCTGCACGACGTATTCTTTGACGCGCTCCGGTCCATGGGCACATTGCAGGTCGATGGTGATGCAACAGAGCGCGAGCGCTTCGATGCCCGGTCGCGGGCCGTGCTGGCCCTGTATCGCGACGAACGCAGCCATCGGGACTGGATTGACGTGTGCGAGCGGCTCACAGAGTTCGACGAGCTCGTCGTCAGCTGGAGGCTGCGTCATGTTCAGTTGGTCGAGCGCGTGATTGGAGCGCGCATGGGTACAGGCGGAACTCCGGGGTCGTCTTACTTGAAACTTACTCTCGACAAGAAGTTCTTTCCTGAGCTGTGGGAAGCGCGGACGTTGCTGACGGAGTAAACGTCTCTCGTTCGCAAGTGTTCTCTTCATGAGTGGCAAAGTCGAAACGATCAAACTGATTGGGGCGGGTTTAAATGGCCCGCTGCTGGCCATTGGTCTTGTGCGCCGCGGCTTTCGAGTGGCGATCTACGAAAGACGGCCGGACATTCGACGCATACGCATGAGCGCGGGACGATCGATTAACCTGGCGCTCTCAACGCGTGGCATTCATGCGCTTTCGGAAGCGGGCTTATGGAAGGAGATGACGAAGATCATCGTTCCGATGAGGGGAAGGATGATGCATTCCACGACTTCCGAGCTGACGTTTCAGCCCTATGGAAAGGATGAGACCGAGGTCATCAATTCCATCTCGCGTGCCGAGCTCAATATATCTCTCATGAACGCCGCTGAAACACAAGGCGTGAATATCTTCTTTCAACAGCGGTGCATCGGGATCGACCTGAAGACTGGTTCTTTTCAGTTAAGCGACGAACGCACTGGCGAGAGCAAAGCGGTCGAAGCGGGAGTAGTGATCGGATGTGACGGTTCAGCATCGGCCATTCGTGGTGAAATGCTAAAGCTGAACCGATTTAACTTCTCTCAGCAATACCTCGATTATGGCTACAAGGAACTCACGATTCCAGCCGGCGCGGGCGGAAGGCACGTGATGGAAACGAACGCCCTGCATATCTGGCCACGCGGGAAATACATGTTAATCGCGCTTCCCAATGTAGACGGCACGTTCGCCTGCATTCTGTTTCTGCCCTATGAAGGTCCAGACAGCTTTTCCCAGCTTACCACCCGTCCGGGGGTGACCCGGTTTTTCGAATCCCGGCTTCCCGATGCGCTTCCCTTAATGCCGGACGTGGCCGATAACTTCTTCGCAAACCCGACCGGCTCAATGGTCACCGTCAGATGCGCGCCTTGGCATGTGGAAGGACGCGTGCTTCTGCTGGGTGACGCGGCGCACGCGATTGTTCCTTTCTTCGGACAGGGCATCAACTGCGGCTTTGAAGACTGTTCCTGTTTCCTGGAACTGCTCGACCGGCATGGGGCAGATTGGAACCGCGTCTTCGCCGAATTTGAGCAAGCTCGAAGAGTGAATACTGACGCAATCGCCGATCTCGCAGTCGAGAATTTTATCGAGATGCGCGATCGCGTTGCTGATCCACGATTTCTGTTTCGAAAAAAAATCGAGCTCGCTCTCGAAGCGAGGTATCCGACGCTGTTCGTGCCGAAGTACGCAATGGTGACGTTCCACCGCATCCCCTACGTGACCGCTCTGCGACGTGGCAGAGTCCAAGATGAACTGCTGACGGAGTTGTGCGACTCGATCGACCGCGTGGACGATCTCGACTGGTCCGAAGCGGATCGATTGATTCGCA
>Ga0335073_10000194_pt1 | contig 74549 bp, 79 predicted proteins | sample Lox_Sample_22_FD_207093 | JGI IMG/M metagenome (GOLD analysis project Ga0335073, IMG submission 207093) | Soil microbial communities from Loxahatchee National Wildlife Refuge, Florida, United States - Lox_Sample_2.2 | ecosystem: Environmental > Terrestrial > Soil > Wetlands | place: USA... | reverse complement strand
TCCTCGAAGCGCTTGGCCAATTCCTCGATGTTCTCCGGCGGCCAGCCGGGAACTTCCATGCCGAGATGCAGGCCCATCTGCACCAGCACTTCCTTGATCTCGTTGAGCGACTTGCGGCCGAAATTCGGCGTGCGCAGCATCTCGGCCTCGGTCTTCTGCACCAGATCGCCGATATAGACGATGTTGTCGTTCTTGAGACAGTTCGCCGAACGCACCGAGAGCTCGAGCTCGTCGACCTTCTTGAGGAAGGCCGGGTTGAAGGCGAGATCGGGGATCGCCTCGTGCGCGGTCTCGCGCTTGGGCTCCTCGAAATTGACGAACACGTTGAGCTGATCCTGCAGGATGCGCGCGGCGTAAGCGAGCGCGTCATCCGGGCTCACCGCGCCGTTGGTCTCGATGGTCAGCGTCAGCTTGTCGTAATCGAGGATCTGGCCTTCGCGGGTGTTCTCGACCTTGTAGGAGACCTTGCGCACCGGCGAGAACAGGCTGTCGACCGGGATGAGGCCGATTGGCGCGTCCTCGGGACGGTTGCGTTCCGCCGGCACATAGCCCTTGCCGGTATTGACGGTGAATTCCATGCGGATCTCGGCGCCCTCGTCGAGGGTGCAGAGCACGAGTTCGGGATTGAGCACGACGATGTCGCCGACGGTCTGAATGTCGTTGGCGGTCACCGTGCCCGGGCCCTGCTTCTTCACCACCATCCGCTTGGGGCCGTCGCCCTGCATCTTGATGGCGATGTCCTTGATGTTGAGCACGATGTCGGTGACGTCCTCGCGGACGCCCGCAATCGAGGAGAACTCATGCAGCACGCCGTCGATATGCACCGACTGGACGGCGGCGCCTTGCAGCGACGACAACAAGATGCGCCGCAGCGCGTTGCCGAGCGTCACGCCGAAGCCGCGCTCCAACGGCTCGGCAACGACAGTGGCCACGCGCCGTGCATCGCCGCCGGGCGTGACCTGCAACTTGTTCGGCCTGATCAGTTCCTGCCAATTCTTCTGGATCGTCACGTTATCACCCATCGCGTTGCGCGGCGCCAACGTCTCGCGCGCCCCAGTCCGCTCCATGGGGCCGAAATCTTGCGGCGGCAGATGTTGCACTTCGTCCATCGGCCGGATGTCCTTACACGCGCCGGCGCTTGCGCGGCCGGCAACCGTTATGCGGGATCGGCGTCACGTCACGGATCGAGGTGATCGTGAAGCCGGCGGATTGCAGCGAGCGCAGCGCCGATTCACGGCCGGAGCCGGGTCCCGCGACCTCGACTTCCAGCGTGCGCATGCCGTGCTCCTGCGCCTTCTTGGCGGCATCTTCGGCAGCGACCTGCGCGGCATAAGGCGTCGACTTGCGCGAGCCTTTGAAGCCCATCGTGCCGGCCGACGACCAGGCAATGGTATTGCCTTGCACGTCGGTGATGGTGATCATGGTATTGTTGAACGACGCGTTCACATGCGCGACGCCTGAAGCGATGTTTTTGCGTTCGCGTTTGCGAACGCGCGTTGCTTCCTTACCCATTCTGAACCCTTTCGCGGCTCGAAGCGCCCGGCTTCGACGCCGTCATGACCCAATTCTTCCGCCAGTGTGTTCCGCGCGCTATTTCTTCTTGCCGGCAATCGCCTTGGCCGGTCCCTTGCGGGTCCGGGCGTTGGTGTGGGTGCGCTGGCCGCGCACGGGCAGACCGCGGCGATGGCGCAGTCCACGATAGCAGCCGAGATCCATCAGCCGCTTGATGTTCATCGCGACCTCGCGCCGCAGATCGCCCTCGACCATATAGTCGCGGTCGATCACTTCGCGCAGCTGCAGCACTTCCTGGTCGGTCAATTGCGACACCCGGCGCGATTCCGGGATCGATACCTTGCCCAGGATCTCCTTGGATTTGGCCCCGCCAATTCCGTAGATGTATTGCAGCGCGATGATGATGCGCTTGTTGGTCGGCAGATTGACGCCAGCGATACGGGCCACGTCAGTTACTCCTTGCGGCGGCCAGGCCTGCCCGGCCGCTCTCGTTAGGTCCTGTTGTCACCTGAAGAAGGCCACAAACGTAAAAAGCCAACGCCTGCCTGCCCTTGCGGCCCGGCATCGTTGCTAATGCTCCGACTGGATATTTGAGGCTTATTAATGGATTCACAGCGCTGTCGTCAACCTCGACTAGCGATTTCGTGTTCGAAGTGGGTTAGCGGCGGACGGTTTCCCCGGTTTTCTTCGTGGCGGATATTTTCGCTGCGGTCTTCACCGCCTTGGATTTCCGCGTAACGGGCCTTTTTCGGGCCGGGCCAATGGCTTTCTTTGATTTTTTTCCTAGGACTCCTCTGGCGGATTATCGGTTCCGGGAGGCGGTGGACCGAGTTCCAACTGGGTTCCCGGAGCTTCCGCGCGCCGCGCCCTGTCTCAGCCTTATGCGCTGAGCTCTTTTTTTGTGCTCGGCGTACCCTGCTGCGCGCCTTGCCGCCCGCCCGCAGCCGGGGCTGCGGCCAGGACCCGGTCGATAGCGACGGTGACGTCGTCGATCGGCGCCATGCCGTTGACCGTGCGCAGCATGCCGTGCTGGCGGTAGTAGGCGATCAGCGGCGCCGTCAGCTGCCGATAGGCCTCAAGCCGCTTGTGCAGAACCTCCGGATTATCGTCGTCGCGCAGCTTTTCGCCCTTCGCCTTCATCTCGGCGACACGGGTCTCGATCCGGCGGATCAAGGCATCCTCATCAACCCGCAATTCGATGACGGCGTCGAGATCGAGCCGCTTCTGCCCGAGGATGCGGTCGAGCGCCTCGGCCTGCGGCACGGTGCGCGGAAAACCGTCAAGAATGAAGCCCTTGCGGGCGTCCGGCGCATCGATGCGCTGGCCGATAATGTCGACGACGAGCTCGTCGGGACACAGGCTGCCGCTGGCCATGATCTTCTCGACCTGGCGCCCGACCGGGGTGCCGGCCTTGACCGCGGCGCGCAACATGTCGCCGGTCGAGAGCTGGACGATTCCGTATTTGGCGACGAGCCGCTGCGCCTGCGTTCCCTTGCCAGCCCCCGGCGGGCCGAGCAGGATCAATCTCATCGACGGCGCCCCCTCAGTTTCGATCTTTTTATCAGGCCTTCATACTGGTGAGCCAGCAGATAGCCCTGAACTTGCGCCACAGTATCCATGGTCACGCTGACCACGATCAGCAGCGAAGTGCCGCCGAAATAGAACGGCACCGCCGCATAGGAAATCAGAATCTCGGGGAACAGGCAAACCACCGCAAGGTAGGCCGCCCCGATCACCGTGATCCGTGACAGGACGTAATCGATATATTCCGCGGTCCGCTCGCCCGGCCGGATGCCGGGAATGAAGCCGCCATGCTTCTTCAGGTTGTCGGCGGTCTCGGTCGGGTTGAACACGATGGCCGTATAGAAGAAGGCAAAGAACACGATCAGCGCCACATAGAGCGCCAGAAACAGCGGCCGTCCGTGCGCCAGCTGGGTGGTGACAGCGGTGAGCCAGCTCGGCCCCTGGCCGGCGGTGAAATTGGCGATGGTCGTCGGCAACAGCAGGAGCGAAGAGGCAAAAATCGGCGGAATGACGCCCGATGTGTTGAGCTTGAGCGGCAGGTGCGAGGACTGGCCCTCGAACATGCGGTTGCCGACCTGGCGCTTGGGATACTGAATCAGGAGCCGGCGCTGCGCGCGCTCCATGAACACGATGAAGGTGATGACGGCGATCGCCATCACGATGACGATGAGGATCAGCCCGGTCGACAGCGCGCCCTGGCGGCCGAGTTCGAGGGTGCCCGCGACCGCCGACGGCAACTGCGCGACAATGCCGGACATGATGATGAGCGAGGTACCGTTGCCGATGCCGCGCTGGGTGATCTGCTCGCCGAGCCACATCAGGAACATGGTGCCGCCGGTGAGCGTGATCACCGTGGAAATGCGGAAGAACATGCCGGGATCGCTGACCACCCGGCCGGCGCCTTCAAGGCCGACCGCGATGCCATAGGCCTGGAACGCGGCCAGCACCACGGTGAGATAGCGGGTGTATTGGTTGATGGTCTTGCGCCCGGCCTCGCCTTCTTTCTTCAGGGCTTCGAGCGTCGGCGACACCGTCGTCATCAGCTGGATGATGATGGAGGCCGAGATATACGGCATGATGTTGAGCGCAAAGATCGCCATGCGGTGAATGCCGCCGCCGGCGAACATATTGAACATGCCGAGGATACCACCCGCCTGGGACTGGAAAATCTGGTCCCAGGCATTGGGATCGATGCCGGGCAGCGGGATATAGGTGCCAAGCCGGTAGACCAAGAGCGCGCCGAGCGTGAACCAAATCCGCTTCTTGAGTTCATCGGCCTTGGCGAGCGCGCCGAAGTTGAGATTGGCCGCCAGTTGTTCCGCTGCAGAGACCATCCGCCATGCTCCCTATGCCGAGACTGCCGCAGGCCGGCCGCCCGCCGCGCCCCATCCTATATAGGCGCAATATAGGCGCGGCCTATAGACGCGTCAGGCCGCCTTCTCGCTCGTCTCGGCCTTCGGCGCGAGGATTTCGACCGAGCCGCCGGCCTTTTCCACCGCGGCCACGGCCGATTTCGAGGCGCCATAGACCGCAAGCGTCACTTTCGCCTTGATTTCGCCCGAGCCAAGCAGCCGAACGCCGTCCTTGGCCCGGCGAATGAGCCCTGCCTTGACCAGAGCCGCGGCGTCGATCTTGGCCGCGGGGTCGAGCAGCTTGGCGTCGATCGCGACCTGGATGCGGCCGAGATTCACTTCGTTGAGCTTCTTGGCGAAGGCGGTGTTGCGGAAGCCGCGCTTGGGCAGGCGGCGATGCAACGGCATCTGGCCACCCTCGAAGCCTTTGATGCGGACACCGGAACGCGCGGTCTGGCCCTTGCCGCCGCGGCCGCCGGTCTTGCCCATGCCCGAGCCGATGCCGCGCCCGATGCGCAGCCGCTTCTTGCGAGAGCCCGGCCGGCCGGAGAGATCTTGCAGCTTCATCGCCTATTTCTCCACGACTTCGATCAGATGCGCGACCTTTGCGATCATGCCGCGGGTCGCCGCACTGTCGACGAGTTCGGCCTCGCGGCCGATCTTGTTGAGCTTCAATCCGATCAGCGTTTCGCGCTGGGTGTGAATCCGGCGCGAAGGGCTTGCAACCTGCCGGACCTTCACGGTCTTGCCCGTCTTCTTGTCAGCATTCATGGCTGTTTTCCTGGCCGTCTTCCTGACCTCTTAGCGTGACGCTCACTCGGCCGATGCCTGTTCGGCATCGCCATCACGGCGGCGGGCCTGCAGCGTCGAGACCTTCACATTGCGGCGCGCGGCAACCGAGCGCGGTGAATCCTGATGCTTGAGCGCGTCGAACGTGGCGCGCACGACATTGTAGGGGTTCGAAGTGCCAAGCGACTTGGCGACGACATCCTGCATGCCGAGCGTCTCGAACACCGCGCGCATCGGGCCGCCGGCGATGATGCCGGTGCCGGGAGGCGCCGCGCGCAGAAACACCTTGCCGGCGCCGTGGCGGCCGGCGACGTCGTGGTGCAGCGTGCGGCCTTCGCGCAGCGGCACGCGGGTGAGCCCGCGCTTGGCGGCGTCGGTCGCCTTGCGGATCGCCTCCGGCACTTCGCGCGCCTTGCCGTGGCCGAAGCCGACCCGGCCCTTCTGATCGCCGACCACGACGAGGGCGGCGAAACCGAAGCGGCGTCCGCCCTTCACCACCTTGGCGACGCGGTTGATGTGCACGAGCTTATCGACGAACTCGCTGTCGCGCTCTTCGTTTCTTCGCTCGCGGGGTTCACGTGCCATATGCGTCTGCCTTGTTGTCGCGTCTATGCGCTGTGTTGGATTAGAATTTCAGCCCGCCTTCGCGGGCGGCCTCGGCCAAGGCCTTGACCCGGCCGTGATAGAGATAACTGCCGCGATCGAAGATCACGTCCTTGATGCCCTTCTGCTGCGCGCGCTCGGCGATCAGCTTGCCGATCGCCTTGGCCGCGTCGATGCTGGCGCCGGTCTTGAGGCTGCCGCGCTGGTCCTTCTCGATCGAGGAGGCCGAGACCAGCGTGACGCCGTTCTCGTCGTCGATCACCTGGGCATAGATGTGCTTGGACGAGCGATGCACGGAGAGCCGCTTGCGCAGGCCTGCGGCCCGGCGCAATGCGCCGCGGACGCGCCCTTTGCGCCGCTCGATCCTGTGGCTGAGTGTGGTCATCGCAGGCTCCGTTACTTCTTCTTGCCTTCCTTACGGAAGATGCGTTCGTCGGCATATTTGATGCCTTTGCCCTTGTAGGGCTCCGGCGGACGGAATTCGCGGATCTCGGCGGCGACTTGGCCGACCTTCTGCCGGTCGGAGCCGGTAATCACGATCTCGACCGGCTTCGGGGTCGCGATGGTGATGCCTTCCGGGATCGGATAGATGACGTCGTGGCTATAGCCCAGCGCGAGCTGCAGGTTCTTGCCCTGCACCGCGGCGCGATAGCCGACGCCGTTGATCTCGAGCTTGCTCTCGAAGCCCTTGGTGACGCCGGCAATCAGATTGGCCACCAATGTACGCGACGTGCCCCATTGCGAGCGCGCACGCTTGGTTTCGGAGCGCGGGTCGATCTTGATCTGGCCGCCTTCGAGCTTGACCGTGACGTCGTCGTGCAGCGCCACAGCGAGCGCGCCCTTCGGGCCTTTGACCTTGACGGTCTGGCCCTCGACATTGGCGGTCACGCCCGACGGCACCGCGATTGCTTTTTTGCCGATACGAGACATCAGAACACCGTGCACAGGATTTCGCCGCCGACATTGGCGTCGCGGGCATCATGGTCGGCCATGACGCCTTTCGGCGTCGAGACGATGGTCACGCCCAGACCGTTATTGATCCGCGGCATGTTCCTGACCGAGGTGTAGACGCGGCGGCCGGGCTTCGACACCCGCGCGATCTCGCGGATGACCGGCTCGCCGTCGAAATATTTCAGCTCGATCTCGAGCTCGGAGCGGCCGTCCTTCTCGACCACGGCATAGCCGCGGATATAGCCCTCGTTCTTGAGCACTTCGAGCAGGCTCTCGCGCAGCTTCGAGCTCGGGCTCGTGACCTTGGACTTGTTGCGCATCTGCGCGTTGCGGATGCGGGTCAACAGATCGCCGACGGGATCGTTCATGGGCATGGTGCGATCCTCCTTACCAGCTCGACTTCACCAGGCCCGGGATCAGGCCTTTGGAGCCAAGCTCGCGGAGCGCGATGCGCGACAGTTTGTGCTTGCGGTAATAGGCCCGCGGGCGGCCGGTCAGTTCGCAGCGGTTGCGGATGCGCGTCGCCGACGAATTGCGCGGCAATTCGGCAAGCTTCAGGCTCGCCGCGAAACGCTCTTCGACCGGCTTGGTCTTGTCGCCGACGATCGCCTTGAGCCGCGCCCGCCGGCCGGAATACTTCTTCGACATCCGGCGGCGCCGGTTGTTCTTCTCGATCGAGCTCTTCTTCGCCATCTCGTGCTCCTATCGTTCCGCGTCTGAGGCCCTGTTCGGCCTCACTGCCGGAACGGAAAATTGAACGCCGTCAACAAAGCGCGCGCTTCCTCGTCGGTGCGCGCGGTGGTGCAGACCGTGATGTCCATGCCCCACACGTCCGAAACCTTGTCGTAGTCGATCTCGGGGAACACGATGTGTTCCTTGATGCCGAGCGAATAATTGCCGCGGCCGTCGAAGCTCTTGGGATTGAGTCCGCGGAAGTCGCGCACGCGCGGCAGCGCGATATTGATCAAGCGATCGAGGAACTCGTACATGCGGGCCTTGCGCAAGGTCACCTTGCAGCCGATCGCCTGGCCGTCGCGCAGCTTGTAGGTCGCGATCGACTTGCGCGAACGGGTGATGACCGGCTTCTGGCCGGCGATCATCGCGAGATCGGCGGCGGCATTGTCGACCTTCTTGCGGTCGGCGACGCCTTCACCGATGCCCATATTGATCACGACCTTGTCGAGCACCGGAATCTGGAAGCGATTCTTGAAGCCGAACTGCTCGGCGAGCTTGTTGCGAATGCTCTGCTCGAACTGCACCTTGAGCCGCGCCGGCACGCGCTCTTCCGGCGCGCGCGGCGCAGCCGGCTTGCCGGCCGCCGCCGCCTTGTCGCTGCGCGCCTGCTTCGCCGCTTTCTTGTCGTCCTTGCCGGCCTTGGCCATCTGCTCGGCCGTCTGCGGCCGCGCCTGTTGCTCCGGCCTGCCCTTGTCCGACTTGCCCTTGGCTTTCTTCTCGTCCGTATCAGCCATCGATCTCGACTCCCGAGCGCTTGGCGACGCGCACTTTCTTGCGCTCCTCGCCCTGGCCCACGATCTTGAAGCCGACGCGCGTCGGCTTGCCGTCCTTCGGATCGGTCAGCGCCACGTTCGACAGATGGATCGGCGACTCCTTGGAGATGATGCCGCCTTCCTGCGTCGCGCTCTGGCGCTGATGCCGCTTGACCATATTAATCCCGCGCACCAGCACGCGACTGTCGTCGCGGTGCATTTCCAGCACCTCGCCGCTCTTGCCCTTGTCGCGTCCGGTGATCACCATCACCGTGTCGCCTTTTTTGATCCTGGCCGCCATCACAGCACCTCGGGGGCGAGCGAGATGATCTTCATGTGGTTCTTGGCCCGCAGCTCGCGCGGCACCGGGCCGAAGATGCGGGTGCCGACCGGCTCCATCTGCGGATTGATCAGCACCGCCGCATTGCGGTCGAAGCGGATCACCGAGCCGTCGGCGCGCTTGATGTCCTTGGCGATCCGCACGATCACCGCCTTCATCACGTCGCCCTTTTTGACGCGGCCGCGCGGAATGGCCTCCTTCACCGACACGACGATGACGTCGCCGATGGTGGCGTATTTCCGCTTGGACCCGCCAAGCACCTTGATGCACATGACACGACGCGCGCCGGAATTATCCGCCACGTCGAGATTGGTTTGCATCTGGATCATGGGTTACCCCACTTGTTGTATTCCATAACGATCACGACGCTTTCTTCTTCTCGCCCCGCACCACGGCCCAGCGCTTGAGCTTGGAGATCGGGCGGTGCTCTTCGATCCACACGGTGTCGCCGACTTTGAACTCGTTCTTCTCGTCGTGCGCGTAATACTTCTTCGAGCGCCGCACCGTCTTCTTGAACAGCGGATGGGTGTAACGGCGCTCGACGCGGACGACCAGCGTCTTCGCTTGCTTGTCGCTGACCACGACGCCCTGCAGGGTACGCTTCGGCATTTTTATTCCTCTTAGCTCTTGGCGGCTTTGGCTTTCGCCGCGCCGGCCTTTGCAGCAGCCTTGACGGCACCTGGGCGCTTCGATCGGGCAATGGTCTTGAGCCGCGCGATGTCGCGGCGCACCTCGCGCACGCGCGCGGTGTTTTCCAACTGGCCGCTGGCGCGCTGGAAGCGCAGATTGAAGTGCTCCTTCTTCAGCTTGAGCACTTCGTCGTCGATCTGATCGATCGTCATCGGTCTGATATCGGCCGCTTTCATGATCTACTCGCTGATCCGTTCGACGAAACGCGTCTTGATCGGCAATTTGGCGGCCGCAAGTGCGAGCGCCTCCTTCGCGATCTGGACGGGAATGCCGTCGACCTCGAACAAAATCCGGCCCGGCTTGATGCGGACGACCCACAATTCCGGCGCCCCCTTGCCCGAGCCCATGCGGACTTCGAGCGGCTTCTTCGACACCGGCACGTCGGGAAATATGCGGATCCAGACCCGACCGGCGCGCTTCATGTGGCGCGTCAGCGCGCGGCGCGCGGCTTCGATCTGGCGCGCGGTGACGCGTTCCGGCTCGAGCGCCTTGAGCCCGAACTGGCCGAAGGCCAGGTCGACGCCGGAGGTGGCGACGCCCTTGATGCGCCCCTTATGCGCCTTGCGGAACTTGGTACGGACCGGTTGCAGCATGACCTTATGCTTTCTTCTTCATTTGCCCTTGGCGCCCGCTCACGCCGCATCCCGGCGCGGCCGACCGGCCTCGCCCTCGGCCATGCGCTTATCCTGCGCCATCGGGTCGTGTTCCATGATCTCGCCCTTGAAGATCCAGACCTTCACGCCGCAGGTTCCGTAGGTGGTGAAGGCGGTGGCGACTCCGTAGTCGACGTCGGCGCGCAGCGTATGCAGCGGCACGCGGCCCTCGCGGTACCACTCCATGCGCGCGATCTCGGCGCCGCCAAGACGGCCGGAGCAATTGATGCGGATGCCGCCGGCGCCAAGCCGCATCGCCGACTGCACGGCGCGCTTCATGGCGCGGCGGAAAGCGACGCGGCGCTCAAGCTGCTGCGCGATCGATTCGGCGACCAGCTGCGCATCGAGCTCGGGCTTGCGGATTTCGACGATATTGATGACGACGTCGCTGTCGGTGACGGCGGCGACCTTCCTGCGGAGCTTCTCGATATCGGCGCCCTTCTTGCCGATGACCACGCCCGGGCGCGCCGACTGAATCGTCACGCGGCACTTCTTGTGCGGGCGCTCGATCACGATCTTGGACACCGCCGCCTGCTTCAGCTCGTTCATGAGGATCTTGCGGATCTTCATGTCCTCGTGCAGCAGCGAGCCGTAGCTGCCCTTGCCGGCATACCAGCGCGAATCCCAGGTTCGGTTGATGCCGAGGCGAAGCCCGACCGGATTGACCTTCTGACCCATGTTCTTCTCCCAACCGTTCCCTTAGGCCTGCGCCTGTGCTTCGACCTCGCGCACCACGATGGTGAGGTGCGAGAACGGCTTCAAAATCGCTCCGGCGCGGCCGCGGGCGCGCGGCGAGAACCGCTTCATCACCAGCGACTTGCCGACATGCGCCTCGGCGACGATCAAATCGTCGACGTCGAGGTCATGATTGTTTTCCGCATTCGCGATCGCGGATTCCAGACATTTGCGCACATCGCGCGCGATGCGCTTGCGCGAGAATTCGAGCTCGGCGAGCGCCGCCGACACCTTCTTGCCGCGAATGAGCTGGGCGAGAAGGTTGAGCTTCTGCGGGCTGATCCGCAGCGTGCGCGCCACCGCCTTGGCCTCGTTATCGGCGAGATCGCGATCGCGTTTTTTCTTGCTCATCGACGCCTCCCGATCCCTACGAGCCCGACGCCGCGGGTGCTGCGGCCGGTGCCGGTGCCGCGCCGCCGGTGCGCTTGGCCTTGCGGTCCGACGAATGGCCGTAGAACGACCGGGTCGGCGCGAACTCACCGAATTTGTGACCAACCATTTCCTCGGTGACCATCACCGGGATGTGCTTCTGGCCGTTATAGACGCCGAAGGTGAGCCCGACGAATTGCGGCAATATGGTCGAACGCCGCGACCAGATGCGGATCATGTCATGACGTCCGGACGCGCGCGCGGCATCCGCCTTCTTCAGCAGATACCCGTCGACAAACGGACCCTTCCAGACTGAACGCGTCATGATCGCTCCTAGCTCTTCTTGCGCGCGTGGCGGCTCACCATGATGAACTTCGCCGTCGACTTGTTCTTGCGCGTCTTCATGCCTTTGGTCGGCTTGCCCCACGGCGACACCGGATGCCGGCCGCCGCGGGTGCGGCCGCCGAGCGGGTGATCGACCGGGTTCATCGTCTCGCCGCGGACGTGGCCGCGCCAGCCCAGCCAGCGATTGCGTCCGGCCTTGCCGATCGAGACGTTCATGTTATCCGGATTCGACACCGCGCCGACGCTGGCCAGGCAGCGGCCATGGACCATGCGCTGCTCGCCGGAATTCAGCCGCAGGATGACGTATTCGCCGTCACGGCCGACGATCTGCGCATAGGTGCCGGCGGACCGGGCGATCTGGCCGCCCTTGCCGATCTTGATCTCGATATTGTGGACGATGGTGCCGACCGGAATGTTCGCAATCGGCATCGCATTGCCCGGCTTCACGTCGACATGCTCGCCGGCAATGACGGCATCGCCCGCCGCAAGGCGCTGCGGCGCCAGAATATAGGCGAGCTCGCCGTCGTCGTATTTGATCAGCGCGATGAAGGCGGTGCGGTTCGGATCGTATTCGATCCGCTCGACCTTGGCCGCCACGTCGAACTTGCGGCGCTTGAAGTCGATCTTGCGATAAGCCCGCTTGTGGCCGCCGCCACGGAAGCGCGAAGTGATGTGGCCGTTATTGTTGCGGCCGCCGCTTGAATTCTTGCCCTCGGTGAGCGCCTTGACCGGCTTGCCGGCATGCAGCCCCGAGCGGTCGACCAGCACCAATTGGCGCTGACCGGGCGTGGTCGGATTGTATGTCTTTAATGCCATCGCCCGCTCCTTACAGTCCCGTGGTGACGTCGATCGTCTGGCCCTCTTCGAGGGTCACGATCGCGCGCTTGGTGTCGGACTGCTGGCCCAAACGGCCCTTGAATGTTTTCCACTTGCCCTGGCGGCGCAGCGTGTTCACGCTCTTCACCTTGACGTCGAACAGCTTCTCGACCGCTTCCTTGATCTGCGGCTTGGTCGCGGTCAACGCGACCTTGAACACGACCTTGTTGTGCTCGGACGCGTTGGTCGCCTTCTCGGTGATGACCGGCGAAAGAATGACGTCGTAATGGCGCGGATCGGTGGTGGTCATTTGAATCGCGCCTCCAGTGCATCGACGGCGGCGCGGGTGAGCACGAGCTTATGCCGCCGCATGATGTCGTAGACATTGATGCCGGCAACCGGCAGCACGTCGATATTGGGAATGTTGCGCGCCGCGGTGCGCACGTCGGCCGACACCTCGGCGCCGTCGATGAACAGCGCATTGGAAATGCCGAGCTTGTCGAACTGGCCGCGCAGCGCCTTGGTCTTGGCTTCCTTCACCGCGAGCGCGTCGATGACGAGAATGCCGCCGTCCTTGGCCTTGGCCGAGAGCGCGTGACGAAGCGCCAGCGCGCGGACCTTCTTGGGCAGACCGATTTCGTGGCTGCGGGTATGCGGACCGAACGAACGGCCGCCGCCGCGGAACAGATTGACGCGCGCCGAACCATGACGGGCGGAGCCGGTGCCCTTCTGCCGGTACATCTTCTTGCCGGTGCGGTGGACGTCGGCGCGGTTCTGCACTTGATGCGTGCCGCGCTGGCGCTTGGCGAGTTGCCACACCACGCAGCGGTGAATGATATCGACACGCGGCTCGAGGCCGAAAATGGCATCCGACAGCGTGACCGAACCGGTCTCTTTGCCGTCGAGGGACGTGACTTTGAGTTCCATCACGCACCCTCCCCTTGGCTCGCTGCGGCACCGCCCGCCGGAGCATCCTGGCCGACCGAGACCGGCGCCGTGGACTCGTTGTCGGCGAGCTTGAACTTGCCGGGCTTCGGCAGGTCCTTCGGCGGCTTCTTCTTCACCGCGTCGCGCACCGTGATCCAGCCGCCTTTGACGCCGGGCACCGCGCCTTCGACCAGAATGAGGCCGCGCGCGACATCGGTCTGACGGACTTTAAGATTGAGCGTGGTGACCCGATCGACGCCGAGATGGCCCGGCATCTTCTTGTTCTTGAAGGTCTTGCCGGGATCCTGACGGCCGCCGGTCGAACCGATCGAGCGGTGCGAGATCGACACGCCGTGGCTGGCGCGCAGGCCGGCGAAATTCCAGCGCTTCATGCCGCCGGCATAGCCCTTGCCGGTCGAGATGCCGGTGACGTCGACGAACTGGCCGACGACGAAATGGTCCGCGGTGATTTCGGCGCCGATCGGGATCAGCGCGTCCTCGGTGACGCGGAACTCCGTAAGCTTGCGCTTGGGCTCGACCTTGGCGACGGCAAAATGGCCGCGATCGGCCTTGGTCGTGCGCTGCACCTTGCGCTGGCCGGAGCCGAGCTGCAGCGCGACATAGCCGTTCTTTTCCTTGGTGCGGTGGCCGACGACCTGGCAATTGCCGAGCCGCAACACCGTGACCGGCACATGCTCGCCGGTCTCGGTGAAGAGCCGCGTCATGCCGACCTTTTGGGCAAGAACCCCGGAACGCATTTCTCTCTTCTCCAAACCTTAGAGCTTGATCTCGACGTCGACGCCGGCGGCCAGATCGAGTTTCATCAGCGCATCGACCGTCTGCGGCGTCGGATCGACGATGTCGAGCAGACGCTTGTGCGTGCGCATTTCGAACTGTTCGCGACTCTTCTTGTCGACGTGAGGCGAGCGGTTGACGGTGAATTTCTCGATCTTGGTCGGCAGCGGAATAGGCCCGCGGACCTGCGCGCCGGTGCGCTTCGCCGTATTGACGATCTCGCGCGTCGACGCATCGAGGATGCGGTGATCGAACGCCTTGAGCCGGATTCTTATGTTCTGGCCGTTCATGGTCGCTGTTCTCTTCGCTCGCGAGTGGCGAATGGTGAATAGCGAATGGGGTTCAATCCACTCGCTATTCGCTGCACACTGTCCAACCTATTCGATGATGCTCGCTACCACGCCGGCGCCGACGGTACGGCCGCCTTCGCGAATGGCGAAGCGCAGTTTCTCTTCCATGGCGATCGGCACGATCAGCGTCACTTCCATGGCGATATTGTCCCCCGGCATCACCATCTCCGTGCCGGACGGCAGAGTCACGACGCCGGTCACATCGGTGGTGCGGAAATAGAACTGCGGGCGATAATTGGTGAAGAACGGCGTGTGGCGGCCACCCTCTTCCTTGGTGAGGATGTAGGCCTCGGCCTTGAACTTGGTGTGCGGCTTCACCGAACCCGGCTTGCACAGCACCTGGCCGCGCTCGATTTCCTCGCGCTTGGTGCCGCGCAGCAGACAGCCGACATTGTCGCCGGCCTCGCCCTGGTCGAGCAGCTTGCGGAACATCTCAACGCCGGTGACGGTGGTCTTGGCCGTCGGCTTGATGCCCACGATCTCGACTTCCTCGCCGACCTTGATGACGCCGCGCTCGATGCGGCCGGTGCAGACGGTGCCGCGGCCCGAGATCGAGAACACGTCCTCGACCGGCATCAGGAACGGCTGATCCTTCGGACGCTCCGGCTGCGGGATGTATTCATCGACCGCCTTCATCAGCTCGAGAATTGCGTCATGGCCGAGCTTCGGCTCCTTGCCCTCGAGCGCCATCAGCGCCGAGCCCTTGATGACCGGGATCTTGTCGCCGGGGAAATTGTACTTGGACAGAAGCTCGCGGACCTCGAGCTCGACGAGCTCGAGGAGCTCCGGATCGTCCACCATGTCGACCTTGTTGAGGAACACGACGAGCGCCGGCACGCCGACCTGGCGGGCGAGCAGGATGTGTTCGCGCGTCTGCGGCATCGGGCCGTCGGCCGCGCTCACCACGAGGATGGCGCCGTCCATCTGCGCCGCGCCGGTGATCATGTTCTTCACATAGTCGGCGTGGCCGGGGCAGTCGACATGCGCATAGTGGCGCTTCGTGGTCTCGTATTCGACGTGGGCGGTCGCGATCGTGATGCCGCGCGCCTTCTCTTCCGGCGCCTTGTCGATCTGATCGTAAGCGGTGAAGGTCGCCCCGCCCGTTTCCGCCAATACCTTGGTGATTGCCGCCGTCAACGACGTCTTGCCGTGATCGACGTGGCCGATCGTGCCAATATTGCAATGCGGTTTGGTACGGTTGAATTTTTCCTTAGCCATGGGACTCTCCGTTCCGGCTCCTTGCTAATCCGTTTGACTCTCGTGTCAGGCGAATTTCGCCTGGACTTCCTCGGCGATTGCCTTCGGCACTTCCGCGTAGTGGTCGAATTGCATCGTGAACGTGGCGCGCCCCTGAGACATGGAGCGCAGGTTGTTGACGTAAGAGAACATGTTGGCGAGCGGCACCATCGCCGAGATGACGTTGGCGTTGCCGCGCATGTCCTGGCCTTGAATCTGGCCGCGGCGCGAATTGAGGTCGCCGATGACCGACCCGGTATAGTCCTCCGGAGTCACCACCTCGACCTTCATGATCGGCTCAAGCAAAACCGGGCCGGCCTTTTGCAGCGCCTCGCGCAGACCCATGCGGGAGGCGATTTCGAAGGCGAGCGCCGACGAGTCGACGTCGTGATATTTGCCGTCGATCAGCGACACTTTCAGGTCGACGATCGGGAAGCCGGCCAGCACGCCGGAACCGAGAACCGATTCGAGACCCTTCTCGACGCCGGGGATGAATTCCTTCGGCACCGCGCCGCCGACGATCTCGTTGGCGAATTCAAAGCTTTCGGGGCTGCCGGGCGGTAGCGGCTCGATGATGAACTTGACGCCGGCGAACTGGCCGGAGCCGCCGCTCTGCTTCTTGTGCACGTATTCGTGGGTGACCTGACGCGTAATCTTCTCGCGATAGGCCACTTGCGGCGCGCCGATATTGGCGTCGACCTTATAGGTGCGCTTGAGGATATCGACCTTGATATCGAGATGAAGCTCGCCCATGCCCTTGATGATGGTCTGGCCCGATTCCTGATCGGTATGGACGCGGAACGACGGATCCTCGGCGACGAGCTTCGACAAAGCCACGCCGAGCTTTTCCTGGTCGGCCTTCGACTTCGGCTCGATCGCGATCTCGATGACCGGATCGGGGAACTCCATCTTTTCCAGGATCACGGCGTGCTGCGGATCGCACAGCGTGTCGCCGGTGCGCACATCCTTGAGCCCCGCCAGCGCGACGATGTCGCCGGCGTAAGCCTCCTTGATGTCCTCGCGGTTATTCGCATGCATCAACAGCATGCGGCCGACGCGCTCCTTGCGGTCTTTGGTCGAGTTGATCACGCCGGTGCCGCTTTCGAGCCGGCCCGAATAGATCCGGCAGAAGGTGATGGTACCGACGAAGGGATCATCCATGATCTTGAAGGCAAGCAGCGACATCGGCTCGGAGTCCGAAGACTTCCGCTCCACTTCGTTGCCCTTCATATCGACGCCCTTCACCGGCGGCACGTCGACCGGTGACGGCAGATAATCCACCACCGCATCGAGCAGCGGCTGCACGCCCTTGTTCTTGAACGCCGAGCCGCACAGCACCGGGAAGAAGATGCCGCCGATCGTCGCCTTGCGGATGAGGCGCTTGAGCGTCGCAACATCCGGCTCTTTGCCATCGAGATAGGCCGTCATCGCGTCGTCATCGAGCTCGACGGCGGCCTCGACGAGCTTCTCGCGATATTCCTTGGCCTGGTCGAGGAGGTCGGCGGGAATTTCGACGTCGTGATACTTGGCGCCGAGGGTCTCTTCGTCCCACACAACGCCGACCATGCGGACGAGATCGATGATGCCCTTGAACTGGCTTTCGGCGCCGATCGGCAACTGGATGGCCACCGGCTTGGCGCCCAAACGGTCGACGATGTCCTTCAGGCACTGGAAGAAGTCAGCGCCGATCTTGTCCATCTTGTTGCAGAAGACGATGCGCGGAACGTTGTAGCGGTCGCCCTGCCGCCAGACCGTCTCGGTCTGCGGCTCGACGCCCTGGTTGGAATCGAGCACGCATACCGCGCCGTCAAGCACGCGCAGCGAACGCTCCACCTCGATGGTGAAATCGACGTGGCCGGGCGTGTCGATGATGTTCAGGCGCTTGCCGTTCCATTGGGCAGTCGTCGCGGCCGACGTGATGGTGATGCCGCGCTCCTGTTCCTGCTCCATCCAATCCATCGTCGCGGCGCCTTCATGCACCTCGCCGATCTTGTGCGACTTGCCGGTGTAATAGAGGACGCGCTCGGTGGTCGTGGTCTTGCCGGCATCGATATGCGCCATGATGCCGAAATTGCGATAGTCCTCGATTGGATTCGTGCGGGGCATGGGGATTTATCCTTCGCTGTCTCTGTGGTTCACCAGCGATAGTGCGAGAATGCACGGTTGGCTTCGGCCATACGGTGCGTGTCTTCGCGCTTCTTGACGGCGTTGCCCCTGTTGTTCGATGCATCGAGCAGTTCCGCCGAGAGCCGCTCCATCATGGTCTTCTCGTTGCGCTCGCGCGCCGCCGCAATGATCCAGCGGATGCCGAGCGCCTGGCGCCGCGACGTACGCACCTCAACCGGAACCTGATAGGTGGCGCCGCCGACGCGCCGCGACCGCACCTCGATCGAGGGCATGACGTTGTCGAGCGCCTGCTGGAAAACGTTGATCGGATTGCCGCGGGTCTTGCCTTCGATGATGTCGAAAGCGCCGTACACGATGCCTTCGGCCGCCGACTTCTTGCCGGCATGCATGACCGAATTCATGAACTTGGTGACGACGACGTTCCCGAATTTCGGATCCGGGAGAATCTCGCGTTTGTCGGCCCTGTGGCGGCGGGACATCGTATAGCTTCCTTATTTCGGACGTTTGGCGCCGTACTTCGAACGGCGCTGCTTGCGGTTCTTGACGCCCTGGGTGTCGAGCACGCCACGCAGGATGTGATAGCGCACGCCGGGCAGGTCCTTCACGCGACCGCCGCGGATCATGACCACCGAGTGCTCCTGCAGGTTATGACCCTCGCCCGGGATATAGCCGATGACTTCGAAGCCATTGGTCAGGCGCACCTTGGCGACCTTGCGCAACGCCGAGTTCGGCTTCTTCGGCGTCGTCGTATAGACGCGCGTGCAGACGCCGCGCTTCTGCGGGCTTTGCTGCAGAGCCGGGACCTTCTTCTTCGCGTGCTGCGTAACGCGCGGCTTGCGAATGAGCTGGTTAATCGTCGGCATTGCTCGTTCAGGCTCCAATGCGAGGCACGCGCCTCTTTTGTCGTTTCAAGACGGGCTTGCGCCCTTTTCGCGTCGCTTCAGTGCGGGCTTGCGCCCATTATTCAAGTGCCGCCAACAGGCTTGCGCCGGTTCGCGCGCCGCCGAAAAGCGCACGCGCAAAACCAAACCGCGCCGTCCGCGTAACAGTGCGGATGAGCGCTCGGCTTTGCAGAGGACCACGATGCGGCGACCGCGGTCTTGCACCCGATAACTGACTTTCCGAAGTCAGCGGCAGCGTTTGAGCTTCTTTTGTCGAGGCGTCACGCCTTCAGTCCGATGAACCACCAAGTGCTCAAAAGCGAAAGCTTTCAATAACTTATGTGGGGACCTGGCAGGCCGTTCCGACTGGCGAAGCTCACCGCCTGCCGAAAAGTGGGCGGTATGTATCGGCGTAACCGCGCTAAGTCAAGCACATATGGGCGCAAAAGTGCGGTGGCGCAAGCACATCTGCGCGGTCACCCCGCCCCCTACCGGGCTCAAGCCGGCGCGAGGCCCTTCCCGCGCATGATCTGTCCAGCCTGAGGCGTCTTGGTCAAGGCGATGAAGGCATGCGCGGCTTTGGGCTCGGCCGCCCGGATGGAGAGGCCGGCCGCATAGATAATGACGTTCTGCAGTTCGGCGGGCAGCGGGCCGACCAGGTCCGCGCCCCCGACCGGCAAGATCGCCACGATCTGCTGCAGACCGATTTCGGCCTCCCCCTCCGCCACCAGCTCGGCCACTGGCCGACTCGTCAATTTGGTTTTCCCCTTCATCGCCTCGGCCAGCCCCAGGCGGCCAAGGAGTTCGCCGACATAGGCGCCGCTCGGACCGTCGCTATAGGAAACCGACTTGGCGCCCATGAGCGCGGCCTTGAAGGCGGCAACGGTGGCGATGTCGGGCTTCGGCGCGCCGGCACGGACGCAAATGCCGACGGTCGAGCGCGCCACATCGGCGGTGGCGCCGTCGGCGATTCTGCCGACCGCAGTCAGTTCGTCGATTTCGGACCGTGGCAGCAGCGCGATGTCGAAAGCCGCGCCGTTCGCGATCTCCTTCGTCAGCACCGACGTCAGGCGGTACTCGACCTCGACCTTGGCGCCGTGGGAGCGCTCGAACAACGGCACGATCTCGGTCAAGAACGTGCGCATCGCGCCGCCGGAAAGGATCTTGATGGTTGTCATATCTATCCCGTCACCCTGAGGCGCGAGCGAAGCAAGCCAATCAAGTCGGCTGTTGCCGACTTGATCATGAACAACGCGAAATCGGCAAAAGCCGATTTCGTTGGGGCGACGGCCTCGGCATCGCAGTTGCATCCTTGAGGGCCGGCGCTGCGCGCGGGCACCTCAGCATGACGTTATAATGGAAAAGGGCCGCCAGACAGGGCGGCCCTTCGATCTCTTGTCAGCCGCGCGGAGATTATTCCGCCGCCGGGAGCGCCGCGGGCTCGGCCGCGGCTTCCGCCTTCACGGCTGCTTCCTTCTCGCGCTCGGCGAGAATGAGCGCATCGCGCTTGATCGCGACTTCGCGGATCTTGTTCATCATCGCGCCGGTTCCCGCCGGGATCAGGCGGCCGACGATGACGTTCTCCTTGAGGCCGTCGAGCGTATCGGCCTTGCCGTTGACGGCCGCCTCGGTCAGCACGCGGGTCGTCTCCTGGAACGACGCCGCCGAGATGAACGAGCGCGTCTGCAGCGAGGCCTTGGTGATGCCGAGCAACACCGGATGCGCGGTCGCCGGCTTCTTGCCCGCTTCCACCGCCTTGGCGTTGGTCTCATCGAACTCGAGCTTGTCGATCTGATCGCCTTGGATCATGTCGGTGTCGCCGGAGTCGGTGATCTCGACCTTCTGCAGCATCTGGCGGACGATCACCTCGATGTGCTTGTCGTTGATCGCCACGCCCTGCAGCCGATAGACGTCCTGGATCTCGTTGACGAGGTAGCCGGCAAGCTCCTCGACGCCTTTGATCGCCAGGATGTCGTGCGGCGCCGGGTTGCCTTCGACGATGAAGTCGCCCTTCTCGATCACGTCGCCGTCCTGCAAGTGGATGTGCTTGCCCTTCGGCACGAGATACTCGCGCGGCTCCTCGCTCTTGTCGGTCGGCTCGATGGTGATGCGCCGCTTGTTCTTGTAGTCGCGGCCGAAGCGGACCGTGCCGGAGATCTCCGCGATGACCGCGGACTCCTTCGGCCGGCGCGCCTCGAACAGTTCGGCGACACGCGGCAGACCGCCGGTGATGTCGCGGGTCTTGGCGCTCTCGGTCGGGATACGCGCGATGACGTCGCCCGCCTTCACATGCGCGCCCGGATCGACCGAGATGATGGCGTCGACCGCCAGCGTGTAGCGGGCGTCGCCGCCGCGGCTGAGCTTGAGGATCTCGCCATCCTTGCCCTTGATCACCAAAGCCGGCCGCAGATCCTGCTGGCCGCGGGCGGAGCCCGAGCGCCAGTCAATAACCACGCGCTTGGCGATACCGGTCGATTCGTCGAGCGACTCAGTGAGCGACTGGCCGTCGACGAGATCCTCGTAGCCGACCGTGCCGTCCACCTCTGTGAGGATCGGCCGAGTATAGGGATCCCATTCGGCGATGCGCTGGCCGCGCTTGATATGCTCGCCGTCGCTGACCCGCAGCCGGGCGCCGTATTGGATACGGTGCACGGCGCGTTCGGTGCCGTCCGGATCGACCACCGCAACGATCAGGTTGCGGTTCATCGCGATCAGATCGCCGTCCGAATTCCGGGCCACGTTCAGATTCTTCATCTTCACGGTGCCTTCGAAATTCGACTCGATGAACGACTGCTCGGAAATCTGCGCCGCACCGCCGATGTGGAACGTGCGCATGGTGAGCTGGGTGCCCGGCTCGCCGATCGATTGCGCAGCGATGACACCCACCGCCTCGCCCATATTGACCGGAGTGCCGCGGGCCAGATCGCGCCCGTAGCACGCCGCGCACACGCCGTTGGTCAGTTCGCAGGTGAGCACGGAGCGGATCTTGAGCTCCTGCACGCCTGCGGTGACGATCTTGTCGACGGCATATTCGTCGAGCAGCGTGCCGTTGGGCACCAGAACCTCGGTGCCAGACGGATCGCGGACGTCCTCCGCCGTGGTGCGGCCGAGGATGCGGCTTGCCAGCGAAGCAACGACGGTGCCGGCATCGATGATGGCGCGCACCTTGATGCCGCGGGTGGTGCCGCAGTCATAATCGGTGATGATGCAGTCCTGCGCCACGTCGACGAGACGGCGCGTCAGATAGCCGGAATTGGCCGTCTTCAGCGCGGTGTCGGCAAGGCCCTTGCGGGCGCCGTGCGTCGAGTTGAAGTACTCGAGCACCGAGAGACCTTCCTTGAAGTTGGAAATGATCGGGCTCTCGATGATCTCGCCCGACGGCTTGGCCATCAGGCCGCGCATGCCGGCGAGCTGACGCATCTGGGCGGGCGAACCGCGCGCGCCGGAATGCGCCATCATGTAGATGGAGTTGACCTGCGCCTCGGCGCCCTTCTCGGCGGCCGGCCGCGAGGCGGAAATCTCCTTCATCATTGCTTCGGCGATGGTCTCGGTGCACTTCGACCAGGCGTCGACGACCTTGTTGTACTTCTCGCCCTGAGTGATCAGGCCGTCGTTGTACTGCTGCTCGAATTCCTTGACGAGATCGCGGGTCTTCTCGACGGTCGCGCGCTTGGAGTGCGGCACCACCATGTCGTCCTTGCCGAACGAGATGCCGGCCTTGAACGCGTGATAGAAGCCGAGCGCCATGATGCGATCGCAAAAGATCACCGTCTCCTTCTGACCGCAGTGGCGATACACCGTGTCGATCATCGAGGAGATTTCACGCTTCGTCATCAGCTTGTTGACAAGATCGAACGGCGTCTTGGCGAGCTTGGGCAGCACCGAGCCAAGAATGACGCGGCCGGGCGTGGTGTCGTACCAGCGCGAGACCGGCGCGCCGTCCTCGCCGACGCCGTGCCAGCGATACTTGATGCGCGAATGCAGCGTGATGACCTTCTCGTGCAAGGCCAGATCGATCTCGGCCAGATCGCCGAACACTTTCGGCTTCTCGCCCTCGACCACGTCGCGCACGATCGAAAGGTAGTAGAGGCCGAGCACGATGTCCTGCGACGGCACGATGATCGGCTGACCGTTCGCCGGATGCAGGATGTTGTTGGTCGACATCATCAGCACGCGCGCCTCGAGCTGTGCCTCGAGCGACAGCGGCACGTGCACCGCCATCTGGTCGCCGTCGAAGTCGGCGTTGAAGGCGGCGCAGACCAAGGGATGCAGCTGGATCGCCTTGCCCTCGATCAGCACCGGCTCGAAAGCCTGAATGCCGAGGCGGTGCAAGGTCGGCGCGCGGTTGAGCAGCACCGGGTGCTCGCGAATGACCTCGTCAAGGATATCCCAAACCTCGGGCTTCTCCTTTTCGACGAGCTTCTTCGCCTGCTTCACCGTGGTCGACAGGCCCTTGGCGTCAAGCCGCGAATAGATGAACGGCTTGAACAGTTCGAGCGCCATCTTCTTCGGCAGGCCGCATTGATGCAGCTTCAGTTCCGGACCGACCACGATCACCGAGCGGCCGGAATAATCGACGCGCTTGCCGAGCAGGTTCTGGCGGAACCGGCCCTGCTTGCCCTTGAGCATGTCGGCGAGCGACTTCAGCGGACGCTTGTTGGCGCCGGTGATGACGCGGCCGCGGCGGCCGTTGTCGAACAGCGCATCGACCGCTTCCTGCAGCATGCGCTTTTCGTTGCGGATGATGATGTCCGGCGCGCGCAGCTCGATCAGCCGCTTCAAGCGGTTGTTGCGGTTGATGACGCGGCGATAGAGATCGTTGAGGTCCGACGTGGCGAAGCGCCCGCCATCGAGCGGCACCAGCGGCCGCAGGTCGGGCGGGATCACCGGCACATGCGTCAGGATCATCCATTCCGGCTTGTTGCTGGACTGGGTGAAGGCCTCGATCAGCTTGAGCCGCTTGGCGAGCTTCTTCGGCTTGAGCTCCGACGTCGATTCCGCGATCTCGACGCGCAGATCCGCGGCAAGCTTCTCGAGATCGAGAGCCTTGAGCATTTCGCGGATCGCCTCGGCGCCGATCATGGCGGTGAAGCTGTCGGCGCCGAACTCGTCCTGCGCCTTGATGTAGTCCTCTTCGGACAGCAGCTGGCGGTCCTTGAGCGGGGTGAGGCCCGGCTCGAGCACCACGTAATATTCAAAGTACAGGATCCGCTCGAGATCCTTCAGCGTCATGTCGAGCAGCAGGCCGATGCGGCTCGGCAGCGACTTGAGGAACCAGATGTGAGCGACGGGCGCCGCGAGCTCGATATGGCCCATGCGCTCGCGCCGCACGCGCGACAGCGTGACTTCGACCGAGCACTTCTCGCAGATGATGCCCTTGTACTTCATGCGCTTGTACTTGCCGCACAAGCACTCGTAATCCTTGATCGGCCCGAAGATGCGCGCGCAGAACAGGCCGTCGCGCTCGGGCTTGAAGGTGCGGTAATTGATGGTCTCGGGCTTTTTGATCTCGCCGTACGACCAGGACAGAATCTTTTCCGGACTCGCGATCGAAATCCGGATCTGGTCGAAGACCTGCGCCGGAACCTGCGGGCTGAAAAGATTCATAATTTCTTGGTTCATCGTCTGCTCCGCTTGCCGACCGTGTCGGCCGCTGTCGTCATTCCGTTAAAGCCTACGAAAGTCCGAAATGACCGGGCATCGCGACGCGACGCCCGATCATTGTGTTTGCTTACTCGGCCGCCTCGGGCACGTTCTCGCCGGGTCGCGACTGCTGCTGCTTGGAATTGTGCAGGTCGACATTGAGGCCGAGCGAGCGCATTTCCTTGACCAACACGTTGAACGATTCCGGGATACCGGACTCGAACGCGTCGTCGCCGCGCACAATCGACTCGTAGACCTTGGTGCGTCCGGCGACGTCGTCGGACTTCACCGTCAGCATTTCCTGCAGCGTGTAGGCGGCGCCATAGGCTTCGAGCGCCCACACTTCCATTTCGCCGAACCGCTGGCCGCCGAACTGCGCCTTGCCGCCCAGCGGCTGCTGGGTGACCAGGCTGTAGGGGCCGATCGAGCGGGCGTGGATCTTGTCGTCCACCAGGTGATGCAGCTTCAGCATGTAGATGTAGCCGACGGTCACCTTGCGATCGAAGGCGTCGCCGGTGCGTCCGTCATAGAGCGTCACCTGCCCGGAATGATCGAGACCGGCGAGGTCGAGCATGTGCTCGATATCGGCTTCCTTGGCGCCGTCGAACACCGGCGTCGCAATCGGCACGCCGTGGCGCAGATTGGTGCCGAGTTCCTGAAGGCCCTTGTCGTCGAGCGACTTGATGGTCTCGTCCTCGCCATAGACCTTCTTCAACAGCTCTTTCAGCGGCTTGGAGTCCTTCTTGCTGTTGTACATCTCGACCGCGGCACCGATCTTCAAGCCGAGACCGGCGCAGGCCCAGCCGAGATGGGTCTCGAGAATCTGGCCGACATTCATGCGGCTCGGCACGCCGAGCGGATTGAGCACGACGTCGACCGGCGTGCCGTCGGCGAGGAACGGCATGTCCTCCGCCGGCACGATCTTCGACACCACGCCCTTGTTGCCGTGACGGCCGGCCATCTTGTCGCCGGGCTGGATCTTGCGCTTCACCGCGACGAAGACCTTCACCATCTTCATCACGCCGGGCGGCAACTCGTCGCCGCGCTGCAGCTTCTCGACCTTGTCGAGGAAGCGCTGTTCGAGGCGCTTCTTGGACTCGTCGTACTGCTTCCGGATCGCCTCGATCTCGGCCATGATCTTGTCGTTGGGCGACGCGAACATCCACCATTGCGAACGCGGATATTCATCGAGAATGGGCCGCGTGATCTTGGTGTCCTTCTTGAAGCCCTTCGGACCAGCGATGCCCTGGCGGCCTTCGAGCAGCTCCGCCAGACGGCTATAGACGTTGCGGTCGAGGATTGCCTGTTCGTCATCGCGGTCCTTGGCGAGACGCTCGATCTCTTCACGCTCGATGGCGAGCGCGCGCTCGTCCTTCTCCACGCCGTGGCGATTGAAGACGCGCACTTCGACGACCGTGCCCTGCACGCCCGGCGGCACCCGCAACGAGGTGTCACGCACGTCGGAGGCCTTCTCGCCGAAGATGGCGCGCAGCAGCTTCTCTTCCGGCGTCATCGGGCTCTCGCCCTTCGGCGTGATCTTGCCGACCAGGATGTCGCCGGCGCGGACCTCGGCGCCGATATAGACGATGCCGGCCTCGTCGAGATTCTTCAGCGTCTCTTCCGAGACGTTGGGAATGTCGCGGGTGATTTCCTCCGGGCCGAGCTTGGTGTCGCGCGCCATGACTTCGAATTCCTCGATATGGATCGAGGTGAAGACGTCGTCCTTGACGATACGCTCGGAGAGCAGAATCGAGTCCTCGAAGTTGTAGCCGTTCCACGGCATGAAGGCGACCAGCGCGTTGCGGCCGAGCGCGAGCTCGCCGAGATCGGTCGAGGGGCCATCCGCGATGATGTCGCCCTTGCTCACCTGATCGCCCACCTTCACCAGCGGACGCTGGTTGATGCAGGTGTTCTGGTTGGAGCGCTGGAACTTCATCAGCCGGTAGATGTCGACGCCCGGCTTGGTCGGATCCTGCTCGTCGGTGGCGCGGATGACGATACGGGTGGCGTCCACCTGATCGACCATGCCGGTGCGGCGGGCGGCGATCGCAGCGCCGGAGTCGCGGGCGACGACGCCTTCCATGCCGGTGCCGACGAACGGCGCTTCGGCGCGCACCAGCGGCACCGCTTGCCGCTGCATGTTCGAGCCCATTAGCGCGCGGTTGGCGTCATCGTTCTCGAGGAACGGAATGAGCGCCGCCGCCACCGAAACCAGCTGCTTCGGCGACACGTCCATGAAGTCCACCTTGTCCGGCGGAATGAGCTGCACGTCGCCGGCATGGCGCACCACGACGAGATCGTCGGTGAAGCGGCCCTTGGCGTCGATCGCCGAGTTCGCCTGCGCGACCGTGTAGCGGCCCTCTTCCATCGCCGAGAGATAGATCACCTCGTCGGTGACGCGGCCGTCCTTCACTTTGCGATACGGCGTCTCGACGAAGCCGTACTTGTTCACCCGCGCGAAGGTGGCGAGCGAATTGATCAGGCCGATATTCGGCCCTTCCGGCGTTTCGATCGGGCAGATGCGGCCGTAATGCGTGGTGTGCACGTCGCGCACTTCGAAGCCGGCGCGCTCGCGCGTCAGGCCGCCCGGACCGAGCGCCGAGAGCCGCCGCTTATGCGTGATCTCCGACAGCGGATTGGTCTGGTCCATGAACTGCGAGAGCTGCGAAGAACCGAAGAACTCACGCACGGCGGCAGCCGCCGGCTTGGCGTTGATCAGGTCCTGCGGCATCACGGTGTCGATGTCGACCGAGGACATGCGCTCCTTGATGGCGCGTTCCATGCGCAGCAGGCCGATGCGATACTGATTTTCCATCAGCTCGCCGACCGAGCGCACCCGGCGATTGCCGAGATGGTCGATGTCGTCGATCTCGCCCTTGCCGTCGCGCAGACCGACCAGCGTCTTGATCACCGAGAGGATGTCGTCCTTGCGCAGGATGCGTACGGTGTCGGCGACGTCGAGGTCGAGCCGCATGTTCATCTTGACGCGGCCGACCGCGGACAGGTCGTAGCGCTCCGAATCGAAGAACAGCGACTGGAACATGTTCTGCGCCGTCTCGATCGTCGGCGGCTCGCCCGGACGCATGACGCGATAGATGTCGAACAGCGCTTCCTCGCGCGTCATGTTCTTGTCGATCGCCAGCGTGTTGCGGATATAGGCGCCGACATTGATGTGGTCGATGTCGAGGATCGGCAGTTCCTTGTAGCCGTGCTCGAGGATCTCGGTGAGCGGCACCTTGCCGACATAAATCTCCCAGGAGCCATCCTTCTTCTCGCTGCCGTTGATCTCGTCGCCGGCCTCGGCGTAGATCTCGCCGGTCTTGGTGTTGACGAGGTCTTCCGCGAGATAGTGGCCGATCAATTCCGGATCGGTGACGCGCAGCGCCTTGAGGCCCTTTTCGGCGAGTTGGCGCGCCGAGCGCACGGTGAGCTTCTTGCCCTCTTCGAGCACGACCTTGCCGGTATCGGCATCGACGAGGTCCTTCACCGCCTTGTAGCCGCGCATGCGCGTGGCATCGAACGGCACGCGCCAGCCGTCCTTGGTGCGCTTGTACTGCACCTGCTTGTAGAAGGTGTTGAGGATCTCCTCGCCGGTCAGGCCGAGCGCATAGAGCAGCGAGGTGACGGGGATCTTGCGTCGCCGGTCGATACGCGCATAGACGATGTCCTTGGCGTCGAACTCGATGTCGAGCCAGGAGCCGCGGTAGGGAATGATACGGGCGGCGAACAAGAGCTTGCCCGAGGAATGCGTCTTGCCCTTGTCGTGATCGAAGAACACGCCGGGCGAACGGTGCATCTGCGAGACGATGACGCGCTCGGTGCCGTTGACGATGAAGGTGCCGTTATTGGTCATGAGCGGGATGTCGCCCATGTAGACATCCTGCTCCTTGATGTCCTTCACCGACTTGGCGCCGGTCTCTTCATCGATATCGAACACGATGAGGCGCAGCGTCACCTTGAGCGGCGCAGCGTAGGTCATGCCGCGCTGGCGGCACTCGTCGACGTCGTATTTCGGCGGCTCGAATTCGTATTTGACGAATTCCAGCATCGAGGTGTTGGAGAAGTCCGAAATCGGGAACACCGATTTGAACACGGCCTGCAGGCCTTCATTGGGGCGGCCGCCTTGCGGCTCCTGCACCAGCAGGAATTGGTCGTAGGACGCCTTCTGAACCTCGATGAGGTTCGGCATCTCCGCGACTTCCTCGATTTTTCCGAAAAACTTGCGAACGCGCTTCCGACCGATAAACGTCTGCGCCATTATGTCCTCTCGCTCAATCGATCCGTGAGGCCGAGCCGCCGGCCGCACTTACCGTCTGCTCAAACCATCTCCCGCGAGCCTACGGCGTCTGTGCCGTAGATTCGGGGTATCCGGGGCGATCAAGGCGACTCTCCAGAAGGCCGCAATCCATCGCGACCGTCGGGACAGGCGTCGAGTGCCCTATTTTCCGGTGATTCGGTTGCGACACCCAATCACCACAGCGTCACTGCCGCCGAAACGGCAGACGCGGTGACCCCGGAGCTTAAGCCCCGAAATCACCGCTAATCACATTTGAGGTCCCGGTTACGCTGCGCTCGTCCGGGAACCTCGTTTAAGTAAGCACTACTTACTTAAGTTCAACCTTGTTACTTCAGTTCGACCTTGGCGCCGACCTTTTCGAGTTGCGCCTTGATCTTGGCGGCGTCGTCCTTGTTGACGCCTTCCTTGACGGTCTTCGGTGCGCCTTCGACCAGGTCCTTGGCCTCCTTGAGGCCGAGACCCGTGATCGCGCGCACTTCCTTGATGACCTCGATCTTCTTGTCGCCGGCAGCGGCAAGAACGACCGTGAATTCGGTCTTCTCTTCAGCCGGAGCGGCGGCGCCGCCAGCGGCGGCGGGGCCAGCTGCCACCGCGACGGCGGCAGCGGCGGAAACGCCCCACTTCTCTTCCAGCAGCTTGGCGAGCTCGGCAGCCTCGAGCACGGTGAGGCTTGAGAGGTCGTCAACGATTTTCTGCAGATCAGCCATGTCGAATGTCCTTCGGTTCTAACCTTATGAGTTGAAGCAGCTTTTAGGCTGCCGCGCTTTCACCGCTCTTGGAGGCATAGGCCTGGACCACACGGGCGACTTTCGCCGCCGGCGCATTGGCCAGCTGGGCGATCTTGGTCGCCGGCGCCACGAGCAGGCCGACGATCTTGCCGCGCAGCTCGTCGAGCGACGGCAAGGCGGCGAGCGCCTTGACCCCGTTCGGGTCGAGCGTGGTCTTGCCCATCGCTCCGCCAAGGATGACGAACTTTTCGTTCGCCTTGGCGAAATCGACAGCGACCTTTGGCGCCGCGACGGGATCGCCCGAATAGGCGATCACGGCCGGTCCCTTGAGCAGGGACGCGATCGACGCGACGTCGGAGCCCTCAAGAGCAATTTTCGCGAGGCGATTCTTCGCGACCTTCACGCTTGCGCCCGCCTGCCGCATCTGCCTGCGCAGAGTCTGCATTTGGGCGACGGTGAGGCCGGAATAATGAGCAACAACGACGACCTTGGTGGTCTTGAAGACCTCGCCAAGGGCCGCGACTGCTGCACTTTTTTCCGCGCGATCCACCAGCTCTCTCCGGTTGGCGGTCCGTCTTTGACGGAACTCGCCGGGTTGTGCCGGCCGTCCCGCTCAAGATCGATCGACATTCACGCCGACGAACCGGGGCAGGACGACATTTGAACCCTGCCCCCCAAGTACAGCTCGCGCCGGCTTGGGCCGTCGAGGTCAGAACCGAAAGACAACTACGCTTGCGAAGCTTTGGACTTCGCGAGCACGCACTGCCCTTAGGCCTTCACCCGTCTATGCTGGCTCGCCCTCTTGTCGAGGGCGGATCAAGCCGTTGCCGGCGCCTGCAGTCTCGGACAGGAATACGCCCTCAGAAACTCGCCAAGTGCTTCATCCTCTTCGACAATCCGACCGGGATAGATGCCAAGAGGGCGTTTCACTGATTGATTTTTGAGAAGCGCACAAAGGCGCGCCGACAAACCGGGCCGGCACGCCCTCGGCCGTTCTTTAGCCGTTCTCAGGAGACTTGCCAAGTGGCGAATCAGTCACGCGGCAGGTTTTCGGCCGAGTGGCAATTTCAATGAACCGGTCCCGATTAATGAGCCGGCTCCGATCCGGCAAACAGGCTTGCCGGCTCGATCTTCACGCCGGGGCCCATGGTCGAGGAAATGGCCACCCGGTTGATGAAGTGGCCCTTGGCCCCTTGCGGCCGCGACTTCTGCACCGCGTCGGCGAAGGCGCGGATGTTCTCGACCAGCTTCTCCTCGCTGAACGAGGCCTTGCCGACGCCGGCCTGGACGATGCCGGCCTTCTCGACACGGAACTCGACCGAGCCACCCTTGGCGCCTTTGACGGCGTTGGTGACATCCATGGTCACGGTGCCGACTTTCGGGTTCGGCATCAGGCCGCGCGGGCCCAGAACCTTACCGAGACGGCCGACCAGCGGCATGAGATCCGGTGTCGCGACGACGCGGTCGAAATCGATCGCCCCGCCCTGCACCTTCTCCACCAGGTCTTCCGCGCCGACGACATCCGCACCCGCCGCCTTGGCCTCGTCGGCCTTGGCGCCGCGCGCGAACACCGCCACACGCTGGGTGCGGCCGGTACCGTTGGGCAGATTGACGACGCCGCGCACTTGCTGATCGGCATGGCGCGGATCGACGCCGAGATTCATCGCGATCTCGACGGTTTCGTCGAATTTCGCCTTGGCGCGCTCCTTGACCATCTTCACGGCCTCGGCGAGCGAATAGAGCTTCTCGCGGTCGATTCCCTCGCGGGCCTTGGTCGTACGTTTTCCGAGACTGCTCATGCTTTCACCTCAAGGCCCATCGAGCGCGCCGATCCTTCGATCATGCGCATCGCCGATTCAATCGTGTCGCAGTTCAAGTCCTTCATCTTCTGCTCGGCGATCTCGCGCACTTGCGCTTTGGTCACCGAACCCGCGATGTCGCGGCCCGGAGTCTTTGAGCCGCTTTCGAGCTTGGCTGCTTTCTTGAGGAAGTACGACACCGGAGGGGTGCGCAGTTCGAAGGTGAACGAGCGGTCGGCATAGACCGTGATCGTCACCGGGATCGGCGCGTTCTTTTCCAACTTCTGGGTCTGGGCGTTGAACGCCTTGCAGAACTCCATGATGTTGAGGCCGCGCTGGCCCAGAGCAGGACCGATCGGCGGCGACGGATTGGCCGCCCCGGCCGGCACCTGCAGCTTTACATAGCCGGTAATTTTTTTCGCCATTCTTCACTCCTGTTCAGTGGTGCGGATGTCGGCGGCTGGCGACCGCCTCACCTCCCACGCCTTCGCTACTTTTCCCGGGTGCTGCGCGGCGCGAAGCGATGCGCAGCCGAACCGGGGGTCGTCACGATCCCGGACCAGCGGCGCACCACAATATGCTGCACCGCATCCAGGACACGCATTCCTAAAGCTTCTCCACCTGGCCGAATTCGAGCTCGACCGGCGTGGCCCGGCCGAAGATCGACACCGCGACCTTGAGGCGCGAACGCCCTTCGTCGACCTCTTCCACCGTGCCGTTGAACGAGGCAAACGGGCCGTCCGACACGCGCACCTGCTCGCCGACCTCGAAGGACACCGAGGGCTTGGGCCGTTCGACGCCCTCCTGGACCTGATGAATGATGCGTTCGGCTTCGGCGTCCGACAGCGGCATGGGCTTGTTGTCGGAGCCGAGGAAGCCCGTCACTTTCGGCGTATTCTTGATGAGGTGATAGGCCTCGTCGGTCAACTGCATCTTCACCAGCACATAACCCGGGAAGAACTTGCGCTCGGCGTCGACTTTGCGCCCGCGCCGGACCTCGATGACCTTTTCCTTGGGCACCAGAATCTCTTCGAACAAGTTCGACAGGCCGCGCTGCTTGGCTTGCTCACGGATGGAATCCGCCACCTTGTTCTCGAAATTCGAGTAGGCGTGGACCGCGTACCACCGGTTCGTCATGTCATGAATTCCAAGTCATGAGTTGAGTGTCATGAAAGCGCACTGAAGGTTTACGCGTTGATGCCGAGGAGAAAACTCACCGCAATGCGCATGACCTGATCGGCGGCGAGAAAGAACAGCGACGCAACGACCACCATCACGAACACCATGATGGTGGTGACGGTGGTTTCCTTGCGCGTCGGCCAAGTGACTTTCTGCGCCTCGGCACGCACTTCCTGCAGGAACTTGAACGGACTGACCTTCGCCATTGCTTGATCCAATAGATGTCCCTACCCCCGCCCAATTTCACGGACGAGACCGGCTAGCGGTGCTGTTGGGGATCAGGTTCGCCGCGGAAGTCCGAATAACGGGCCGCTGACGATGGGAAGTTTCCTATATCCGGGCGGCCCTAGCGTCAAGGCGTCAAGGCCGCCTTCCGGCTCAAATAGTTAGCTTCTCGGCGATTTCCAGGGAGTTCGGCCAGCCGGCGGGCGTCCCAAACAGGATGCGATCACGCCCGCCGGGGCTCGACCCGGCCGCGGCATTCCAGCCAGCACGGCTTGGAACTCGAGACAAAGCTCAAGGCGCATTGCGGCACGGGCTTGTTTCTTTCGTTTTTATGATTGCAAAAGGCCCTGATGACCGCACCGGCGCCAAGCGCCAGCAAACCGATGATCGAACCGAAAAGCACCAGAACTTCGGCGAAGGCCAAGACCGCGTAAACGAGAGAGTAAATGAGAGACATGGAAATGCCGCCGGCGGGACGGAAGTGACGCCGGCGCAGGATGAGTGGAACGCCGCGGCGGGAGCGTTGCCTAACACGCCCCTTTGCCTGGGGTCAAAAGGCTGAGCCGTGCAGCGAAAAGTGCCGCCACTGGGCCCGGCCGCGCGCTCAAGCTCCGTTGCCGATCAGCTTGCGCTTCTCTTCGTACTCGGCTCTGTCGATTTCGCCGCGGGCGAAGCGCTCGTTAAGAATGTCGAGCGCGGTGCGGCTGCGCCGCGAGCGCCCGGCCCACTGCACGATCCAAACGATGACGGCAATCACGCCGATCAGAGCAAGCAACAGTATGAACGGGCCGCCAATCATCGCAATCGCGCCTGATCTATCGTCCGCAAATCCTGCATATCCATCGCCCAGCAATCGGCCGTGCCTGCGCAACCCGCCGTGCGGGTATACTGCCTATAAGCCACTGGAATAATGGCAGGAGTGGCAGGACTCGAACCTGCAACCCCCGGTTTTGGAGACCGGTGCTCTAGCCATTGAGCTACACTCCTAGGCGGCGCAGAAATGCCTCTTGGCGGTCGCGAGCGCAAGCCCTAAGCGCACCGGACTTCAGCTACGGCGCAAAGTCACGGCGAAAAGTCCGCAAAGGCTGAATTGAACCTGCTCGGTGTTCCGGCCGACCTACCTGCGGAGCGGAGGGCGGGGTCCATGCCGACACGACGCTTACTTTTACTCGGCGCTGCAAGCGTTGCCGTGGCAGGTCGCGCGAAGGCCGAAGATGCCGGCGGCGGTACTGGCGCGGTGTTCGCCTTCGTCAATGCAATCTACAGCGCCTACACCAAGCCGGGCTCGGACGGCGTTCTCATTGACAGCGGCCCCAAGCTGCGCCGCTATTTCGAGCCGCAGCTGGCCGAAGTTATGAACAAGGATCAGCAGGATGCGGCGCGGCACCACGACGTCGGAACGCTCGATGGCGATCCCTTCATCGACGCGCAGGACTGGAAGATCGATCGCTTCGACGTCGCCATCAAGGACACCGGCCCCGGCAAAGCAACCGCGACGGTCACCTTTACAAATTTAGGCGACGCAAGGACGATCGTGCTCGACCTCATCACCGTCAAGAACGCGTGGCGGATCTACGACATCACCTGGATGCGCGACGGCAAGCCCGCGACACTGCGCGGCCTGTTCAAGCTGAAGTCGCCCGCGTGACGATCGGCGGCTGGAGGTTGGAGCGGGTGAAGGGAATCGAACCCTCGTCATAAGCTTGGAAGGCTTCTGCTCTACCATTGAGCTACACCCGCACCGCGCGGACGGATCAATGTCGCCGTCGCGAAGCGGCCGGAAATTAGCGCATCTTTTCCGGCAGGCAAGTCCGCACCTCAAATCCCTTCTGCGCCGCATTTCGAGCACGCGGACATCGCGCCGGCTCAGCGCGCCTTAAACCCTCATCAGACCGCGTTCCGATGCTCAAGGCCAAATCCGAGCGCTTCGTTGTCGCGGCATTTATCGTTCTTTATCAGTGCCTTATCCCATATTCTACGCTTCAAACATCAGCATGACGCAAAGACGCAGCAGGTCTGAACAGCGTGCTTTCGCCCGGCGTTTACGCCAACGCACACAGTGTCGACGACGCGCAACTCCTGCCGCCTCAAGATTTCGTTCGGCGCCCTCACATCGGCACCATCACTGTGTTTGCCTCGGCGCGGGCCGGAGCGCCGGCCTCCGCCCATCGGCGCGGCAGATGCACGGTGAAGCATGACCCCGCGCCCTCCCGCGTTTCGACCTCCACCCGGCCATGGTGCAGGTCGACAGCCATCTTGACCAGAAAAAGACCGACGCCGGTGCCGACAATGCCGGATACGTTGCTGCCGCGATGATAGCGTTCGAACAGTCGGCCGAGATCGTCCGGCGGGATGCCGATGCCGTGATCTTTGATCGCGACCGTAACTTCCTCCGCCGTACTCGACGCTTCGATTTCGATGAGGCCGCCGCCTGGCGAATATTTGACGGCATTGGAAATGAGATTGCTGAACGCCTGAGACAACAGCTTGGCGTCACCGACCATCGGCAGCGGCGCCGCGGCGAAGCGTTCCACGATGTGCGGGCTGGACACCATCTCGCGGTGCAATTGGCAAACGTCCTGCAAGACCAGGGTCAGGTCCATTTCGGCCGCCTGCAAGTAAAGCTCGCCGCCCCCGTCGACGATCCGCGACGAGTTCAGCAGATGGTCGATGAGGTGCGTCATGCGCAACACAGCGCTGCGGATCTTACCGGCGCGCTCGCCGATCTCGGGGACCTTTACGGTGTCTTTGGTCTTGTCCAGCCGCCGCGCATGACCGTCGATGACGGTCAACGGCGTACGAAATTCGTGCGACGCCATCGACATGAAATTGCGCTGTATCAGCGCGAGACGCTGTTCATGCGCCAACTGCTCTTCCAGGAGCATCGCCTGGCGCGACAGCATCCGCTGGCTGCGGATCAATTCGAGCGCGTTGTTGCGGAAGACGCCCGTAGCATGGGCCATTTCCCCGATCTCGTCGCGCCGTTCGGTGCCGGGCACGGCGCTGTCGGTATCGCCCGCGGCGAGACGGCGCATGCGGTCGGCAAGCTGCAGGAGCGGCGCTGAAATGAACCGGCTGATGTGAAGCAGTGCGGCGACGACCAGAACACCGGCAATCACGATGGCGAGGATAATCAGCCAAAAGGCCTGATGATAGGCCGCGGCCAGACGGTCGCTCGCGGCCTTCGCCCTGGTGACGGCCTGATCGGTGAGCTGGCCGAGTGCGTCACTGGCCGCGTTGTAAGCAGCGCGGGAGGAACTGCCGTATATTTTCCGCGCGTCGTCCTTGCGGTTGCTGCGCGACAACGCGAGCATTCGATTGACGATGCCGCGATAGTCGTCCCAGCGCGCTTTGAACACGTCATAGAGACCAGTCTCCGCGGGATCGTGCCGGATCGCCTCAAACTCACGCTCCGAGGCCGCAATCGTCCGATCCAGCCTCTCCATCTCCTTTTCGGTCGCGGCGGTTTCAGCCGGATCGGACGACAATAGATTGCCGCCCTCGACGGCGCGGAAATCGGAGGTGTAATTGTTCAGGTCGCCCAGTGCGCGCGTGGTCGGCAGCCAAATCTCGGCGACATCCGCCGATCGCAGATTGAAATTGGACAGCCGCCAGATGCTGAACGAGCCGAGCACGACGACGAGCAAAAAGAAGAACAGAAATACCGCGGCAAGATGGAAGCGGATCGATTGCGGCTGGCGCATTAAAATGACCGTGTGTGAGGGCCCGCAGCCAGGCGGCCGTCGAAAGCGACCATAGCGCAAAGCCGCAATCGCCGGAAACCGAATTGGATTGAGCTCAGCCGCCCGCCCGAACGGCGCGCGGGCCACGATTTCGTCGCATTTCAAGCGCGTTTCCGGCCGCGTCCGAATGCCGGTAACCTTGGCGCGAGCCGAGCGAGAATCAGGACCAGGCCCGCAGATGCCCGAACCGCCGATCAAAATACTCTGCATCGAGGACGATCGGGAGACCGCCGCGCTGATCGCCGAGGAACTGATCGACCGCGGCTATGAAGTGACGCTCGCCTATGACGGCCGCGAGGGCCTTGCGGCAATCCTGAAGACCATGCCGGATCTGGTGCTGTCGGACATCAGCATGCCGGCGATGTCGGGCTTTGAACTCCTGGAGCGGCTGGTGGCGCTGGCGCCGCGTTTCTCGAGAATGCCCTTCGTATTCTTGACCGCGCTGACCGATCGCGAGAACGAGTTGAAAGGCCGCCAGCTCGGCGCCGACGATTATGTCTCCAAGCCGATCGACTTCGAGGTGCTGGCGACCATCATCACGGCAAGGCTCAACGGTGTGGCGCGTTCGGCGGTCTGGCCGCGGACCGTCGCTCTCAACGATCGCGAAGTCGAAGTGCTGACCTGGGTGGCGCGCGGCAAGACCTCGGCCGATATCGCGCAGATCCTCGGCCTGACCAAGCGCACCGTCGATTTTCACACCGACAATGCCCGCGCCAAGCTCGGCGCAGCGACGCGCACCGAAGCTGCGATCAAAGCGGCGACCGGACGATTGATCGAGCCGTAACCACGGTCTACCAAACGGCAATAAGGCAGATCAGCGAAAACGGCACCAAAGCCAAGCCGAGATAAAGCCAGGTCCGGTAGGCGTGGGCATCCTTGGGGCCCTCGAACAACTGCCAGAGCAGCCAGATGCAGGCGCCGATGCCGAGTGATAAGCGAACCAGATCGGGCGGCGTGTCATAGGCCGACCAGATCGTTTCGTTCTGCGGCTGGCTGACCCGGACGACCATCGCGATCAGGATGAAAATGAAGCTGGTCCGAAGCAAGATCGCCGCTATGCGTAGACCGCTCGCAGCCTGGGGAAAAGAGACGTCGGCCGATGCGTTGCCGGGGACCGGCGCGGCCGGCAACCTATCTTCAGAAACCGGTTTGCGTTCCGAAATCCTGTCCAGCACTGCCATCATGCTCGCTCCGCCCGGCATTCATGGCTCTCCCGCCGCCCTGCAAGGCCACGGAAGCAATATGTATTTAATATATCAGGACTGTTCTAAAAAGTAAGCGCCGCGGCACAAACACGGGGACGGACACGCGACTTTTCAACGATCGTCTAAGCAATAGGGCCTGGATCGGGTATTTTAAAACGATATGAGACGATCGATCCGGCCGGCCGAAGCCAACGAAGTTCGCACCGACGATTTTTGAATCCACTCGAGGTCCGGTTTGAATGCGGACGCCAATGTGCCGGCGGAGGGGGATCAGACGGTCGGCAGATCGTCGTCGCCTTTTGTGGACAACCAATACCGATCATGAAACAGCTCGCGCTCCGCCGCCGCACGATGCTCGCGGCCGCTGGCAAGCACAGCCGATATTTCGGCAACGAGCTTGCGCCATTCCACGATCATCGTGCCGGCAAGAGCGGCCAAGAGCGGCGCGGCGATACGGCTGCCTTGATTTTCGACGTCGAGCTCAATCGGCGCGTCGAGTTGCATGATGGCGCAACCCGTCGGCGCGCTTTCCCGCCGCGCGAAGGCAAGCGCCGACTGCCGGCGCAAGAACAGGCCACCGCGGCGGCCTTTCACGTCGCGCGCGATCCAGAAGCCGTGGCGATTTTGGCAGATATAGAACAGGGGAATTGACTCGCTGAGCGCCTGAAGATCAGGCCGCTGCGGAAATTTCGCCGGGGCCTTCGCCGCCGTTTCGCGGTTCTCCGCAATGAGCCGCACCGCCGGACCGCGAGCGGAGCTCACGTCATTCGTGAAGGCTTGTCGTTTCGGAAGCGCATTCATGGCCGCACCTTGACCGCCGCAAGCGCGGCGCGCGCCGGCACCCCGCGCCGCATGGCGGCCCGGCGCGAGCGCGGTCGGGCAAACATCAATTCCCGGCAGCGCGCGATCTCGTCGTCGACGAGACGCTTGTCCCGTTCGGACAGCGCATGCTGAACCGGATAAGCGGCAAGCGAATCAATGGCCGTCGAGAGCCGACGCCAGAAGCCGCACCGCGGAAACCCCTGGTCTGTAGTGCCGTCGGCCGACGAGGCTTCCTGCTTGAATGGAATGACGCCGCCCATTGATCCGCCTGAATGTTGTTTCCGTTGTTCTCAAATCTGCGCTTGGCCGCATATGAAATCGAGACGGAGGGAATACCGTTCTCATAAAGGCGGCATAGGAGCGTAAACGCGATCTGAATCCGGCGCCTTACCTCAGGCTTGGCATCGACTGACGTTCCGCACTTGTGACGCGGCGCGGTTCGACAATGGCGCAACATCGCGAGCGCCAGCACGGCGTGGCCTCACCCCCAATAAAATTCCTTCAAACGCTCAAGCATTTACCGGCGTAGCGCGAGCGCTTCTGCCGGCGGCCTTTACAGGATTCCTATAACGTCTCCGGTACTCCCGTCTCGATTTCCTATGCCTGCAGTGACAAGTAATCGGCCACTACGGACGGGTCTTTCTCCGCGAACTTGATTCATATCAAGGGTTGCAAGACCGCCCTAGGTCTTCGCTGGCATGCGGCCAGGTTTTTTTGCTCGGAGAGATTTCCATGATGGACGTCATCATGATCGCTATCGGCGTCGTCTTCTTCGCGCTGTCGATTGGCTATGTCTATGCCTGCGACAGGCTCTGACGCGACCCGCGAAGAAAAGAGCCAAGAGGGAGACCGACTATGACCTTCGATTATTCGCTCGCGGCGCTCGTGACCGTGGGTCTGCTCATCTATCTGACCTACGCCCTGCTCCGGCCCGAGCAGTTCTGAGGGAACAACGACCATGACCGTCATCGGCTGGATTCAGATTCTGCTCTATTGTGCGATCATTATCGCCATTACGCCGGTGCTCGGCGGCTACATGACGCGCGTCTTCAGCGGCGAGCGCAACTTTCTTTCGCCGCTGCTGCGCCCCGTCGAGATCCTCATCTACAAGATCGCCGGCGTTGACGAACGGCGCGAACAGAACTGGCTGATCTACACGGTCGGCATGCTGCTGTTCCATGTCGGCGGCTTTCTCATTCTTTACGCTTTGATGCGCCTGCAGGCAGGATTGCCATTCAATCCGGCCGGGCAGAGCGCGGTCGGCGAAGATCTGTCGATGAACACGGCGATGAGCTTCATCACCAATACCAATTGGCAGAACTACGGCGGCGAAAGCACGATGTCCTATCTCGTGCAGATGCTCGGCCTCACCCATCAGAACTTCCTCTCGGCCGCCACCGGCATCGTGCTCGCGGTCGCCGTCATCCGCGGCTTCGCGCGCCATTCGGCGCAGACGGTCGGCAATTTCTGGGTCGATATGACCCGCTGCACGCTCTATGTGCTCCTGCCGATCTGCGTGCCCTACGCCTTGTTCCTGGTCTGGCAGGGCATGCCGCAGACGCTCGGCCCCTATGTCGACGCGACGACGCTGGAAGGCGCCAAGCAGACCATCGCGGTCGGCCCCGTCGCCTCGCAGATCGCCATCAAGATGCTCGGCACCAATGGCGGTGGTTTCTTCAACGCCAATGCCTCGCATCCGTTCGAGAACCCGACAGCGCTGTCGAACTACGTGCAGATCATCTCGATCTTTACCATCGGCATGGCGCTGACCAACGTGTTCGGCCGCATGGTCGGCAATCCGCGCCAAGGCTGGGCGGTGTTCGCCGTAATGGGCGTGTTGTTCCTGGCCGGCGTCGTCGCCTGTTACGCCGCTGAAGCGCACGGCAATGACGCACTCAACGCGCTCGGCCTCACCGGCGGCAATATGGAAGGCAAGGAGGTGCGCTTCGGCATCGTCGCCTCGTCCCTGTTCGCCGTCATAACCACCGACGCCTCCTGCGGCGCGGTCAATGCCATGCACGACAGCTTCACCGCGCTCGGCGGCATGATCCCGCTGATCAATATCCAGCTCGGCGAGATCATCGTCGGCGGCGTCGGCTCCGGCATGTACGGCATGCTGCTGTTCGTCATCATCTCGATGTTCATTGCCGGACTTATGGTTGGCCGCACGCCGGAATATGTTGGCAAGAAGATCGAAGCCAAAGAGGTGAAGATGGCGATGCTCGCCGTGTTGGTCCTGCCGCTGATGTATCTCGGCTGGACCGCGGTGGCGATGCTGGTGCCGTCGGCCGTCGCCTCGATGAACAATCCGGGCCCGCACGGCTTCACCGAAGCGCTCTATGCCTATACGTCGCAAACCGGCAATAACGGCTCGGCTTTCGCAGGGCTCAACGGCAACACGCTGTTCTACAACGTGACCGGCGCAATCGCGATGGGCGTCGGCCGCTTCTGGATGATCATTCCGACCATGGCGATCGCGGGGTCGCTTGCCGCCAAAAGGACCGTACCGGCTTCCGCCGGCACGTTCCCGACCACGGGTGGCCTATTCGTCGGGCTTGTTGTCGGCGTGATCGTGATCGTCGGTGGGTTGACCTTCTTCCCGGCACTCGCGCTCGGGCCGATCGTCGAGCAGCTGGCGATGAATGCCGGCACGCTGTTCTCGTCCAATTAAGGCTCGTTCAATTCAGACTCTTGGAGTCACGACAATGGAATCCTCGACCTCGCGCAAGAGCATGCCTGTCTCGGCGCTGTTCGATCCGAAGATCGTCGTCCCGGCCATCGGTTCGGCTTTTGCCAAGCTGAACCCGCGCACGCTGATGTCGAATCCGGTGATGTTCGTCCTTGAGATCGTCACCATACTGACCACGGCAATTCTGGTCCGTGATCTGTTCACCGGCGGCGGACATATCGGCTTTGAGTTCCAGATCATTATTTGGCTGTGGTTCACCGTGCTGTTCGCCAATTTCGCCGAAGCCGTCGCCGAAGGCCGCGGCAAGGCGCAAGCCGATACGCTGCGCCGCCAACGCACCGAGACCCAGGCCAAGCTGATCACCGGCGCCGGCGATCAGCAGAACTATCGTCTTATTCCTTCGACCGATCTGAAAGTTGACAATATCGTGCTGGTCGAGGCCGGCGATACGATCCCCTCCGACGGCGAGGTGATCGAGGGCATGGCCTCGGTCAATGAGGCCGCGATCACGGGCGAATCGGCGCCGGTCATCCGCGAATCCGGCGGCGATCGCTCGGCGGTCACCGGCGGCACGCAGGTGCTGTCCGACTGGATCCGCGTGCGCATCACCGCGGCTCCCGGCTCGACCTTCCTCGACCGCATGATTCGCCTCGTCGAAGGCGCCGAGCGGCAGAAGACGCCGAACGAGATCGCGCTCAATATTCTTCTGATCGGGTTGACCATCATTTTCGTCTTCGCGACCGCGACGATCCCGAGCTACGTCGCCTATGCCGGCGGTACGATCTCGGTCGTCATCCTGGTGGCCCTATTCGTCACTTTGATCCCGACCACGATCGGCGCATTGCTCTCCGCCATCGGCATCGCCGGCATGGATCGTCTGGTCCGCTTCAACGTCCTGGCAATGTCGGGGCGCGCGGTGGAAGCCGCGGGCGACGTCGACACGCTTCTGCTCGACAAGACCGGAACGATTACGCTCGGCAATCGCCAGGCGACCGAGTTCAAACCGGTACAAGGCGTGACCGAACAGGAGCTCGCCGATGCGGCCCAGCTCGCTTCGCTCGCCGACGAGACGCCGGAAGGACGTTCCATCGTGGTGCTGGCGAAGGAAAAATACGCCATCCGCGGGCGCGAGCTTCACGAGCTGAAGGCCAATTTCATTCCGTTCACCGCGCAGACGCGCATGAGCGGTGTCGAGATCGGCTCGTCCTGGGTCCGCAAGGGCGCGGTGGACGCGATCCTGAACTTCCTCAACGGACCCGCCACCGCAGCATCGGGCAGCACCGTGCAAGCCTTGCGCCCGAACGTGAGCGCGGAAGCCGCGCGGGAAATCAATGCCATCGCCGATACCATCGCCAAATCCGGCGGCACACCGCTTGCGGTTGCCAAAGACGGCAAGCTGCTCGGCGTCATTTATCTCAAAGACATTGTCAAGGGCGGCATCCGTGAGCGTTTTGCCGAGCTGCGCCGCATGGGCATCCGCACCGTGATGATCACCGGCGACAATCCGATGACGGCGGCGGCAATCGCGGCTGAAGCCGGCGTCGACGATTTCCTCGCCCAGGCCACGCCCGAGGAGAAGCTGCGCCTCATTCGCGAGGAGCAAGCCAAGGGCAAGCTCGTCGCGATGTGCGGCGACGGCACCAATGACGCGCCGGCGCTCGCCCAAGCCGATGTCGGCGTCGCCATGAATACCGGCACGCAGGCCGCCCGCGAAGCCGGCAACATGGTTGATCTCGACTCGAACCCGACCAAGCTCATCGAGATCGTCGAGATCGGCAAGCAGCTCTTGATGACGCGCGGCGCGCTGACCACGTTCTCGATCGCCAATGACGTGGCGAAATACTTCGCCATCATCCCGGCGATGTTCGTGGCCTTCTATCCGCAGCTGCAGACCCTTAACATCATGAAGCTGGCGACGCCGGAAAGCGCGATTCTCTCGGCGATTATCTTCAATGCGCTGATCATCATCGCCTTGATCCCGCTGTCGCTGAAAGGCGTGCGCTATCGCCCGATCGGCGCCGGCGCGCTTTTGGCTCGCAATCTTTGGATCTACGGCGTCGGCGGCGTGATCATCCCCTTCATCGGCATCAAGGCCATCGATCTGCTGGTCAACGGCCTGCATCTGGTTTGATGAGACTTCAGGAGAACTGCCATGTTACGCGAAATCCGTCCGGCGATCGTCGTTCTCATCGCCCTCACCCTCATCACCGGCCTCGCCTACCCGCTGGCGATAACCGGCATTGCCGAGGTCATCTTCCCCCACCAGGCGCAAGGCAGCCTGATCGAGCGCGACGGTCATGTCGTCGGCTCCGAGCTGATCGGTCAGAACTTCGCCAGCGACAAATATTTCCACGGCCGTCCCTCGGCGACCACCGCGCCCGACCCCAACGATCCGACCAAGAGCGTCGCGGCGCCGTACAACGCGACGAGTTCGGGCGGATCGAACCTGGCACCGTCGAACAAGGCGCTGATCGACCGCGTCAAGGGCGAAATGGATACGCTGGAGAAGGAGAACCCGTCGGCTTCCGTGCCGATCGACCTGGTCACGACCTCGGCCAGCGGGCTCGATCCCGACATTTCGCCGGAGGCGGCGCTGTTCCAGGTGCCGCGCGTCGCCAAAGCCCGCAACCTGCCCGAGGATCGCGTGCGGGCGCTGGTTGCCGACCATACCGAAGGCCGCTGGCTCGGGCTCTTGGGTGAGCCGCGCGTCAATGTGCTCGAGCTCAACCTCGCGCTCGATAAACTGGCCGCTGGATAAAAGGCGCACCCCCAAACTGGACCGCTCCCGAGATCTCGGGGCCGGTCCTCATTTTTTCGGGCAGATCATGCTAAAAGGAGGCTCACAACGCCCCAAAACTTGAGACGACGGCTTGAAGCGACGGTTTGAGACGACGGTTGGCAATGGCTGATCAGCGGCGCGACTCCGAACATCATCGGCCTTCCCCGGAAGCGCTCCTGGAAGCGGCACGCCGCGAGGAACGGCGCGTCGGCAAGCTGCGCATCTTTGTCGGCGCCGCCCCCGGCGTCGGCAAGACCTACGAAATGCTGCAGCAGGCCCATCGGCGCAAGAAAGACGGCTATGACGTCGTCATCGGCGTCGTCGAGACGCATGGCCGCCGCGAAACCGAGGCGCTGCTCGAAGGCCTCGAAGTCGTGCCGCGCAAGAACATCGAATACAAGGGCCAGTTCCTGCAGGAGATGGACCTCGACGCGGTGATCGCACGCCATCCGCAGATCGTGCTGGTCGATGAGCTGGCCCACACCAATGCCGACGGCAGCCGCCATCCGAAGCGCTATCTCGATGTCGAAGAGCTGATGAGCCACGGCATCGACGTCTACACCACGGTCAATATCCAGCACATCGAAAGCCTCAATGACGTCGTCGCGCAGATCACCCACGTGCGTGTGCGTGAAACCGTGCCCGATGCGGTGTTCGATCGCGCCGATGCCGTCGAACTTGTCGACCTGACGCCCGACGACCTGATCCAGCGCCTCAGGGAAGGCAAGGTCTATGTGCCGAAGCAGGCCGAGCGGGCGCTGGAGCATTTCTTCTCGCCGGCCAACCTGACTGCATTGCGCGAGCTGGCGCTGCGCCGCACGGCCGAGCGGGTCGACGAGCAATTGCTCTCGGAGATGCAGGCGCATGCCATTCAGGGCCCGTGGCCGGCGGGCGAACGCATCGCGGTCTGTATCAGCGAGGATCCGCGCTGCGCCGGGCTGGTGCGTTACGCCAAGCGTCTCGCCGACCGGCTGCACGGCCCGTTCGTCGCGCTCTATGTCGAAGGGCGACGCAGCCTGCAGCTGACCGAGGAGGAGCGCGACCGCATCGCCGACACGCTTCGCCTCGCCGAGGCGCTCGGCGGCGAAGCCGTCACGATCCCGGCCGGCGTCAGAAGCATCGCCGACGACGTGATCGGCTATGCCCATGCCCACAACGTGACGCAGATCATTATCGGCAAATCGACACGCTCGCGCTGGTTCGAGATGATCCACGGCTCGGTGGTGCGCGATCTGGTGCGGCGCTCCGGCAATATCAGCGTCCATGTCATCGCCGGCGATCAGCTCGCCGGCCAGCCGATCCCGAAGAAGACCGTGCGCACGTCGGACCGCGACGAAGTGCTCGATCCGCGGCCCTATTTGCTCTCCGTTCTGGCGGTGGCCTGCGCGCTCGGTTGCGCCGAACTGGTCGATCATTGGATCGGCGTCGAGAACGTCGATCTCGTGTTCTTGACCGCGGTCGTCGCCGTTGCGGTGCGTTTCGGGCTCGGGCCGTCTCTGTTGGCAAGCCTGACTGCGGCTCTGGCCTATAATTTCTTCTTCTTGCCGCCGATCTACACTTTCACGATCACCGATCCGCATAATATCGCGGCCTTCGCGCTGTTCACGCTGGTGGCGATCATCGTCTCCAACGTCGCGGCGCGCGCAGGCACGCAGGCTATGAGCGCGCAGGCGCGCGTGCGCACGGTGGAATCGCTGCATTCGTTCAGCCGCAAGCTTGCCGGCGCCGGCACGCTCGACGATGTGTTGTGGGCGACCGCCTATCAGACCGCGTTGATGCTGCGAGTCCGCGTCGTCTTGCTGCTTCCGGAGAACGGCACGATCGCGGTGAAGACGGGCTATCCGCCGGAAGACACGCTCGATGACGCCGATCTCGCCGCGGCGAAATGGTCGTTCGAGAGCGACCGCCCGGCCGGCCGCGGCTCGGACACGCTGCCTGGCGCTAAGCGCCTGTTCCTGCCGATGCATACCGGCCGCGGCGCTATCGGCGTGGTCGGCATCGACAGCGACAAGACGGGCCCCCTGCTGACGCCGGAGCAGCGCCGGCTGCTCGACGCGCTGATGGACCAGGGCGCGCTTGCGATCGAGCGCGTGCAGTTGGTCGAGGACATGGAGCGCATCGAACGCACGGCGGAGACCGAACGGCTGCGCTCCGCCTTGTTGACCTCGATCTCGCACGACCTCAAGACGCCGCTTGCGTCCGTGCTCGGCTCCGCCGGCACGATGCGCGATCTCTCCGACAAGCTCAGCGACGGCGAGAAGGCCGAGTTGCTGGCGACCATCATCGATGAATCCGAACGGCTCAACCGCTTCATCGCCAATCTTCTCGACATGACCAAACTCGAATCCGGCGCGGTGGCGCCGAAGCTGCAGCCGCATGATCTGTCCGAGATCATCGGCTCGACACTGCAACGAACCACGAAAATCCTGCGCCACCACGCAGTGAAACTCGATCTCGCGACCGACATGCCGATGGTCTCGCTCGATGCCGTCTTGTTCGAACAGGTATTGTTCAACCTGCTCGACAATGCCGCGAAATATGCCGCGCCCGGCACCACCGTCGCGATCCGCACCTGGCGCGACCGCACCACCGTCTGCCTGCAAATCCTCGACGAGGGGGAAGGCATTCCGACGCCCGACCTCGAGCACATTTTCGACAAGTTCTACCGCGTGCAGAAGACCGATCAGGTGCGGCCCGGCACCGGTCTCGGGCTTGCCATCTCCCGCGGCTTTGTCGAGGCGATGCACGGCACCATCGTCGCCGGCAACCGCAGCGACCGCCGCGGCGCGGTGTTCACGATCACGCTGCCGGTGGCGAGCGAACCGCAAAAGCTGGACGCCGCCGCATGAGCGCCGCGCCGCTTCGCGTGCTGGTCGTCGATGACGAGCCGCCGATCCGCAAGCTCTTGCGCATGGGGCTTTCCGCGCATGGCTATCAGATCCTCGAAGCGCCGAACGGCAAGACCGCGCTCGAACTGCTCAACGAAGCGCCTGACCTGATCATTCTCGATCTCGGCCTGCCGGACATGCAGGGCCACGATTTGCTGCGTTCGATCCGCGCGCGCAACGAGAGCGTTCCCATCGTCGTGTTATCGAGCCGCGGCGATGAAGCCGGCAAGGTGCAAGCGCTCGATTTCGGCGCCGACGATTATATCACCAAGCCCTTCGGCATGGACGAGCTGCTCGCCCGGCTGCGCGCGGCGCTGCGCCACCAGCTGCAGACGCATGGCGAGCGGCCGGTATTTCGCGTCGGCGATCTTTCCGTCGATCTGGTGCGCCGCATCGTCAAAGTCGGCGACAAGGAAGTGAAACTGTCGCCCAAGGAATACGACCTGCTGCGCGTTCTGGTGCAGCACGCCGGCAAGGTTCTGACGCACAAATTCCTGCTCGGCGAATTGTGGGATGATCTCACCGACGCGCAATATCTGCGGGTCTATGTGCGGCAATTACGGCAGAAGATCGAGGCCGATCCGGAACGGCCGCACTATGTGCTGACCGAAACCGGCATCGGCTACCGGCTGCGCGCGCCTGATTGACGGCTATTGCCGCGCCCTGCCCTCTTACCCATATGGTCTGGGCTGCAATTTTTCGGGGATCAATTTCGGCAAACCGGGGAGATCGCTCATGGCCGATGAACTCGTTTTCTATACCAACCCGCAGTCACGCGGCCGCATCGGCCGCTGGATGCTCGAAGAGGTCGGCCAGCCCTATAAGGTCGAGGTGCTGGATTACGCCTCGACCATGAAGGGATCGGAATATCTTGCGATCAATCCGATGGGCAAAGTGCCGGCGCTGCGTCATGGCGACGCCATCGTCACCGAATCCGCCGCGATCTGCGCCTATCTCGCCGACGCCTTCCCGCAAGCCGGCCTGGCGCCGCCGCCGACCTCGAAGGAGCGCGCGCCCTATTATCGCTGGCTGTTCTTCAGCGCCGGCCCGCTGGAGGCCGCCGTCAGCAACAAGGCGCTCGGCTTCGTCGTGCCGCCGGAGCGCGAGCGCATGATGGGTTACGGCACTTACGCAAAGGCCCTCGATGTGCTGGAGGCGGCGGTGTCGAAAAGTGATTATCTCGCCGGCGGCAAGTTTTCCGCCGCCGATGTCTATGTCGGCTCCCATATCGGCTTCGGCATGATGTTCGGTACGCTGGAACGGCGCCCGGCTTTCGAACAATATTTGAAGCGGGTGAGCGAGCGGCCGGCATGGAAACGCGCCAATGAGCTCGACGAAGCATTGGTGAAGAAAGCCGGCTGATCGGCCGATCCGAATCCGTGTTCACGGCAGCCGCAGCAGCGGCTGCCCCATTTTTATGAACGCGCCTTCGCGGACATTGTCGCAGAATTCAAAGCCGTCCGGCGCGAAGACGATGATGGTCGAACCGTGCTGGAACCAGCCGAGTTCGTCGCCTTTCTTGAACGCGCTGTCGCAGGCGATGACAGTGCGGCCGCGATAATCGTGGCTCAGGAGGTCGTCGATGCAGTGCAGACGGATGCTGGCGACGAGAATGGCCGCGACGGCGACGAGAGTGACGGTTTGCCCGCCGGGCGTCAGGACGGTGCGGATTACCGCGCGCTCGTTTTTGCAAAACAGCCGCTCGATCCGCTTGAGCGCGATCGGATTGACGTTCCAGGTATCGCCGGAAATGTAAGTCACCTGCGCGACACGGCCGTCATAAGGCGCGTGAAAGCGATGATACATGCTTGATTTCAGCCGCAACGTCACATAGCGGCCGTTGCGATACGCTTCCACCAGCACCGGATCGGGTAAGAGATCAGACAGCGCGTAAGGAAAGCCCTTGGCCTGAAACAGTTCCGTGCCGGCGATCGCCCCATGCGCGCCGACGACCGCATCGCAGGGGCTCACCAGAATATCGGGATCGCCGTCAACGGGACGCGCGCCATCCTTGAGCTCGCGGATGAAGCAATCGTGCAGGCTCTTGAATTCCGTCTTCTTCGCTTCGCTCAGATCGAGATCGGAGAACAGCTTCCACAGCGCAATCGCGGCATCGCGAACGATCGGCTGCTCGATCTGGCTGAACCAGCCGATGAATTGGGTGGCGAGCCGGCGGGGGATGCGGTTGGTCAAGAGGAAGTTAATGTCTTCCTGATCGAAGATCCGAAGGATTTGAGTCCTGACCGTCATGTGCTTGTTAAAACTCCCGGCTAAACCGCGATTCGATGGACGGCAATACGACCCTCGCCTTTTACGGCCTCGGCGCCGCGGCTGCCGCGACCTCGGTCGTGGCGCTGAAAAAGCGCCTGCAATTGTCGCAGGCCAAACACCGCTCGCTCGCCGGCCACGCCCGGATGTCGCGCTGGCTTGCCGGCTTTCTGCCGTTCTACGATTACAGCGAGGACCGGTTTTTCCGCTCCGACGGCGCGCCGGACGATATCGCAGCGCGCCGGCGTGACGGCCTGACCCGGCTCTCGGCGCTGCACAAGACGCGCTTTGCGCAGACCATCCGGCGCACCGCGGAAGCAAGCGAAGCGATTTCCGACCTGCAATTCACCGATGCCTATCGTGTGCCGTTTCAATACCGCCGCGTGGTCAGCGCGCATCTGCCCTCGGCGAGCTTCGTACAATCCTCGAGCGGTGTGACGATCACCGATCTCGACGGCAATCGCGCCTATGACCTCACCGGCTCCTACGGCGTCAACCTTCTGGGCTACGACTTCTACAAGGTCGCGATGGAGCGCGGCGCCGCGCGGGTGCGCGCGCTCGGCCCGGTGCTCGGTCCCTACCATCCGGTGATTGTCGAGAACACAGAGCTTCTCAAGGAGATTTCCGGACTCGACGAAGTCTCGTTCCATATGTCGGGAACAGAAGCCGTGATGCAGGCGGTGCGGCTCGCGCGCTATCACACCAGGCGCACGCATCTGGTGCGCTTCTGCGGCGCCTATCACGGCTGGTGGGGCGACGTGCAGCCCGGCGTCGGCAATCCGGTACCCGCGCACGAGACCTATACGCTCAATGACATGTCCGAGGACACGTTGCGGGTCCTGCGGACCCGCAACAATATTGCCTGCGTGCTGATCAATCCGCTGCAGGCGCTGCATCCCAATGCGCCGGCACCGGGCGATTCCTCGCTGGTCGACAGCGGCCGCCGTGCGCATTTCGACAAGGACGCTTATGCCGGCTGGCTCAAGCGCCTGCGCCAGGTCTGCACCGAGCGCAACATTGTCCTGATTTTCGACGAGGTCTTCGTCGGCTTTCGCCTCGCCAAAGGCGGCGCACAGGATTATTTCGGCGTGCGGGCCGATCTCGTCACCTACGGCAAGACGCTCGGCGGCGGCCTGCCGATCGGCGTCGTATGCGGCCGTCACGGTCTGATGAAGCGGTACCGCGACGACCGCCCGGCCGATATCTGCTTCGCGCGCGGCACGTTCAATTCGCATCCTTACGTCATGGCGGCGATGAACGAGTTCCTGCGCTACCTGAAAACGCCCGAGGCCAACGCCGTCTATCGCGACCTCGATGCGACCTGGAACCGGCGGGCCGGCGCGCTCAATGCGCGCCTCGCTGCGAGCGAACTGCCGGTCGAGGTGGCGAACCTGTCGTCGATCTGGACGGTCTGCTACACGCAGCCGTCGCGCTATAACTGGATGCTGCAATATTACCTGCGGGTCGAGGGACTGGCGCTGAGCTGGATCGGCACCGGCCGCCTGATCTTCAGCCTGAATTACACCGAGGCCGATTTTGCCGCCGTTGCCGACCGCTTTGTCGCCGCAGCCGAGGCCATGCAGCGCGACGGCTGGTGGTGGCGCAATCCGGCGCTGACCAACAAAACAATCAAGCGGATCATCCTGAAAGAGATGATCCGCCAGAGATTGTTTGGACGAAGCGCTTAGCAAAATCGATCCAGAGCAACATCGTTATTCTGCCGCGCGAGCCAACGCTTTCGCGTTCAGCCCGGCCGCAGTTCTTCCTCGGCGTCTTCCTCGTCCCAGTGATGCAGCCCGATCTCGGGATCGATCAATTCGCCGCGCAACAGCGCAAACGGCGCCTTGTGATAGATTTTGATGTCGTGGAACGGATCGGTCAGGATCTTGGTCGCCCAGACCAGGCCGGTCTGCATGTCCTTGACGATGAACAGCTGGATGGTGCGGAACAAGACGCCGCCGATGCCGAGTGCGAGCCAGATGATCCCGATGTGATGAATGTAATCGGAGGGAGTCACGGCCGGAGCCAACAGGCCAAAATAGCTGGGGCTGAAATAGAGCGGCACGGCAGACAGCGCCCAGGCCGACAGCAGTACGATCTTGCGCTGCAGATTGTAGCCGACCTTGATTTCTTCCTTGTATTCATGAGTCGCCTGATTGACATGGTCGTAGTCTTTCGGCTCGAAGAAGAAATGTCCGGTCTGCCGGGTCGTCATCGACACCAGCCAGCCGGTGAGCGCGGAGATCGCGGGATCCTTGAAGATCATCACATAGGCAAACAGAAAGCTCAGCGCGCTGACGAAATGAAGCGACTGATTGATGCGGCTGTGATGATAGTAACGATGGTCGTCCCACCGCTGGATGCGCAAAGTCTCTAGAAAATTTTCCATTCGTTAACCCCCGTCATGCAGGCGTTCGATCTGGCTATGGCGATTCCATGAATCCCTTGTGACAAGGGACTCTCACGGAGAGAGCCCGTGAGAGCGCTGATGTGACAGATGCGTGACTTGACGCCGTCCCGGTCAGCCTGCAGCGCGCACCGCGTCCGGCGCATAAGCGTTATCCGCGTTCTTGCCGAAGCGGATCAGATTGAAGTGACCGAAGGGCGGCACCGCACGGCGCTCGATCAGAAACATGCCGGGAGTCTTCGTGGTCCAGCGCGAGTAGCGATCGAAGGAGAATTCGGAGCGCCAGCCGAGCTTGCGCGCCGCCGGCTGAAACCAATGTTCGAGCGAGCGGCGCAGGCCGGCATCGGCGCCAACACGGCTGATCAGGATGATCTCGCCACCGGGCTTGAGCACGCGGGCGAGCTGGTCGAGGGCCGCTTCTGGATTGGGAACCGTGGTGATGACGTGCTGCGCAACGATGACGTCAAACGAATCGTCGGCGAATGACAGGCGCTCGGCATCCATCACCCAAAGGCCCTCGACATTGGTCAGGCCAAGCTCGATGACGCGCTCTTGCGCCTTGCGCAGCATCGGCTCGGAAATATCGACGCCGGACAGCCGGCAGTTCTTCGAATAAAGCGGCAGCGACATCCCGGTGCCGACGCCGACTTCAAGGACGCGGCCGCCGATCCGCTCGGCGGCCGCAATTGCGGCGTGCCGGCCGCGCTCGAAAACCGCGCCGAAGACGAGATCGTAGACCGGCGCCCAGCGCGCATAGGCCTTGGTGACCGTTTGCGCGTCCAAATCCACTTCAGACAGAGTGCTCATGCGTAACCCTCGTATTGCAGCCGGGAACCAAAGGCTGCCCGGCTGTGTCTTGTGCGGGAGCGGCGACCGGCATCGCCGGCTCCGGTTCGCGTGCGCCACCGGTCGCCACTTTATGCGCATGGCCGATGAACTGGCGGGCACTATTCTCCCACGAATAACGCAGCGCGAAGTCGCGGCACGCCTCGCGGGAAATCCACAGCGCCTGCATGCAGGCAACACGAAGGTCGTCGTTGAGCACGCCGATCGGATTGTCGCCGATCACGTCCTTGGGACCGGTCACCGGGAAAGCGGCGATCGGCACGCCGCTCGCCAGCGCCTCGAGCTGCACGATGCCGAAGGTGTCGGTGAGGCTTGGAAACACGAACACGTCGGCGGCGGCGAGATGCGCGGCCAGGATGCCGTTATCGAGCTGACCGAGGAATTTGGCGCTTGGGAAACGGCGCTTGAGCTCGGCTTCCTGCGGGCCTGCACCGATCACGACCTTGGTGCCGGGCAGATCGAGCGACAGGAATGCCGGCAGGTTCTTCTCCACCGCGACGCGGCCGACCGACATGAAGATCGGCCGCGGAAAACCAAGATCGATGGCGCGATCCGGCCGGAACAAGTCGACGTCGACGCCGCGCGTCCACATGCCGAGATTGCCGAAGCCGCGCTCGCGCAACTCGGTCATCAGCGACGGCGTGGCCACCATGGTCACCGCCGCTGCGCCGTGGAACCGCCGCAGCACGTTGTAGACCCATTGCGCCGGAATCGGCGAGCGCGCCGAGATATATTCCGGAAACCGCGTCGTATAGCTCGTGGTGAACGGCCGACCGATACGCAGGCAATAAGCGCGCACGGCGTGACCGATCGGCCCTTCCGTCGCCAGATGGATGGCATCCGGCCTGGCCGCCTCGATGCGCTCGGCGATTTTTTTCCGGCTGGGTAGCGCGAGCCGCAAGCCGGGATAGGTTGGCACCGGAAAGGTCCAAAAGCCGTCCGGCGAAAGAAACTCAATATCGACGCCGAGCTTGCCTGCGGCCCGTGCCAGCGAGCCAAGCGTACGCACGACGCCGTTGACCTGCGGACGCCAGGCGTCCGTCGCGACCAGGACTTTCATGGGGTTGCTTTCGGCCGGGCGCTTGCCGCCCTCTTCAATTGTTCGAATCGCATTCGACGACAATTGCTATTTCATATCTCAATCGTGTGACGGTCCTGGCGCGGTGGCGCGACGCGGCGCGAGGCGACCGTAACAATGCTGTTACAAATGGATGGGAATTTGCCGACGCGATTCGCATCCTGCCTTGATTGGATCGAGATGCACTCCATAATTTTTTCGCGTGTCCGGCCGGAAAAACCGGCGTTCACCTTTCCGGAATTTGTCTCCGGGACATGCGCCAAAACACATGCACCAAAACGGAGTAGTTAACGTCCTGGCTGAGACGAGCCCCCCAATCCCGTCGATCATCCGCGGCGTCGGACGGAGCAAGATCAGCTTCGCGATCAGCCTGACGATCGTCGCCATTGCCGCGACCGTGCTCTATCATTTGCTGCGCGGCATCGAGATCGGCAAAGTCTTCGAGGCGATCAAGGCGCAGCCGAACTGGAAGATCCTGCTTGCCGGCGCGCTGGTGGTCGCCGGCTATTCCAATCTCGTGCTCTACGACGCGTTCGCGCTGAACACGATCGGCAAGCGCTACATGCCGTGGCGGGTCACAGCCTTCGCAAGCTTCACGAGCTACACGATCGGCCATTCGCTCGGCGCCGCGACCTTCACCTGCGGACTGGTGCGGTTTCGCGTCTATTCGTTCTGGAGCTTGACCGTTATCGACATCGCCAAGATCGCGTTCATGACCGGCCTTACCTACTGGCTGGGCAACGCCTTCGTGCTCGGCGCCGGCGTGTTCTCTACCCCCGATGCGCTGGCCGTCTACGATCATCTGCCGTCCTCGATCAACCGCCTGTTCGGCCTCGCCGCCCTCGCCGCCGTCGGCTGCTATTTGCTCTGGCTCGCGCAGCGGCCGCGCACGGTCGGCCGCGCCAATTGGAAAATCGTGCTGCCCGATGTCCGACGGACTCTTCTGCAGATCGGCATCGGGACGGTGGATCGCCTGCTCGCTTCGCTGTCGTTCTTCGTCCTGCTGCCGGACAATCCCAGCATCGGCTTTGCGAGCCTCCTGGTGATCTTTGCCGCGGCGACGCTCATCGGCACGATCAGCCACACGCCCGGCAGCCTCGGCGTGGTGGAGGCCGCGCTCATTCTCGGCCTGACGCAATTCAACCGGGAGGAACTGCTGGCGACGATTCTGACCTTCCGTGTCCTCGATTTCTTTCTGCCGCTGATGCTGGCCAGCATCATGTTCGGAATGCGGGAACTGCGGCTGGTCGTGCGGCGCGCGCAAAGCAGGCGTGCGGAAACGGCCCCAACCTTGTAAGGCCCCATCGCCCTCGCTAAGGTCCCTAATGGGCGGATTGGAGCGATGGTGACGAGTGACACGAGGGCTCCACGGGGGTGGAATCTCCCGCGGGAGTGGGGCCGACGCCCGATACAAAAGCGAATTCCGCTCTGTGTTGCGCTTGCATTGGGGCTTTTTACCGCCGTCCCACAGGCGGCCAGTGCCGAGACCATCGAGTCTGCACTGGCGCGCGCCTACGAGAATAATCCACAGCTTAATGCGCAGCGCGCCGTTGTCCGCCAAACCGACGAGGGCGTTCCTCAGGCGCTGTCGGGCTATCGCCCGACGGTGAACGCGACCGCCAGCCTGCAGCGGCAATACACCAAGCTGCAGCAGTCGATCCCGGCTACGCCACCCGCCATACCGAACAGCATATCCTTCGCAGACAAGGGACTGAGCACGCCCGAGTCAGTCGGCGCCAGCGTTTCGCAGACCTTGTTCAACGGCAATCGGACCGCCAATAGAGTCCGCGCTTCGGAGAGCCAAGTCTCCGCCGCGCGAGAAACACTGCGGGTCATGGAGCAATCCGTGCTGCTCGCGGCCGCGACCGTCTACATGGACATGTCGCGCGACACCGCCAATCTCGAGGTGCAGCAGAACAACGTGAAGGTGCTGGAGCGCACGCTCACCGACACCCAGAACCGCTTCAATGCCGGCGCGGTGACCGACACCGACGTCGCCCAATCGGAAGCGCAACTGGCGGCGGCGCAAGCCAGCCTGCATGCGGCCGAAGCGGCGCTGGCAACGACGCGGGCGAATTATCGCCGGATCATCGGCGTCGATCCCGCCAATCTGGCGCCGGCCTCCTCGGTCGAGCGGATTGCGCCGTCGACACTCAACAGCGCGGTCGCCCTCGGCGTTGCGCACAATCCCAACGTGCTCGCGGCCATGTACGGCGTCGACGTCGCCATGCTTCAGGTCAAGATCGCGGAAGGCGCGCTCTATCCCACCCTCTCGGCGCAATACAGCGTCCAATACAATCTTTTTCCCCAACTCCTGTCGCCCAGGGTGTTTACCGATACGGTCGGGCTCAACCTCTCGATTCCCATTTATCAGGGCGGCAGCGAATATTCGACGATCCGGTCCAACAAGGAGGCGGTCGGACAGCAGCGCTTGAATGTCGACCAGGTGCGCGACGACACCCGCGCCAATGTCGTCACCGCCTGGGCGCAATTGCAGGCGGCCAAGGCGCAGATCGAAGCGGCGCAGCGCCAGAACGCCGCCGCCGAGCGTGCGCTCAACGGGGTTCGCAACGAGGCGCAAGCCGGGCAGCGTACCACGCAAGACGTGCTCATCGCCGAGCAGAATCTGGTGAACGCGCGGCAGAGCCTGATCGTCGCGCAACACGATCGCGTGGTCGCGTCGTATAGCTTGCTCTCGGCAGTCGGACGACTGTCGGCGCAGGATCTGGCGCTGCCGGTAACGATCTACGATCCGTCGGTGCACTACCATCAGGTGCGCGATGCCTGGATCGGCGTGCGCACGCCGAGCGGGCAGTAAGGCTCCATCCCAAATTCGCTGCGGCCGCGTTTCAACGGCCGCGTGGAGCCGCCGCCCCGTTAATGGGCGTCGCGCTCGTCGGTGTACCAGGACGGCTTCACCGGATAATGCGGGCCGTCATACATTTCCACCACCACGGTCTCTTCGTGCGCAATGGCCGGCCCGTGCACATTGCCCTTGGGATTGCAGTAGAAGCAGCCGGCCGTCAGCACGACGCCGGTCGAGGTGTATTCGTATCTGCCCTTCAAACAGAACATGAATTGATTGGCGGCATGAAGGTGCGGCTGCGGAATGCCGGCCCCCTTGTCGAACTTGATCAAGGCGATCGAGGCGCCGGTCTCTTCGTTGCGCCACAGCATCTTTTCGTGGATGCCTTTGAGCGACTTTTCCCGCCACGCGACGTTCTCGGATTGGATGAGAATCTCGGCGAGATTGGGAGCGCCTTCCGGAAGTTTTGTCATTGCTGGGCCTCTCGTTCAAATCGGTCCGTTAAGCGTGTTTCGTCGCGCGCCGGCTATTCGGCACTCCATGTCACCGACTTCATTTCGATCAACCGGGACAAATAGGGGACGTCCGCTTTGTTGGTGAGCCGGTGCACGGCGCGCATGTCGTTGATGAAGACAAATGAGCCGAGCGGCTCCTGCGTTGTGATCCTCTTGCCGAAGATCGTCTCGATCTCGTTCTCACCGCCGCCGAGCGAGACGACGAGATAGGGATGATAGTGAATGTGGAAGTCGTGGGTCTGTCCGGGCTCGAGCCGCACTTCCCAGACCCGCACGAATTCGTTTTCGAACAGGATCTTCTGGCCGACCTCGCCGAGCGAGATGCCGCGATCCGCCGCTGCCTTCAGTCCGAGCTTGTCGTCCACGGGTGCAATCCTATTTCGCGGGAACGACGGCGATGGCGTTGATCTCGATCAGGTAGTCGGGCGAGGTCATCTTGGTGACTTCGACCATGGTCGAGGCCGGCAGCGGCGGCTTGAAATATTGCGCGCGCACTTTGTGGATGGCCTCGAAGTGCTCCATGTTCCGGACATAGACATCGACGCGGCAGACATCGTCGAGCGTGCCGCCGGCGGCCTCGACCGCGGCTTTGACGTTCTCGCAGACCTGGCGCGTCTGTTCGGTGATGTCGCCGATGCCGGCGATGCTGCCGTCCGGCCGGCGCGCGGTCATCCCGGAGATGAAGATAAAACGTCCGGTGGCCTCGATCGCGGTGGCGTGGGAGAAGACGCCATTGGGCTGCCGCAGCTTGGGACTGGAAATCTGGACTTTAGGCATGATGCTCATCCTGGACACGGTTCTCAAACAATGCGGGCGCGACACCAAGCTCGCGTGCATAGCGCATCAGCATGGCGACGATGGACGGATCGAGCCGCACCGCGCCGCCGGAACGCTGCCGCCGGCGCCATTCCGGCTCGCCGGGCGCGAACAGTTCCGCGACGCCGGGGGCGCGCGCGCCGTTGCGGATGCGTGCCGCGGCGCCGGCGGCCGCCCGCTGGAACCAATCGAGATCGCAAAAATGCGCAACATCGATGGCGATGAAGAGATGCGAGCAATCGTAGGGCACGTCGAAATCGCCATAGAGCGGACGGACCTGCGCGCCGAACGCGCCTTGCGACAGCAGCCCGCAGAGCAGATCGATCAGAAATGAAAGCCCGAAGCCTTTGGCTCCGCCCGACGGCAGCAGCATGCCGGCGATGGCTTCGGCGGCGTCGGTGGTCGGCAGCCCTTGCGCGGTGACCGCCCAGGTCGGCGGAATGGCTTCCTTCGCCTTTTCCGCCATGCGGATCTTGCCCATGGCCGCCTCGCTCGTCGCCATGTCGAGCACGATGGGAATATCACCATCGGTCGGCAGCGCGATCGCCAGCGGATTATTGCCGACCACGCGCTCGGCGCCGCCGGGCGCCGGCATCAAAGGGCGAGTGTTGCACATGGCAATGCCGACGCAGCCGGCTTTGGCGGCATGCAGCGCGTAGCGCCCCGCCGTGCCGAAATGAAAGCCATGCCGGACTGCGACAATGCCGGCGGCAAACTGGCGCGCCTTGCCGATCGCAATCTCCATCGCCTGCATCGCGGTCAACTGGCCGAGCGCGTTGCCGGCGTCAAGCACGACGGCGCCCTGCCGTTCGGAAATCACGGCAGCCTCGGTGTTGCGCGAGACCGAGCCTTGGCGCAGGCGCTCGAGATACATATCGGTCAGCATCACGCCGTGAGACGACAGCCCCTCGAGGTCGGCCTCGACCAAGCCATCGGCAACGCTGGCAGCGGCCGTCTCCGGCACGCCCGCGGCCACGAACAGGCGTGCGACAAAGTCCGCGAGCTTGGCGACCGGCACCGACACGGGCTTATCCTGCACGGCGACGTTCATTTGAACGCCTTGCCGGCGGCGAGCGACGCCGCCACCTTGTCCAAGGTGCGCGTGATGTGAAGTCGGTTCAGCTCGATCGTTTTGTCGAGTTCGCGGTTGAGCGCCGCGCGCATCAATTGCTTGTGCTCGGCGACGTCGTCGCGCGGCGGCGCACTCGCCATGATCGACAGCGAAACATAGCGTTCCGCTTGTTCAAACAGCCGCGACCGGATCGATATCATCGTCTGCGATCCGCAAGCCGAGACGAGCGCCGCATGAAACTCCGCGTGCTCTTTGCTCCACGCCTCGTTGATGGCCTCGGGGTTTTCCGGATCGATCTTGGACTGCCGCGACAGGCGATGAAACGCGCCCAGCAGATCGGCCTCCCATTCGACGCCGCCTCTTTCCAGCGACCAGCGCAGCGCGATGGATTCGATCTCTATCCTGCTGCGCATGAGGTCGAGCAGATTTTCGCGCGACACTTCGGAAACACGGAAGCCCTTGTTCTGCTCAAGCTCGACCAGGCCCTCGGCTTCGAGCCGCATCAAGGCTTCGCGCAGCGGGCTGATGCTCATGCCGTAACGCTCGCGCAACGCCTCGACCCGCAGCCGCTCGTTGGGCATCAGCCGGCAGGCGATGATGTCGGCACGCAGCCGGCTCAAGGCCGAGGCCTGCAGGGTCTGCGGAGCGGCGGATCTGGCAAGCGACGGCGGCATCAACTCTCCCGGAAATACGGCCTTGCGCAGCGGCCCGACCACAATCGAATACACGAGGCTTTTTATAGGATCAATGGATTTTCGAAAATATGTTGACGGGGCGAAACTTTGGGTGGCACCATGGGCCCGGCCGTTCCCGTCATTCACCGCGATGGAGTTAGTCCGATGCGTTCATGGTTTCAGGTGCTCGCCGCAATAACGGCCATCGCGTTTATCGCGCCGTTGCCGGAGCAGGCCGTCGCGCAAAATGCGGGACCGCCGACCAAGATCGTCTTCTCGCTCGATTTCATTCCGCTCGGGCGGCATGCGCCCTGGTACGCCGCGCTGGCCGAGGGCTATTACAAGGATGAAGGGCTCGACGTTTCCATTATTCCCGCGCAAGGCACCGCGCAGGTGATCCAGGCCGTAGAGTCGGGAACCGCGAATATCGGCTTCGTCGATGTGCCGAGCGTCGTGATCGCGCGCGGCAACGGCTCGAAGCTCAAAATGCTGGCGGTGAACTACGAGAAAGCGCCCTACGCGATTTTCAGTCTCGCCAACGGCGCCAACGTGACGCAGCCGAAGCAGCTCGAAGGCCTCAATCTCGGCAGCGGCGCCGGCAGCTTCACGCCCAAGATCATCCAGGGCTTCATGACGCAGAAGGGACTCGATCCGAATAAGCTCACCATCAGCAATGTAGCGCCGCCGGCGCGCGCTTCGACGCTATTGTCGGGGCAGATCCCGGCGATCGAGTTTTTCGTCATGGCCAAGCCCGGCCTCGAAGCCGGCGCCAAGGCCGCAAATACCGAATTGCGCACGCTGCTGCTCGCCGATTTCGGCCTCGAGCTTTACGGCAATGGGATCGCGGCGACTGAAGATACGATCGCGAAGAACCCCGACGTGCTGAAGCGTTTCGTGCGCGCCTCGCTCAAGGGCTGGAAATTCGCGCTGGCCAATCCGCAGAAGGCGGCAGCCGATGAAATCCAATACGTGCCGACTCTGAAGCCCGACGGCATTGTCGCCGAGCTCGGCGTGGTCGGCGATCTTGCCGTCACCGCCGACAGCAAGAAGAACGGGCTTGGCTGGTTCGATCCGGCCAAAATGAAGTCCAATGTCGATTTCGTCACCAAATATATCGGCGTCACCGGCAAGCCGCCGGCGGCGGCGGACATCTACGCGACTGGCTTCTTGCCGGCGACGCCTGTGATGCCCTGATGGGGGCACCGGCGCTCAAGGACAACGGTAACGGAGCCGCGACAAAATCCGGCGCCGTTCCGTTCGGCCACTTCAAGAATGTCCGTCAATCTTTCGCCCAGTCCGGGCGCGCGCCGCTCGTCGCCATCGAGAACATCACGTTCGATCTCGAAGCCGGTCATCTGGTGACGCTGCTCGGCCCGAGCGGCTGCGGCAAGACGACCTTCCTCAAGATCGTCGGCGGGCTGATGTCGGCGTCGAGCGGCACGATCCAGATCAACGGCCGCGACGTGAGGGAGCCGGAACCGGATTTCGGCGTCGTCTTTCAACAAGCCAATCTGATGCCGTGGCGAACCGTGCTGGCCAATGTCCTGTTCCCGATGGAGATCCTGGGACGCAGCGACGCCGCGGCGAGACGCGCGGCGCAGGATCTGCTCGCCCTTGTCGGCCTCGAAGGCTTCGAGCAATCCTATCCGGCGCAGCTTTCCGGCGGCATGCAGCAGCGCGTCGCCTTGTGCCGCGCGCTGATCCACAAGCCGAAGCTGTTGCTGATGGACGAGCCGTTCGGCGCGCTCGACGAGCTCACCCGCATGGAAATGCAGGATCTGCTGCTCGACATTCGCGCCAAGACCGGCGCCACCGTGATGTTCGTGACCCACAGCATCAGCGAAGCCGTCTATATCTCCGACGACATCGTCGTGTTCAGCAAGCGGCCGTCGGTCATCGCCGACTATATTCGCGTCGACCTGCCCTATCCGCGCTCCTCGGAGATCCGCTATCTCGGCGAATTCACCGCGCTCGAGCACAGAGCCGGCCGCGCGCTCGGGATCACGCGATGACCAAGGACGCGATCAAGAACGCGGCCTTTCCGCTGCTCGGCATTGCAGTTATAGTCGTGGTTTGGCAGGCCTATACGCATGTCTTCGCTATCAATCGTATCGTGCTGCCGAGTCCGCTCGACATTCTAAAAGCCTCGATCGCCAATTGGGGCGCCCTGCTGCGCGAAAGCTGGCCGACATTTCTGGAAAGCGTTCTCGGCTTTCTGTTGGCGGTGATCATCGGCATTCCGTTCGCGGTCTGCGTCGCCAGCTCCCGCGTTCTCAACCTGACGCTCTATCCGATCCTGATTGCGACGCAGTCCATTCCCAAGGTCGCCATCGCGCCGATCATTCTGGTGTGGTTCGGGCTCGGCATGCAATCGAAGCTCGTCATCGCTTTCCTGGTCGCATTCTTCCCGATTGTCGTCGACACCGCGGCCGGAATCAGCGCGACGCCGCCGGGCCTTCTCGAGCTTGCGCGGTCGCTGCGCGCATCTCGGCTTCAGGTCTTTCTCAAGATCCAGTTTCCGGCGGCCCTGCCGTTCATTTTTGCCGGCGCCAAAGTCGCCGTCACGCTCGCGGTGATCGGCGCGGTCATCGGCGAATTTGTCGGCTCGGTCAGCGGGCTCGGCAACCTCCTGCTGACCGCAAATTCTCAGCTCGATAGCGCGCTCGCCTGGGCGGCGCTGGTCTGGCTCAGTGCGCTCGGCGTCTTGTTATTCGCCGCCGTCGCTGTTGCCGAGCGCATCGTGATGCCCTGGGCGGATGCCGGGCACCGCTGAGCTTTGATCCGATTGCGGCCGCTGAGTTCGGTTGCGGCGGCGTCCCCCGCTCGGTAATGAAAAGGTCAAGAGGAAACGCCTTGCCGGCGCGCCAATGCGCTTCGCCGCAATGGTGAATTGACGAATTGCAACAGGCGCGCAAAGCGCAACCGGCGGGCGGTACGGCAATGACTTTGGAATTCGGCGTTTTTGATCATCTCGATCGCAATGACCTGCCGTTGCGCGCGTTTTACGAAGAGCGGCTCAAAGTGATCGAGGCCTTCGATCGCGACGGCTTTTATGCCTACCACCTCGCCGAGCATCATTTCACGCCGCTCGGCATGGCGCCGTCACCCAGCGTGTTTCTATCGGCGGTCGCCCAGCGCACGCGGCACCTGCGTTTTGGCACCTTCGTCTATGTGCTGCCGGCGCACCATCCGCTGCGGGTGCTCGAGGAAATCTGCATGCTCGACCACCTCAGCGGCGGACGCATCGAGATCGGCTTCGGCCGCGGCTCGGTGCCCTACGAGATTTCCTACTACGGCCAGAACGCCGAGGAACGGCAACAGATCTATGCCGAACGGCTCGAACTCATTCTCAAGGCATTCACCGTCAAAACGCTCGACTGGGACGGTCGCTATGACCAGTTCAACAACGTGCCGATGGAATTGTCGTCCCTGCAGAAGCCGCACCCGCCGCTGTGGTACGGCGCGCATTCGCCGGACAGCGCCGAGCGCGCCGCGCGCAAGGGCCTCAACATCGTCACCAATGACATGCCGGGAAATACGCGCGCGATCGTCGCGCGTTATCGCGAGATCTGGCGCCAACTACAGGGTGCAGCAACGCCGAAAATCGGCATGGTGCGCTTCATCCTGGTGGCCGAAAGCGACGCCGCTGCCATGACGATTGCGCGCCGCGCCTATTTGCACTGGCGCACGAGCTTCAGCCAAGCCTGGGAACTCAACGGCGCCCTGCCGAACTCGCCGCTGCGCAGGGACAGTTTTGACGCCCTCATCGCGCAGGGCCAAGGCATTGCCGGCTCGCCCGAGACGGTTCGTGATTTTCTTGCCGCGCAGACCGAGGAGTCAGGCGTCAACTATATCGTCGGACAATTCTGCTTCGGCGACCTCACGCTCGACGAAATGCTGCGCTCGGTCGGTTTGTTTGCGGCGGAGGTCATGCCGGCATTGCGGAAGATGCCCGTGGCGTAATTTTGCCAACGCAACGTAGCCGACACTCTTGGCAAGACAGTCGCCGAACGGCAATAAGCGAGCATGAGCGATTTGGACGGACATTTCGTCTGGTACGAATTGATGACGACCGACATGGCGGCGGCGCAAGCCTTCTACGCCAAGGTCGTGAGCTTCGGCATGCGCGACGCCTCGGCGCCCGGCATGCCCTATACGCTGCTGACGGCCGGCGCGACCGCGGTCGGCGGCCTGATGGCACTGCCCGCCGAGGCACGCCGCATGGGCGCGCAACCGCGCTGGCTCGGTTATGTCGCCGTCGCCGATGTCGATGCGAGCGTGCGCCGGATCAAAGAACTGGGCGGCGCGGTACATATCCCGCCGGCAGATATGCCGGGCATTGGCCGCTTTGCGGTGGTCGCCGATCCGCAAGGCGCGATACTGGCGCTGATCAAGCCGAGCGGCCCCGACGAGGCGCCGTCCGACGCGCTGGACAAGGCCGGACACGTCGGCTGGCATGAATTGCTCGCTGGCGACGGCGGCAAGGCCTTCGCGGTTTACAGGGAATTGTTCGGCTGGCGCACAGCCGAGCTTGAAGACAATCCGGACGGCGCTTATCAGCCGTTCGCTGCCGGAGCGCAGACCATCGGCGGCGTGTTCACCAAGCCGCCCATCGTCGCGACGCCGTTCTGGCTCTATTATTTCAACGTCGCAGACATTACGGCCGCGGCGGCGAATGTCACCACGCTCGGCGGCAGGATCCTTGAAGGCCCGGTCGATGTGCCGGGGGGCAGCCGGGTCGCGCGTTGCGAGGATCCGCAAGGCGCCATGTTCGCGCTGATCGAAAAGCGCAAAGACAAGGCGATCGGCTATTTCGCGCGCGGCACCTCTGCGCCGGGCGCGGGAGGCCGGCGCTGGTCGTGGTGAGGTCGATCAGCCTTGCGGCTTGAGCCCGCGGCCGAGCGCGAATTGGCCGACCGGTCCTTCGGCGTGGAATGGCAGCCCGGTCATTTTCTCGAACAGGTCGATATTGGTGGTCCCGATGGCGCAACCGCCCAGCCGCATATCGGTGGCCATGAGGTAGAAGGTCTGCATCAACGCGCCGGTGTCTTTGAGGATCAGCGCATAGGCGATCGAGCTGTATTTCCACGACACCCGTCCGAAGCGCGCGACGATCGTGATCAGGATCTGCGGAACGCCCGCCGCACCCATGGCAAATTCCCCGCTCTTGAGCAGTGCCTCCAAATCCTGATCGCGTATCTCGATGCGCGTAAGCGCATGCGCACCGGCATCATAGTGATAGAAGCCGCGCGGCAGCCCCTCGCATTTGTCGATAGCGAGATAGAGCTCGAGCTCGTAGCTCGCCCCGCCCGACGGATACGGCCGCACTGTATGCGTCAGCGTCGGACCGCCAGCGGCAGGACCGGCGTCGGGATCGAGCGGCGTTTCCACCGTGGCATGGACTCGCGCTGCCGCTTCGAGAAAGCGCTCCAGTTCGGCAAGCGTGATCGGATGGCTGTCGTCGAAATCGCGCGTCGAATGGCGCTCGCTGAGAAGTCTTGCGGCCGGCGAAGCTCCAGAAGATTGCGCGCCCGCGACGCTCTGCAAATCGATCTTCGTGCCCTGCCAGTTGGGCCGCAGCGCGGGCAACGGCGCCATCGTGTCGAAATGCGCGTAAACGCCGCCGACAGGATTGGCGTGCCGGCCCTCGGTACTGCGGGCGTGAAAGAGAAGATCGTGAAAGTCCCAGAGGACGAGATCGTTGTCGCCCTCCTCCGGCCGCAGGCCCTTGTCCCGTCCCGTCACCTTGAAGAGGATTTTGCAGTCGACCAAGAGGCCGAGAAACTCAATGCCGGGAAAGCCGGCTTGACGGCGGATGTCCTTGACCTTCTGCGGCACTGCGAGTGACGCAAAAATGGCCGCGATCCTCGGATCGCCAATCTTGAACAGCGCCGCCGCGCGCGGCGATTCCAGGACCATTTCGTCGGCACGCCGCCGCAAATAGGCAAAACGCGACAGAACGAGCGTATCGCTGTCGCGCAGTTTCTGCGGCCGTGGCTGATAATCCGGCGTCTGCGGCTCGATGACGAGCTGGTCCACGCCCTTCGCCCGCCCGAGCGGATATTCGACCAGACCGCGCGCCGCCAAACGCCGCACCAGGAGATGCATGTCTTTGTCGGCTGCGCGTCCGGTCGAGGAAATCGCGCTCAGCGGCAGGCCGGCGCGCAGATGCTGCGCCCGTTCCGCCGCGGCCGCGCCGAATTTGCCGAGGCTTGCGGAAAATTGGCTTGCGGAAAAATCGCCGACCGTCGCCACGATATCGCCGTCCGGACGCGGCGTGAGGGTCACGTGATCGAGAAGCCGAACGGTCAGGCCCCGCGGCGTTGCCTGCAGCTTCTTCTTCGTGCTGGAAGCGCGCAAAACCGCAGGGCCTCAGGTATGAGGGTGCATCGGATTGAGATCGGTCTCCGCCACCGGACGATCGAGCAATCCGAGCTTGATCGGCACGTCATAGAGCCGGCCGGGCGCGAAGCGCCGGTAGAAATGCCGCATGCCCGGAACAATGACCCGCATCACCGGAACATCGATGTCCGGCCGCGTCTGATCGAGCACAAGGAAGTCGAGCCCCGCACGTTTGGCGATGTCGACGCAGGCCCGCACCTGTTCGCGGGTGTCGAGTTTGCCGAAATCAGCGCCAATGCCTGACGGCAGCGCGCCTGCACCGTTCGGCAAATGATAAGGGTGATCCTGCAAGCGAAACGGAGCGCCTTCGCGCTGCCCAGGATTGTCGCGCGCGCCCAATAATCCGATGGACAGAAATTGATTGAGCTCGGTCAGCGAGCGCAGCATGGCGATCCGTGCGTCGAAATGCGCGCCGGAGCCGTATTCGACGAATTCGACACCGTCTTTGTCCGAATAGGACATCGCGACAAAGGTCGGCACGCCGAGATCGGTGGTGAGGTCGATGGCCCAGACCTTGCGGCCGGTTTCGGCCAATTGGCTCTTGAGATCGCGGATATACGGATCATCAAATTGCGCCAGATTCACTTCGCCACGCTTCAAGCGATTGTACCACCAGATGGCATAGGAATCGCGTTCGACGAGTTCGAGAAAGCCCTGGACGATCGCTTCCTCGCGTGTATTGCCCGCGGCGCAGCCGTTAGAATCGGCGTAGATCATCTGCTCCGGCGAGGGGCCGCCGCGATAAAAGAAGTACAGCATGCTGGTCGGCATGTATTTGAAGCGTTCATCGCGCAGCGACCAGACCGGCGACCACTCGATCTCGGCGGTCGGATCGAATGGCATCGGCGCCGGCGTGCCGTGGTGGTCATGATCGTCGTGATCTTGCGGTGGGCCCTGCAGCTGCCGCGCCGCCTTGCGGTATTGCGCATCGCTGTACAACAGCACGTCGTTCGGCGCGATCGCCTCACCCGGCGCGAAATCGGCGAAGCGGCGCGTCACTCTGATCTCGTCGCCCTGGTAGATCCCGGAATAGCGTTCGATCGCTTCCATCAAAGCGCTGGCTTCGCCCTGCTCGGCGGTGCTGCCCTTGCCGAAGCTGCCGCCGCTCAAACCCGCGCGCAATTCATCGACACTGTCGGCGAAGCCCGCAAAATTGTGCCCGGCGTAATAGTTCGTATTCAGCGGCAGATCGACGTCGATTCGTTCGAGCTTGGTCACAACGCCGCACAGTGGGCTGACGTGCTTCTTGTTTCGCGCGACCGTCATCCGCGATGATACGGAGCGATACCCACCGCTGGTCATGATCAGCTTGGTGCCGCCCTTGAGCTCGATCGGCGCCGGCGCACGGCGCGGATCGCGCAGCTTCTTGCTGCCGCAAACCGGGCACTGCGGGCGGCGCGTCACATAATGCTTGATGATGCTGGAGCCGAGCAGATCGAGGCTGACGATGTGATCGCGCAGCTCGGTGCGGAATTCGGTGACGATAGCTTTGGCGATCTCGAAAGCAGCCAGCGAAGTGGCGCCCTGCCCCAGCGTCTCCCTGGCGAGCGGCGAAGTCGCGATGCGGCGCGCCTGCCTGCGATCGAGCAGCGCCTTGACCTCGCGGTTGCGCGTCATCCGGTCGGCGAGACAGGCCCAGCAGGCGCTCCGGCCCGGCGCGAAAACCGGACCGACCAGAGGAAAGACGCCGGACGGCTGCACCAAGAGCCAAGACGTCTTGTCCGTCAAATGCTCGCGGTTCAACGCGGCAAGCCGGACGTCGAGATAGTCGTTGACGAGAACGGCGGTGAGATCGGCCTTGCCGGCCGCAACGTGAACACCGAGTTGCTTTAACGCGGCGGTGAGTTCTTTTCCGCCTTTCGCACCGAGCGGCTGAACCCGCACGCGGCACTTTTTCAGATTGGCCTCGGCCACATCCGGCGGAATGCCGAGGCTCGCCCAATAAGAACTCGCCCAGTTAGCGCCTTGCTTGCCCGATGATCGGCTCTTCGGTGCGACGTAGCCGCGCTCGATCAGCCGGCGCAGCGCTTCCTGGATCGTATCGTGCGGATATTTCTTGCCGAGATCACGGGCGATCTGCGCAAAGCTCTTGCCGGCGCCGATGGCATCGGCGACCGCACAATAAAGCTCGCCGTGGAGAAAAAACTTACGATCTTCGGAATACAGGCACACGACGTCCGGCGGCAGCACATAAACGGAAAAATGCGGCGCGAATTGCGGAATCTCTTTGCCGCTGAACAGCGCAGCGCCGCCCTTGCGGCCGCTTTGCGTTGAATCGGATCGCGGGAGCTGAGGCTTCTTGCCGCCGGTATGAATCGCCATTGTCGGGCAATGATCTCGAAGTGGAAGCTATCGGTATATTGGCAGCGCTCAAGCGCCGCGCCGCCGCTCGCCGTCATGACTGCGTGGGCCCGCTGCGATTGTCCGCCATGAACGAGTGTCGGGGACGAATGGGACCGAAATGAGCACGTCGTCAGCCAATGACCGATTAGAAAAGCATGTAATAATTAATGTCACAGGCTCGGCCGGGCCCACGAAGGCCCGGCCATAAAACCTGCGTCATCTAACCTATTGCCAAGTAGCCAAGAGAAGCAGAGGCAGCGTGCCGCCCCTTAGCAGGCACGGCAACGGCCCCACGACCAGCAGCAGCCGCCGCAGCCGCCGCAACCACCGCAACCTCGCCAACCGCAACGGCAACCGCCGCAACGACAGCCACCGCAGCGACAGCCCCACCAGGCCGTCTTTTCGCCAAGCTTCGTAGACGCGGCGTTCTCCTTGTCGAACACATAGAAGGTCGACAGGCTCACGTCGGAAATCTCTTCCTCGCCCAGGAAGAACTGATGTTGAGTGGCAGCGTTCTGCGCCGGAATGTCCGCCACAGTGCTATTGGTTGCTGCAGACGCCCCACCGGCCATAGCAAAAGACACGCCGGCGATTCCCAAAACGGGGACGGCCTTACTCCGGCGGTTTCGCTTTGAAGGTTGCTTTGCGCGAGCCATCTATTGTCCTCCCATACCTGGGCCTATTGATCACCAGTGATCCAACTGCGCCACGCCATTCTACGCTCGGCATACGCGGCCAAGCAAGCAATGACGGGCCAAGAGCGACATTATTTCAATTACATAACGGCAATCTAACGGCGGCGGACCGAGACTCGTTCCCTGAATACGTTATTTTCAACTCGATCAAAGCGGCAAAGATGAACGATAGCTGAATGCAGCGGCAACATCGTACCGAGCGGCGCAGCTTTTGCGCGCGCAATGCAATAGAATCTAAACGAGAACCAGCCGCATCAATTCGTTGTGACTCGTGATGCCCAGCCGCGCGTAGGCGCGCTTGCGATAAGTCAGAACGGTATTGATGCTGATGCCGAGCGCCAGGGCGATCGCCTCCGAGCTCTTGCCTTGCATAATGCCGACGCAGACGTCCAGTTCGCGCCGGGCCATTTGCGGCATGACCTGACGCAGCCGCCGCGCCAGAATATCGGCATCGCCGCTGCGGGCGGCAGCGAGGCAGTGCGCGTCATGCTTGGCAAGGAGCGCGAACATGATGTCGGCGGAATCGAGGACCGGAGCCAAATCGGCCGCATCGAAACGCCCGCGCGGTGCGCTGCGATAAAGATTTAGCCGAATCGTCTCCTCGCCGCGGCGCCTGATGATCGAGAAGCGGTCGACCAGATCGACCGAGGAATAGCAGTCGCGGCGATACGCATCGTGGTCGATGTCATGAGACAAAACCCGGATGGCCATTTCGTAGCTGTGGGCAGCGTTGCGGCTGCAAACAAGATTTGCCGGATCGTGCGTCCAGTAGTGCTTAAGATATTTCTCTGCGATCGTCCGGGCCACCGGCTTCGCACCGCGATTGATCGCGAATAACAGGCGCGCCGGCATCCGCGGCGAACTGGCAAAGGCCGTGAGATGCTCGCAGGCCGTCGCGTCCCGCATCAGCTGAAAGAACGACGGTTCGAAGCCCGGCGAGCCGATCTTGCCGATCAGATCGCCGATCCGATGATTGATCGGATTGCCGCCGCCGCGGCCGCTTTCAAGATTATAGGTTTCCATGCAACGCAGAGCTTTATCGCTATCGCCGTCTTTGTGATGCTCAAGCACCACCGCGGCTGTCACAACGGCATGTGACAGCCGATTATTCCTTCTAATGACATTTTACTCCCGACTTGGCTCCGCGACCAGCCTGCCCCGGGCCTGCCGGCGCAAGATTGTTCGTTGCCCCCTCGTGGCGGCAAATTCAGGGAGGACCCCATGCTGTGCAAGAAGCTGCATCACGCGGCTTTCCGCTGCAAGGACGCGCGGGAGACCGTGGACTTCTACACCAAAGTCCTCGGCCTCAAATTCGCGCATGCCATGGGCGAAGATCATGTGCCTTCGACCGGGAAATACAGCCCTCATGTCCACATATTCCTGGAAATGGAGGATGGCAGCTCGATCGCCTTTTTTGAATGCCCGAACGATCCCGGCAACATGAAGGACGTGGAGTCCCCGGACTGGATCCAGCATTTCGCCTTTGAGGTCGAGAGCGTCGATGCGCTGCTCAAGGCCAAGACCGACATGGAGGCCAAGGGCATCAAGGTGATCGGACCGACCAATCACGACGACTTCATCCAGTCGATCTATTTCTTCGATCCGTCCGGGCACCGTCTTGAACTCACCGTGCGCACCGAGCGTGACCAGAAGCGCATCAAAGAATTCGAAGACGAGGCGCCGAAGGTGCTCGATCTGTGGGACCAGACGCACGACTGGTCGCAGCGCGAGAAGATGTTCGGCGGCAAGACCGGCTATAGCCGCGGCACCTGAACGCAAGCCGCTCGCAAGTCGCGCCGGGCGCTCGACTGCGTTCTGGCGCAAAGACAATCTCGCCGGCCAAAAACACGAAGCCCAATGAGGCTTCAGGGGAAACGCCAGAGGGAACGCCGATGACTCGCATTCATGCAATCGCGCTTGCCATATTTGCCGTTGTGTTATCGCTGTCGCTTGGACCGAGCCAAGCTAATGCCGAGCCGTATCCGGCTCGCCCGATCCGCATCCTGGTCGGCTTCGGGCCGGGCTCGAGCGCCGACATCGTCGCGCGGGTCGTCGGCAAGCAGATGCAAGAAAAGCTCGGCCAGCCGATCGTAGTCGAGAACCGGCCCGGCGACAGCAGCATGACCGCGGCGGAGGCCGTCGCCCGCGCAGCCAATGACGGTTACACGCTGTTCATGGGGACGGTCGCCCAGACCATCAACCCGGTCTTCACCCATTCGAACTTCAATCTCGCCAAGGAGCTTGCGCCGATCGCGCTTCTCGGCGTGGTGCCGAACGTGCTGGTGGCGTATCCTTCCGTCCCCGCCAACAATGTCCGCGAGCTTGTCGCGCTTGCCAAGGCAAAGCCGGACACGCTCACCTTCGGCACCTCCGGCGCCGGCACGGCCAGTCACCTGGCCGCGGAATTGTTCAATCTCAAAGCCGGCACAAAGATTCTTGCGGTTCACTATGCTGGCGGCAGCAACCAAGCGCTCGTCGATCTGCTCGCCGGGCGCATCACGCTGATGTTCAACGTCGCGGCAACGCTGGCGCCGCAGATCGAAAAGGGCAACCTCAAGGCGCTCGGCGTGGCACAAGCCAAGCGAGCCGCGATCCTGCCGGGCGTGCCAACCATGGCGGAGCAAGGCATGCCGGGCTTCGATGCCGGCATCTGGATCGGCCTCCTTGCGCCCGCGGGCACGCCTGAACCGATCATCGCCGCGCTGTCACGGTCTACTGAAGAGGCACTGAAGACCGAGGCGGTCGGCAGCACACTGAAGTCGCAAGGCATCGATCCGCTCGGCGGCACCCCGCAGCAATTTCGCGACTTCATCACAGCCGACATCGAGAGATGGACCAACGTGGTGCAGTCGGCGGGCCTGAGCAATTAGGAGGCCGCCATGGTGTGGCATAGGACGCTTGGCGATGGCCCGATCAAAGCCGTCGTCATCCACGGCTGGTTCTCCGACCACCGTATCTTCTCTCCGACGTTCGATGCGCTGGATACCGCGCGGCACACTTATGCGTTTTTCGATATCCGCGGCTATGGCAAGTCGCGCGACGTCGCCGGCGCTTACACGATCGGCGAAGTCGCGGCCGACGCGATCGCGCTTGCCGACCGACTTGGCTGGGACGAATTTCATGTGATCGGCCATTCCATGGGCGGCAAGGCTGCGCAGAAGGTGGCGATGGATGCGGCGGCCCGCGTGACGTCGGTCCTCGCGGTGACGCCGGTCCCGGCGGCGGCGCTGCCGTTCGACGACAACCTGTTCGGTTTTTTCAACAAGGCTTGCGAGGACGACGCAACCGCGCTCGCCGTCATCGGCGAGTCGGTCGGCAATCGCTTATCGCCGGTATGGTTGCGGCACCTGTTGGCCGGCGCGCGCGAAACCGCGCTGCCGCAGGCCTTCAAGAACTACATGATATCCTTCATCAAAGACGACTTCGCTGCCAAGGCTGACGCCGTCAAAATGCCGATGCTGGTGCTCGCCGGCCAATACGATAACGGCGTCAGCGAGGACATGGTCCGGGCGGTTTTTCCCGCGCTCTATCCCCAGGCGAGGGTCGAGACGATCGCGAATTCGGGGCATTATCCGATGGTGGAAACACCGATCGCATTCGCCACGCGCGTGGAACAGTTCCTCGCCGGCGCATAGGGAAGATCCAAATAGAGAGCGTCCATGAAACTTGCGTCCTTGAAATCCGGCAGCCGCGACGGCACGCTCGCCGTCGTCGCCCGTGACCTGTCAAAATGCGTGCCGGTGCCGCAGATCGCACACACGATGCAGCAAGCGATCGAGACATGGAGCACGACGGCACCGAAGCTCAAAGCCGTCTACCGGCACCTGAACGACGGCACCGCCGAGCATGCCGAGCCCTTCGCGCCCGAACGCGCCGAAAGTCCGTTTCCTCGCGCCTACCAGTTCCTCGACGGCTCGGTCTATCTGAGCCACATGCAAAAGGCGCGCAAGGCACGCGGCGCCGAAATGCCGGCCAATTTCGAAACCGAGCCGCTGATGTACCAGGGCCTCTCCGACAGTTTCATCGGGCCGGTCGACGACATGCTGCTGCCGACCGACGATCTCGGCGTCGACTTCGAAGCGGAGATCGCAGTCGTCGTCGATGACGTACCGATGGGGACGTCCGCTGCCGACGCGGTCGGACACATCAAGCTTGTGATGCTGCTCAACGACTTCACGCTGCGGACGCTGACGCGAAGCGAGCTGCCGAAAGGCTTCGGCTTCATGCAGGCCAAGCCGACCAGCGGCTTCTCGCCGGTCGCGGTCACGCCCGACGAACTGGCGCAATGGGACGGCCAGAAGCTCAATGTGCGGCTGATCTCTTCGGTCAACGGCCGCAAGGTCGGCGCGCCGCATGCCGGCCACGACATGTTCTTCACCTACCCGCAACTCATCGCGCACGCCGCGCGCACCCGCAAGCTCGGCGCCGGCACGATCGTCGGCGCAGGCACCGTCGCCAACAAGGACGAACGCGCTGGCTCGTCCTGCATCGCCGAAATCCGCGCCAATGAGGAACTGGCCGAGGGCAAAGCAACGACCCCGTTCCTGAAGTTCGGCGACCGCGTCCGTATCGAGGTCCTCGACGAGATGGGACGGACAATCTTTGGCGCCATCGATCAGCGGATTGCCAAAGCGCCCACGGCATGAACAAGGCCCTGGAGGCCATTCAAGTCCGCGAAGGCGCCCAGGCCACTCCTCGGCAAGGCGATACCGCACCGGGCTATGATGCCGACATTGCGCTTGTCGATCCGCATGCGCGCTTTATCGTGCGTGCGCGGCGGAAGCGGAATCCATCAGGGCTACACGCCGTTTGAAGGCGTCGCCCTGACCGGCCAACTCAAAACACCTTTCTGCGCGGCGGATTGATCTACGACAACGGCAAGGTCGTCGGCCCGCCGCGCAGCGAATATCCGCACCGGCCGAAAATGCGCGGCTGAGACACGGTTGGGATATGCCGCGTCCCCGGGCGGCATGCGGCTCTAACCCGGGCAGAGCCAAGACGGTGCGGCGATCCGGCATTACTTTTCGAGATTACACTGCAATCTCAACAACATGCTGGATCTTGCGATGATCCCGGCTGGCCGGCCAGTTCCGTGGTTATGCAATTTTTTTACTAGGGTTCACTTAGAGTTCGCGCGCATCGTGAGTGCCGGCTCGGTCGACCGGGACGGCTTTCGCATTCTCCCCCATTCCGATGAGGGCCCGATCGATAAGACCCCAGGGTATCGCGCCTGAGCTCCGAGCGAGCCTTTCGTCCACACCCAGGTCCGTCCACAGCCAGGTCCTTCCACACCCAGGTCCTTCCACACCCAGGTCCGCGCACCTCGCCTCGCAATGGAATTCCGCCATGCTCAATCGAATAACAGTCAACGTCCTGCTCAAATCGGTCATCATTACGCTCGCGCTGGTCGTGGTGGCGATGTCGTCCTGGAGCGCGTGGAGTTCCTGGAAACGGCTGGAATCGGCGAAGCGCATAGCCACCGTCATCGAAGCCTCAGCCGATATGTTCGCGGCCTTGCCCGGCCTCCGTAACGATCGCTCGATGACGGCGCAACATCTCGCGACCGATCAGCCGTTGAAGGAACTATCGCCTGCGCTCGCCAAAGCGCGCATCATCGACCTTCCGAATATGAAATTGGCGCTGGCTGTCCTGAAAACGGCCGACTTTCCGGAACGGCAAAGCGCGGTCACCGCCCTGAGTGCCGGGGTCGACAAGCTCTCGGCGCTGCAACAGCAAACCGAAGCCGCAATCAAATTGCCGAAGTCGCAGCGCCCGGCGGAATTGAGCGACACCTACGGCAAGACCGCCGTCGGGCTACTCACGCTACTCGATACAATATCGGCGCAGCTCAACCGATCGGTGCGACTCGAGGATCCATATATCGACCAGCTGCTGGAATTGAAGCAGCTCGCTTGGGCGACGCGCAATGCCGGTGGCGAGTGTTCGCTGATGATCAGCAATGCGCTCGGCGGGATTCCTTTGCCGTCCGATGCGACGAGCGCTTACGCCAAAAATCTCGGTAAGATCGACGTCGCCTGGTCGGCACTCATGGAAATCGCGGCCGGCTTGCCGTTGCCTGCGCGCTTCACTGCCGCCGTCGATGAGGCCAAGCGGGAGTTCTTCGGGCCCGATTATATGGCGCTGCGTA
>Ga0335073_10000193_pt1 | contig 74705 bp, 74 predicted proteins | sample Lox_Sample_22_FD_207093 | JGI IMG/M metagenome (GOLD analysis project Ga0335073, IMG submission 207093) | Soil microbial communities from Loxahatchee National Wildlife Refuge, Florida, United States - Lox_Sample_2.2 | ecosystem: Environmental > Terrestrial > Soil > Wetlands | place: USA... | reverse complement strand
CCGCCTCGCGGCCCGCCCGGCGGCCCGCCTCGCGCCTCGCCTCGCGCCTCACGCTGTCCCTGGCTCTCGCCCTGGGCTTCGGTGCGATCGCGGCATACGGCGCTCCGGTGTGGCAGACGCTGCCGCCGCTCCCCGCATTGCCCGCCGGCACGGTCGGCCGCCATGCCGACATCCAGGGCGCGCGCATCTGGTATGCCGAGTGGGGCCGCAAATCCGCCCGCAGCCCGGTGCTTCTGCTGCACGGCGGATTCGGCAACTCGAACTACTTCGGCCATCTGATCCCGGTGCTCGTCGAGCACGGCTACCGCGTGATCGCCATGGACAGCCGCGGCCACGGCCGCAGCACCCGCAGCGCCGCGCCCCTCACCTACCGCCTCATGGCCCAGGACGTCGTCGGTCTGCTCGATCGCTTGAAGGTTGCGCGGGTGTACCTCGTCGGCTGGAGCGACGGCGGCATCATCGGATTGGATCTCGCCATGAATCATCCCGATCGGCTGGCGGGACTGTTTGCCTTCGGCGCCAATGCCGACGTATCGGGACTCAAGGACGGCGCCGACAAGACCCCGGCGTTCGGCGCCTATCTGCAGCGCACGGCGCAGGAGTACCGCGCGCTCTCCCCCACGCCGGATCAATGGGACGCGTTCAGTGCGGCCGTCAACAAGATGTGGGACACGCTGCCCGCGTACAGCCGCGCCCAGCTCGCCTCGATCACCGTGCCCACCACGATTGCCGACGGCGAATACGACGAGGCGATCAAGCAGAGCCACGACCGCTACATGGCGGACTCCATACCGGGTGCGCACCTGGTCATCCTGCCGAACGTGAGCCACTTCGCGATGCTGCAGAATCCAGGGGAGTTCAATGCGGCGGTGCTGCGATTCCTGCGGGGTGAATGAAGCGCCTCGTTCCCGCAGGAGCGTCGCGAGGACGCGATAGCATGCGCCGCGCCGCCCGGGTCACGCTCGAGCAGCTGCGCCGCTACGCCATCGCCCGCTCGCTGTTCACGCCGACGACGCTCGGCCGTGCCATTCGCAAGCTCGGCTTCGTGCAGGCCGACCCGATCCGCGCCCCCGCGCGCGCGCAGGACCTGACCTTGCGGCATCGAGTCCTCGATTACCGCGCCGGCGACCTGGAGCGGCGCTATCCGCGTCTGCCCCTCGAGGAGGACTATTTCGTCAACTACGGCTATCTGCTGCGCGAGCATCATCACCTGATGCACCCGCGTACGCCGCGCTCGGCGTGGAGCAGCTCGCGCCAGGCTCGCGCACAGGCCTTGCTGGCGTTCGTCGTCGAGCGCGGCACCGCCCATCCGCGGGCGGTGGATCAGCACTTCGCTCACGGCAAGATCACCAACTGGTTCGGCGGCTCGACCAACGCGACCACCCGCCTGCTCGATGAGATGCACTATCGCGGGCTGCTGCGGGTCGCGCGGCGTGATGCGGGGACGCGCGTGTATGCGCCGCGCCAGGCGCCGAGCGCCGCGCCGCTCGATGCGGCGACGGTGAGCGCGCGCGTCGATGCGCTGGTCGATCTCATGGTGCAGACCTACGCGCCGCTCCCGGCGCGCAGCCTGAGCCAGCTGCTGTACTACCTGAGCGGCGGCGTGCCGCAGTGGTCGCAGCACCGCGCCGCGGCCCTCGAGCGTGCGGCGCGCCGCCTGGGCCGCGGGCGGATCGAGGGCGTCGAATGGTACTGGCCCGCCGCCGAGAGCCCCGGCTCGCGCCGCTGGCGGAGCGAGGAGCGCGTGCGGCTGCTCACACCCTTCGATCCGGTGGTCTGGGACCGGCGCCGCTTCCAGCTTTTCTGGGGATGGCAGTACCGCTTCGAGGCCTACACGCCGGCTCCGCGGCGCAAGCTCGGCTACTACGCGCTGCCGCTCCTATGGGGCGAGCGCGTCATCGGCTGGGGCAACCTCGGCATGTCGGGCGGCTCGCTCGCGAGCGCCTTCGGCTACGTCGACGGCGGCGCACCGCGCAGCGCCGCCTATCGATCCGCCCTGGAGCTCGAGCTCGGGCGCATGCGGGCGTTCCTCGGCGAGTGACCGCGGCCTCAGCCGCGCCAGGTGCGAAATCGCCCCGTGTCCAGATGCACGAAGTCGGAGTGCCGGTAGTAGCCCACGCCGCCGCGGCTCAGCTCCAGGGCGGCGGCGGCGAGGTCCGCGCAGTCGACGCCCGCCAGGCGCACGTCGATCGCGCGGCCCTCCATGTGCAGGCTGTGAGTCGCCACTTCGCTCGAGCGCGCATGCAGCATGGCATTGGTGCGCGCCGATCGATATCCCGAGATCACGCCGAACTCCGGGTCGACCCCGGCGCGTCGCGCGGCCTCGTGCAGGTAATCGAGCAGCCGCGGATCGATCGGGTGCTGATCGCCGGTGCGGTAATCGCGCAGCAATACCTGGATGCGCTCGAGCGCCTCCGGGATGTAGTCGTTGCCCCGCCGGAACACGATGTCCAGCGATTCGGGCGTGTGCAGATTGTTCAGCTTCACGCGCTTGAGCACGGGGGCGGCCTCGGCGCTCGCGGCGAGTGCGCGCGGGACCCAGGCCGTGGCGGCGGACACGCCCGCCCAGGCGCTTGCGGCCGTGATCAGCCGTCGGCGGCTCAGCATGTGACTTCTCCTTCTCGCACCAGCCGCCCCCGATCGAGCGCCAGCACGGTCGCGCGTGGAAAGAAATTGAATTCCGAGGCGGATGCCCAGGTGTAGGCGCCCATCACGCGCCCGACCACCAGGTCTCCCTGCTCGAGCAGCGGCAGCTCGATGTGCTCGCAGATCACATCGATGCTGTCGCAGGTGGGTCCCGCGAGCACCGATGGATATCGGGGACCATCGGCCGCGAGCGCCTCGAGCGGATAGCGGGCATGATCGTACATCTGCCCGCTGTAGCTGCCGTACAGCCCGTCGTCGAGGTAGTACCACCAGCGGCCGCCGCGCTGCGCGCGCCCCATCACCGAGGACACCGCGATCGCCGAGGGCGCCGAGATGTAGCGGCCCGGCTCGGCGATCACGCGCACGCGCGCATCGAGCGCGCCCAGGGCGGCGCGGATCGGCGCGCAGAACTCCCCGATCGCGGCCGGCGGCGCGCCCTGCAGGTAGTCGATCGGGAACCCCCCGCCGATATCGAGCAGGGTGAGCGCCCGCCCGCCCTCGCCCCGCATGAGCTCGGCGCAGACCTCGACCGCCTGCACGTGCATCTGCGGTGCGGCGGCCTGCGAGCCGGCATGAAAGGACAGGCCCGCCACCGGGATGCGCAGCTGCGCCGCGAGCGCGAGGAGCGGCGCCACGGCATCGGGATCGCAGCCGAACTTGCGCGACAGGTCGACCACCGCGTCGCTGCGAAACGCCAGGCGGATCAGCAGCTGCGCGCGGGTTCGGTACTTCACGAACTTGCGCAGCTCATCCTCGTTGTCGACCACGAAGTGCGTGACCCCGTAGGCGAGCGCCGTGCGGATGTCGCTGTCGCGCTTGATGGGATGCGTGTGGATGCAGCGCCCGGGAGCGACGCCGAGGCGCCGCACCAGCTCCACCTCGCCGTTGGTGGCGAGATCGAAGTGCGCGCCGGCATCGCGCAGCACCGCGACCACCGAGGCATGCGGCAGGGACTTGATCGCGTAGTACAGCTCGACGCCGGGCAGCGCCGCGGCGAGCCGCCGGTACTGGGCGCGCACGCGCTCGGCGTCGATGAGGAACAGCGGCGAGCCATAGCGGCTCACCAGATGCTCGATCGACTCGCGCGCGAACGGATCCTGATCGGCGGGGAGCTCCTGCTCGCGCTCGCTCGGCAATCGTCGGATTCGGGACGCCTTGGTCACTCGCCACACCTTTCGGAAGTCGAAAAACTAGCCTGCCGACAGCTCGAGGGGGTCCTCGCCCACGGACCCGCTGGCGCGCTGCAGGCGATCGAGGATCGCCGCCCAGCGCTCGTCATGCGGCAGCTCCTGCACGAGAATCCTCACGCATTGGGCCCGATCCAGGGTGCGCAGATTGTTGTACAGATGATGCGCATAAGCTTCGGGCTTTTTCCCGGCGTTGATCCACGTCATGAAGCGGCGGGTGTGGAGCGGGGGCCGCATGGCGAGCACCGCGACCTTCTCCTCGCGCTCCAGGATCTCCCCGGCGCGCCGCTCCAGATCGTCCCAGGGCACGATCTCGAGCGGTGTGGAGGGCGCGTAATGCTGGATCCGGTCGCCGGGCGCGCGCGGCGCCTCGCCCGTCACCGTCAGCTCGCCCACGACCTGCTGGATCTGCGAGCGCGTGATGAAGCCCGGGCGCAGCAGACGCACCTCGTTGTTGAGGCACGACACGATGGTCGATTCCAGCCCGATGGGCGAGTCGCCGCCGTCGAGAATCACGTGCACGGCGTCTCCCAGCTCGTCGCGCACGTGCTCGGGCTTGGTCGGGCTGAGGCGTCCGTAGCGATTGGCCGAGGGCGCGGCGATGCCGCCGCCGAAGGCGGTGAGCAACTGCTGCGCCATCGGATGGGAGGGGATGCGGATGCCGATGCTGTTCTGCCCGCCGGTGACGATGTCGTTGACGTGCTCGCCCTTCGGCAGGATGAGCGTCAGCGGACCGGGCCAGAACATCGCGGCGAGGCGCTCCGCCTGAGGCGGCACCTGCGACACCCAGCGGTGCAAATAGCGCTGATTGTCCAGGTGCACGATCACGGGATGATCGGCCGGGCGGCCCTTGACCTCGAAGATCTTGCGCACCGCGGCCGGGTTCGAGGCGTTGGCGCCCACCCCGTAGACCGTCTCGGTCGGAAACACCACCAGGTCGCCAGCGCGCAGCGTTTCGACGGCCTTTTCGATCTCGGTCTGTGTAGCTCTTACCACGCGCCCATGATATCAAATGAGCCGTTGCATGAACTTCAGGTCGAGCCAGCGGCCGAACTTGAAGGCCACCTCGCGCAGCTCGCCCGCCGGCTTGAACCCGAGCTTCTCGTGAAGCGAGATGGACGTCACATTTTGCGCATCGATTCCGCCGATCATGGTGTGCTTGTGCATGCGGGCGGCCTCCTCGAGCAGCGCCGCGACCAGCGCCCGGCCCACGCCGCGGCCGCGGCAATCGGCGCGTACGTGCACGCTGTGCTCGACGCTGAAGCGGTACCCCGGCCAGGAGCGGAATTCGCCGAAGGTGCCGAACCCCACGACGCCGCCGGGGCCTGCCGCCACCAGCACCGGGAAGCCCGCGGCGGTCTTGGCGTCGAACCACTCCTTGCGGTTCTCGAGCGTCACCTCGATGTCGGAGAACACCGCGGTGGAGTTGCGGATCACCTCGTTGTAGATGTCGCGGATCTCGGGCAGCTGGGCGGGCACCGCCGCCGCGACCTGGAAAGGGCGGCTCACGCGCCGGTCCCGCGGGCGCCGGCGAGGGCTGCGGGGCCTGCGCGCCGGGCGCTCAAGGGACGCGCGCCACGGCCATGTCCGGGGGATCCAGATCGATGCGCTTCCAGGTGCCGTCGCTCTCGCGGTCGAGCTCGTAGGCCGGCCAGTAGTGCTTGTCGAGCTTGAGCGTGATGACATCGGTCATGCCGTTCCAGCTCACCGTCTTCAGGCGCAGCGAGGCACGGTCCGGCTTGCCCTGCACCACCTTGAGGAAGGCATCGAGATCGGGGGTGGGCTGGCCGTCGACCTCGGTGATGCGCCGGCCGGCGTACAGTCCGTAATGCGTGGCCGGCGATCCGTAGAAGAAGAACGACACGAACACACCGTAGGGCGCGATGCCGCGCTGCGCCGCCATCGCGCGGTGCGGAGCCTGCAGCGTCGCACCCGCCCAGATCACGACGCGGTCGATGTCGCGCCCGTTGAGCGCGACGGTGTGCAGGTTCAGGCTCTTCGCGGCGCCATCGCGCCACACGGTCACTTCCACGTCCGGCTTTTGCACGGCGCGCTCCACCTCGCGGAAGCGATTGACCACCTTGCCGTCGATGGCGAGCAACAGATCGCCCGGCTCGAGGAGCGAGGCCGCCGGCGCACCGGCGACCAGGCGGTCGATGCCGAGCACCTGGCGGCGCTCACCGTCATGCGCCTCGAAGCGCTTCACCCAATCGTCGGTCAGGCCGAGCTTGCGCGCGCTCGCGAGCGATTGGACGTTGAATTCGGCCTCGAAGGAGTACAGCTGGCGCTCCTTGTCGACCACGTCGATCATCTCCGTCACCAGATCGGCGGGGATGCCGCGATTGACCTGCTCGAGGTCGCGCTGCGTCTCGAACGCGAAGCTCGACCAGAGCGCGAGCACCTCGCCTTTCTCGTTGGCGATCACCCCGTCCAGATCGTTCGGCGCGTTGACCAGATTGACCACCTCGAGATTGCTGTCGCGGAATCTCAACGTGCGCGACAGCGGAAACGACACCGGATCGACGCTGGCCACCTGGGTGCGCTGCGACATCACCGTCGAGTCGCTGCGCTGGCCCACCACCCAGACATCCTCGCCGGGCGCGAGGGCCTTGGTGACGAAGGTGGCCGCGCGCACCGGCGTATCGCCGATCAAGCGCGGATCGTAGGAGACGACCGCCAGATTGTGCAGCGGATGGATGAACACGACCTTGCCCGGCACCTCGACCGTGCCGTTGAAGGTGATGCGCACGTCCCCCATCGCGAGCGGCACGGTATTGCGGTCGATCACCACCAGACCGCGCTTGGTGTCCACGATCACCCCGGTGCCGTGATAGTTCTTCTCCGTCACGCCCGACACCGAATACGGCATGTCGAAGGTGATCATCACCAGGGAAGGAGCGAGCCGGTCGACGCGCGGATCGCCGGTCTTCGCATACTGGGTCGAGGCGGGCTTGAGCGGCGGGGCCGGCGGGCCGGGCGCGAGCGCGACGCAGGGCCACACCCCGAGCGAGTCGTCGCGCCTGCACTTGCGCGCCGGGAACCAGCGCCGATCCATGCGAATCACCCTGAGCTCGGGCGTGCGCGGATCCTCGAGCGTGACGTAGCGCACCGGCGCGCGCGCCCCGTCGGCGAGCTCGGCGAGCGCCGCCTGGAAATCGGCGAGCGTATCGACCTGCTTGCCGTTGAAGGAGCTGATCAGCGCGCCGTGCGGGATGCCGGCGGCGCCGAACACATAGCCGGGATTGGCGACGTAGATGCCCTTGATCGGCAGGTTGTAGTGCCGCGCCTGCTGATAGGAAAGCGTGTGCACCACCGCCTCGCCGAACTCGATGTACTCGTCGGGCGTGATGGAGCTCAAGGACTCCACTTGCAGGGCGTGCAGCAGGTTCTGGTTGCCGCGCTGCACCTCCACCTTGATCTCCTGTCCCACGTGGTTGTCGAGCACGTCCTCGAGCGCGAAGAACTCGGGCACGGGCTTGCCGTTGATCGACACCAGGATGTCGCCGGGCGAGAGCACCCCGTCCGCCGCCGAGCCGGGCTGCACCTCATCGACCACCAGCATGCCGGTGAGCTTCGGGAAGGCGGCGCGCATGCGCGCCTCGGTCTGCGCACTGAGTCCCAGGCGGCGCAGCTCGTCGTACGGGGTGTACTTGAACACCGTCTCCACCGTGCCGCGCGGCACGGGCTTGCCCGCGTCGATGTACTTGAGCGCGCGCGTCACCGCCGGCAGCGGCAGATAGAAGCTCGATGCGGCGCCGGTGGCGCCGCCCGCGTTGAGCGCGACCACCCGTCCTTCGATGTCGATCACCGGCGAGCCCGACGAGCCGCCCGAGGTGCCCGAGGCGGCCTGGTAATAGAAGGTGTTGAAGTCGTTGTACTTGCCGTAGCCGTATTCGGGCGCCTCGCGATCGAGGCGCGCGAGCGTGCCCGAGAGGATCGAAAGCTGCTCGCCTGCATCGTTGCCGACGACGCGAATGTCCCGGCCGATCACCGCACCCGCCGGGTACAGCGGCAGCTCCGCCGGGCGGATGAAGCGCAGCTTCGACGGGTCATACCGATAGATGCCGAAATCATGCACCGGGTCCCGGTAGACCGGGAACAGCTGCACCTCCTCGCGGTTCTGGAAGATGGCCTGCGCGGTGACCGGGCCGGGCGTCACGACGTGACGATTGGTGAGGATGAGCCCGCGCTTCGCGTCGATCACGAATCCAGTCGCCTGGGCGGTCGTATTCCACTCCGTATCGAAGGCGCGCGTGCTGTCGATCTGGATGGTCACCACACCCGAGGCGATGCGCTCGAGCGTCTGCGCCCAGCTCCCGGTGCCCACGGCGCTGGGAGCGGCGCCGGGCAGGGCATCCGGGACGGATACCGCCGGCGCAGTTTGCGGGAGCGCGGGATCCTCGGCGGTTGCGCCCCACAGGCGTGTGGCGAGGAAAAGCGTCGACAGGAACAAGGTACTACGCAGCATGCCGCTCCTCAGATGAGCATCAATGTCGGTGATCGGACAAGATGAGCAGCCAGACGGTTCCGAGCAAGGCAAAACTTGGGTTTGTCCCGGTCAAGCATTCATTCCGGCGGGCTTGAAGGCCAGGTCGAGCTGTTTAGCCGCCCGCACATCGTCCAGCCGTCGAACCGGCATTGTATGCGGGGCAGTTCGCAGTTTCTCGGGGTCCTGCTCCATTTCCCGCCGAATGGCGATCATCGCATCGCAAAAATGATCGAGCTCTTCCTTGGTTTCGGTCTCGGTGGGCTCGATCAGCAGGCATTCGGGCACGAGCAGCGGAAAGTAGGTGGTCGGGGCGTGGAAGCCATGGTCGAGCAGGCGCTTCGCCACGTCCATGGCGGTCACCTGATAAGTGCGGCTTTCCTGCCTCAAGGTCACGATGAACTCGTGGCTCGCGCGCCGTTGCGGGTAGGCGGCCTCGTACCCGGCCTGAATCAGGCGGCTCATGAGATAGTTCGCGTTGAGTGTGGCGAACTGCGCCACGCGCACCATCCCCTCGCGGCCGAGCATGCGCATGTAGATGTAGGCGCGCAAGTTCACGCCCGCGTTGCCCATGAATCCGGACAATCGCCCGATGGACTGCGGCAGATCCGCCTCGCCGAGCCAGCGATGGCGTCCGTCCTGGCGGCCGGCGAGCGGAATCGGCAGAAAGGGCAGCAGGCGCGGCCCGACGCCGACCGCGCCGGATCCGGGGCCGCCGCCCCCGTGCGGGGTGGAGAAGGTCTTGTGCAGGTTCATGTGGATGACGTCGAACCCCATGTCGCCGGGGCGCACCTTGCCGAGGATCGCGTTGAGGTTGGCGCCGTCGTAATAGAGCAAGCCCCCCGCATCGTGCACGATGCGCGCCACCTCCATGATCCTGTGCTCGAACACGCCGAGCGTCGATGGATTGGTGAGCATGATGCCGGCCGTGGCCGGACCCGCGGCGGCGCGCAGCGCCTCCAGATCGATGTCGCCGTTCTTGTCGCACGCGACCTCCTTGACGCTGCAGCCGCACATCGCCGCGGTGGCCGGATTCGTGCCATGCGCGGCTTGCGGCACGATGATCTCGGTGCGCGCGCCGTCGCCGCGCCCCTGATGGTAGGCGCGGATCATCGCGACCCCGGCGAACTCCCCTTGTGCCCCGGCCATCGGCGTCAAGCTCACGCCCTGCATGCCGGTGATCTCCTTGAGCATCTCCTGCAGCTCGTACATGCAGGCGAGGAACCCTTGCGGCTCGGGCGCGAGCGGATGGCGCGCCAGGAACTCGGGCAGCATCGCGTAGCTGTTGCAGGCCTTGGGGTTGTATTTCATGGTGCACGAGCCCAAGGGGTAGAAATGCGAGTCGATGGAGAAATTCATCTGCGACAGACGCGTGAAATGCCGCACCACCTGCAGCTCCGACACCTCCGGCAGGGCGGGCGGCCTTGAGCGGCGCAGATGCGGCGGGATCTGCGCGCTGGCGCGCGCTGCCGCGTCGTGCGGCGGGGGAATCTGGCTCGGGGCGCGCCGGCCGGGCCGGCTCAGCTCGAATATGAGAGGCTCGCGCAGTTTCAGTTCGGCCATGAGGATCTCGCTTCGCTTGGGCGCAATCAGGCGGCGCCGAGCAGCGCGCCGAGCGCGCGCGCATAGGCCTCGACGTCGGCATCGGTCTTGGTCTCGGTGGCGCAGACGAGGATCGCGTGTCCGAGCTCCGGGTGGCTCGGCGCCAGATCGAGGCCGCCCGCAATGCCGCGCTCGGCCAGCGCCGCGAGCACCGGGCCTGCCGGCCGATCGAGGCTCAGCACCGCTTCGTGAAAGCGCGGGCTCTCGAACGCCTCGCGTACCCCGTCGATGCGGCTGAGCGCGCGCACCAGCTCGGCGGTGCGCTGCGCGCAGGCGCCGGCCACGCCCGCAAGACCTGCGGCGCCGAGCAGCGACATGTAGATCGTCGCCGCCGTCACCATCAGGCCCTGGTTCGTGCAGATGTTCGAGGTGGCCTTGCTGCGGCGGATGTGCTGCTCGCGCGCCTGCAAGGTCAAGGCAAAGCCCGGACGCCCCTGCGCATCGAGCGTGCGTCCCACGATGCGGCCGGGCATCTGCCGCACGTGCTGCATGCGCGTCGCCATGAAGCCGAAGTACGGCCCCCCCGAGGCGAGCGGCACGCCGAGCGGTTGACCCTCGCCGCAGACGATATCGGCTCCGCGCTTGTCCGGATCCCCGCCCCATTCGCCGGGCGCCTTGAGGCAGGCGAGCGAGGTCGGGTTCACCACCGCGATGAGCAGCAGGCGCTGGGCATGCGCCCAGTCGGTGAGCGCATCGACCTCCTCCACGGTGCCGAAGAAATTCGGCTGCTGCACGATGAGCGCGGCGCAGCCCTCGCCGCCGCGCGCCTGCAGCGCCTCGAGGCACATCCTGCCCGAGCGGCGCTCGAAATCCACGGTCTCGAATTCCAGGCCCTGGTGATGCGTGATCGCCTGCGCCACCTTGCGGTAGGTGGGATTCACGTTGCGCGGCAACAGGATGCGCCGCGCATCGGCGCCGCGATTGGCGCGCACCGCCATCAAACACGCCTCGGCCAGCGCCGATGCGCCGTCGTAAAGCGAGGCGTTCGCGACCTCCATGCCGGTCAAGGCGCAGATCATCGACTGAAATTCATAGATGAGCTGCAAGGTGCCCTGGCTCGCCTCGGCCTGGTATGGCGTGTAGGCCGAATAGAATTCGCCGCGCGTCGCGATCGCCCACACGGGCGCGGGGATGTGGTGCTCGTAGGCTCCGGCGCCGATGAAATTGAGCAGCCGTCCGTCCGCCGCGGCGCGCTCGCTCATCAATCGCGCCACCTCCATCTCGCAGAGCGCGGCGGGTACCCCCTCGAGCGGGCCGGCCTTGAGCGCGGCGGGGATCTCGTCGAACAGCGCATCGATCGAGGGCGCGCCGATGACCGCCAGCATGCGCTCGATGTCCTCGGGCGTGTGCGGGATGTACGGCATGGCGGCGTCCTATTCCCCGGATTCCTGGAGGAACTGCGCATACTCGGCCGGCTCGAGCAGCGCGCCGGCGCCGGCCTTGGGATCGAGCTCGATGCGCATCATCCACCCCGCCCCGTATGGATCACTGTTCAACAGCTCGGGTTTCTGCGCGAGATCCTCGTTGCGCGCCACGACCCGGCCGGACACCGGACTGTAGACATCCGAGGCCGCCTTGACGGATTCGACCACCGCGCACGCCTCGCCCGCCGCGAGCTTGCGATCGAGCTGCGGCACCTCGACGAACACCAGATCGCCCAGGGCCGCCTGGGCGTGGTCGGTGATGCCGACCTCGACCCGCCCGTTCGGCAACGACCGTATCCACTCATGACTTTTACTGTACTTCAGATCGCCCGGTATCTTCGCATCGCTCACTGCACATCTCCTGGCTCGCTCTTGATCAATACCTGTCCGTTGCGCACGAACGGCGGCCTCACCACGCGCGCCGCGTGCGGCTGGCCGCGAATGTCCACCATCACCCGCGCGCCTGCGTGCGGGGCGATGCGTGCCAGCGCGATGGCGCGGTTCAAGGTCGGAGAGAACGTGCCGCTGGTGATCTCGCCGAGCCGCGCCCCGTCGGCCGCGCTCACCGTCTGATGATTGCGCAGCACCCCGCGCCCCTCGAGCAGCAGCCCGACCAGCCGATCGCCGCCCTGCGCACGAGCGCGCAGCAGCGCATCGCGCCCGATGAAGTCGCGCTCCATGGGCTCGAACGCCACCGTCCAGGCGAGCCCCGACTCGAGCGGGTGGCGGGACTCGTCCATGTCGTTGCCGTACAGGTTCATGCCCGCCTCCAGGCGCAGCGTGTCGCGCGCGCCGAGCCCGGCGGGCTTGATGCCCTGGGCGAGGAGCGCGCGCCACAGCGCCTGCGCCTGCTCGCCCGGCAGCATGATCTCGAAGCCGTCCTCGCCGGTGTAGCCGGTGCGCGCCAGGAACCACGAATCGAGCGTCGCCGCCGAGAAGCGCGCGATCTCGAGCGCCGCCGCGCGCTGCGCCGCCGGCAGGAGCGAGGCGGTCTTGGCGCGCGCCGCGGGTCCCTGCACGGCGAGCATCGCAAGCTCCGGGCGCTCGCGCACCGCCACCCCGAAGGCTCTCGCCTGCTCGCTGATCCACGCGAGATCCTTGTGCCGCGTGCCGGCGTTCACCACCAGCCGGAACCAGCTCTCGCTGACGAAGTAGGCGATCAGATCGTCGATCACGCCGCCGGTGGGCAACAGCATGCACGAGTACAGCGCCCCGCCCGGGACGGTGAGGCGCCCCACATCGTTCGCCAGCAGACGGCGCAGCATCTCGCGCACCCGCGGGCCGCCGAGGTCGATGACGCACATGTGGGAGACGTCGAACAGGCCGGCATCGCGCCGCACGGCGTGGTGCTCCTCGAGCTGCGATCCATAGCTCAAGGGCATGTCCCAGCCGCCGAAGTCGATGATCTTCGCGTGCGACGCGACATGGACTTGGTAAAGCGGCGTCCTAAGGCCCATCGCAACCTCGCTGCAATGAAGACGGACCACCGGCGCGGCGCGGTGAGGCGCCAGCCGGGTCCCTCTGTCCTTAAGACCTGAGAGATCGAGCGCTCGAGCGAGCGCTGCTCCCCTTCGGTGGATCTGCGCCGGCGAGGCGCGATCGCTCTCCAGAGATCGCAAGAGCCTGCCGTACATGGGCCTGAGCGTTTCCGGACCGGTTGCGCCTTCGGCGGTCCCCGCGTGCGGGGACGCTCTCCGACGGCTCTTGTCGCGATCCTCGCATCATACACCATCCGGATCCCGCGCTCCGGATCCGCCCGCCTCAGCCGCCCGCCTTCTTCGCCGGCCAGCCGAGCTCGAGCAGCGCCGCAACCACGGCATCGCGATGCTCGCCCTGGATCTCGATGACGCCCTCGCGCACCGTGCCGCCCGAGCCGCAGCGCTTCTTCAGCCGCGTCGCGAGCGCCTCGAGCTGCGCCGGCGGCAGCGGCAAGCCGGTGATCACGGTGACGCCCTTGCCGGCGCGGCCCTTGCTCTCGCGTGCCACGCGCACCGCGGCGGCACGCGCCGCCGGGCCGCGGCAGCGCGGCCGGGCCGGGCGCTCGGCCGGCGGTCGCGGTAGAATGCCCTCATGAGCTCGCTACGCAGAAAATCCCTGGCAGTGAAGATCGGCGGCGTCACGGTGGGCGGCGCGGCTCCCATCGTGGTGCAGTCGATGACCAACACCGACACCGCGGACATCGAGGCGACCGTCGCCCAGGTCAAGGCGCTGGCGCGGGCCGGATCGGAGCTGGTGCGCGTCACCGTGAACAACGAGGAGTCCGCCGCCGCCGTCCCGCACATCCGCGAGCGCCTCGACGCCCAGGGCATTGCGACGCCCCTGGTCGGCGACTTTCACTTCAACGGCCACAAGCTCTTGCGGGCGCATCCGGCGTGCGCACAGTCGCTCGCGAAGCTGCGCATCAATCCCGGCAACGTCGGCCGCGGCTCCAAGCGCGACCCGCAGTTCGCCGAGATGATCGAGACCGCCTGCACCTATGCCAAGCCGGTGCGCATCGGCGTGAACTGGGGGAGCCTCGATCAGGACCTGCTCACCCGCATGATGGATGAGAACTCGAAGCAGGCGCAGCCGCGGCCCGCGATCGAGGTGATGCGCGAGGCCATCGTGGTGTCGGCGCTCGACAGCGCCAAGCGCGCCGAGAGCCTGGGCCTTGCGCCCGAGCGGATCGTGATCAGCGCCAAGGTGAGCAGCGTCCAGGACTTGATCTCGGTGTACCGCAATCTCGCTGCGCGCTGCCGCTACCCGCTGCATCTCGGGCTCACCGAGGCCGGCATGGGAAGCAAGGGCATCGTGGCCTCCACCGCCGCCATGGGCGTGCTGCTGCAAGAGGGAATCGGCGACACCATCCGCGTGTCCCTGACGCCCGAGCCGAACGGCGATCGCACGCAGGAGGTGATCGTCGCGCAGGAGATCCTCCAGACCATGGGCCTGCGCTCGTTCACCCCCATGGTCGTCGCCTGCCCCGGCTGCGGCCGCACCACCAGCACTTATTTCCAGGAGCTCGCCCAGAAGATCCAGGGTCATATCCGCCACCGCATGCCCGAGTGGCGCAAGCACCATGCGGGTGTCGAGGACATGACGGTCGCCGTGATGGGCTGCGTGGTCAACGGGCCGGGCGAGAGCAAGCATGCCAATATCGGCATCAGCTTGCCGGGCACCGGGGAACATCCGGTGGCGCCGGTGTACGAGGACGGCGAGAAGACGGTCACGTTGAAGGGCGAGCGCATCGCCGAGGAGTTCCAGGAGCTGGTCGAGCGCTACATCGAGCGCACCTACGCGCGGATCGCGCCGTGAGCGATCTGCCTGCCGATCTCGCCTTGCGCAAATGCGCCCCGTGCGAGGGCGGCGTGGCGCCGCTCACCGAGCGGGAGGCGAGCGCCTTGCGGGCGCAGCTGCATCCGGACTGGGCGCTCGGCGCCGGCGCCAAGAGCTTGCAGCGCGCGCTCAAGTTCAAGGACTTCTACCGCACCATGAGCTTCGTGAACGCGCTCGCGCACATCGCGAACGTCGAGGACCACCACCCGGACCTGGAAGTCGGCTACAACTACTGCCGCATCGTCTATACGACGCACTCGATAGGCGGCCTGTCGCAGAACGACTTCATCTGCGCCGCGAAGATCGACCGCCTCTGACCGATCGCGCCTCGCGCGCCGCCCGCCCGCGCCTCGCGCGCCGCCCGCCGGCGCCTCGCTCGCGCGCCGCCCGCCGCGGCCGCGAACCCGCGCGCGCCCGCGGCGCCTCAGCTCGCGGCATCCTCGTACTTGAGCAAGGCCGGCACGTCGCCCGCCAGCCCGAGCGCGCGCAGCGCCAGCTCGCGCTTGAGCAGGGGCAGGCGCCCCACGGCACCGAGTCCCGCGCTGCGCAGCCGTCGCAGCAGCGGCTGGCTGCTCGAGAACAACCGCTCCAGGCCGTCGAGCGCCGCGGCGGCGGCGAGGTTCTCGCTCTTGCGCCAGCGCTCGTAGCGGCGCAGCAGCCGCGGCTCGCCGAGCAGCGCCGGATCCCCGCGCGCCGCTTCCAGCACCTGGGCGAGCGAGGCGCAATCGAGCAGCCCCAGATTCAAGCCCTGCCCCGCCAGCGGGTGCACGGCATGCGCGGCATCGCCGAGCAGCACCGCGCGCGGCCGCACGTAGTCGAGCGCGTACTTGAGGTGCAGCGCGAAGCTCGCCACCTCGGTGCTGAGCTCGATCTCGCCCAGCACCGCATCGCTCGCCGCTTCGAGCGCGGCGCCGAAGGCCGGCGCATCGAGCGCGCGCAGGCGCTGCGCCTCGGCGTGCGCCACGCTCCAGACGATGGACGAGCGGCCGTCGGCGAGCGGCAGGAGCGCGAGCGGGCCGCCCGGCAGGAACCTCTGCCAGGCCGTGCTCTCGTGCGCCTTCGCGGTACGCACGTGGGCCACCAGCGCATCCTGGTGGTAGGTATGGCCGGCCGTCTCGATTCCGAGCAGCTCGCGGGTCTTCGAGTCGCCGCCGTCCGCGCCGATCAGCAGCCGCGCCCCGAGATCGCGTCCGTCGGCGAGCCGGATGCGCGCCTCGGACTCATCCACGCGCAGCGCCTGCACCGAGCCCTCGATCAGCACCGCGCCCGCGCCGAGCGCCGCCTTGAGACACGCCTGCCCGAGCGCGCGCCCATCGACGATGTGGCCGAGATTGGGCTCGCCGAGCTGCGCGCAGTCGAAGCTCAGCGATCCGGCGCCGCCCGGCGCACCGCCCGCATCCCACACACACATGCGCTCATAGGCAAACATGCGCTGCGCCGGCAATAGCGGCCACGCCCCGGCAAGACGCAGGAGCCGCTGCGAGGCGCGGCTCAGCGCGAACACGCGCAGGTCCCAGTCCGCGCCCGCCGGCACGACGCCCGCCGACGCCGCGCTCGGCGACGCCGCGCCGGCCGACGCCGCGGCCATCGACGCCGCCCCGCCCGGCATGCGCTCGGCGATGAGCGCGACTCGCCCCGCGCCCGTCTGCCCGCGCGCGAGCAGGAGCGCCGCCATGGTGGTGCCGATCGCGCCGGCGCCGACGATGAGGACGTCGAAGTCGCGGCTCATCGGCTCATCGGCGCGAGCGGCGCCGGGGGTGCGAGCGGCACCCCGCGCGCGAGCTTCGGCACGCGGCCGGCCGCGCCGGTGGACAGGGCGGACAGCGCGGCCTTGGCGGGCGGCAACAGATCGAACGCCAGCAGCCCCAGATCTCGCAGCTGCTTGAGCGGCCCCCAGGGCGTCGCGAACAGGCGCACCAGTCCGTCGGTGAAGGCGATGAGCGCGCGCCGATCGGCGGCGCGCCAGGCATCGTAGCGCGCGGCGAGCGTGTCGAGCCCGCCGTGCGGCTCGCTCAACAGCTCGGCGAGGCTCGCGACATCGCGCAGCCCCAGATTGAACCCCATGCCGGCCACCGGATGCAGTCCCTGCGCCGCATTGCCCACGATGATGCAGCGTCCGGCGCTCACGCGCTCGGCGCGGCTCAACGACAGCGGGTAGGCGCTGCGGCGCCCCACCTTGAGAAAGCGGCCGAGACGGAACCCGAAGCGCGCCTGCAGCTGCGCCAGGAACTGCTCGTCGGACCACGTCATCGCACGCTGCGCGAGCGCAGGCTCGAGGGTGAGCACCAGCGTGCAGCGGCCGTCCGCCAGCGGCAACAGCGCCAGCGGCCCTGTCGCCGTGAAGCGCTCGTAGGCCACGTGCTCATGAAACTTGCGGGGCAGCACCGTCGTGATGATGGCGGTCTGGGCATAGTCGCGCACCTCGGCGGCGACGCCGAACGCCGTGCGCACGCGCGACTCGATGCCGTCGGCCGCCACCACCAGGCTCGCGCGCAGCGTTGCCGGCATCCCGTCCGCCGTCTTGATCTCGATGCGCTGCTCGCCGGGCACGATGCTCGAGAGCACGGCCGGACAGAACACGCGCACATCGCATCGGCCGGCGAGCCGCGCCCACAGGGCCGCCCCGAGCGCGCGATTCGGGACCACGTGGCCGAGCGCCTTGAGGCCCTGCTCGGCCGCATCGATGCGCGCGAACCCGAAGCGGCCCTGGTCCGAGACGTGGATCCGGGCGATCGGCGTGGCGGCGGCACCGACCAGCCCCCACACGCCGAGGGTCTCGAGAATGCGCCGGCTGCCGTTCGACAGCGCGGTGGTGCGCTCATCGAAGCTCGGCTGCGCGGCCGCATCGTGCGGCACGGCCTCGATCAGCGCGATGCGCAGGCGCAGACCCTCGAGCGCAACCGCGAGGCTCGCCCCCACCATGCCCCCGCCCACGATCGCGACGTCGAACGACTCCATCACGCCGCTCCCCCCGATTGCACCAGGGACTCGATCGCCTCGGGCGTCTTCTCGAGCTGCGCCGTCAATACCTCGGCGGCGCCGTGGGTCACCAGCACGTCATCCTCGATGCGCACGCCGACGTTCCAGAGCTCCTTCGGCACGCGCGCCGCCGGGCGGATGTACAGGCCCGGCTCCACCGTGAGCGTCATGCCGGCCTCGAGCACGCGCCATTCCCCGCCCACCTTGTAGTCGCCGACGTCGTGCACGTCGAGGCCCAGCCAGTGTCCGGTACGATGACCGAAGTACGGCAGGTAGGCCTGCTCCTTCAGCAGCCGCGGCAGCTTCCCCTTGAGCAGCCCGATTCTCACCAGTCCCTGGGTGATTGCTCGAACCGCCGCCTCGTGCGGTTCGTTCCAGTGGTTCCCCGGCCGCACCTTGTCGATGGCCGCGAGCTGCGCCTCGAGCACCACCTCGTAGACCGCGCGCTGCGCGGCTGTGAAGCGGCCGTTGACCGGGAACGTGCGGGTGATGTCGGAGGCGTAGTAGTCGTGCTCGCAGCCGGCATCGAGCAGCAGCAGATCCCCGTCGCACAGTTTGCGATCGTTGTCCCGATAGTGCATGACGCAGCTATTGGCGCCGCCCGCGACGATGGGGTGGTAGGAGAGGTCCGCGTTGTGGGAGCGAAACTCGTGCAGCAGCTCCGCCATCACCTCGTACTCCATGCGCCCGGGCCGGGCGAAGCGCATCGCGCGCCGATGTGCGCCCATCGCGATCTGCGCGGCGCGCTTGAGCTTGCTCTGCTCGGCGCGGCTCTTGTAGAGCCGCATGTCATCGAGCACGTGGCCGAGGGCGACGAACTCCTGCGGCGCCCCGGCGCCTTGGCGCGCGTGCACCCGCATGCCGTTCACCCAGGCGAGCATGCGCGGGTCGAAGTCCAGATGCGTACCCATCGAGTAGAAGATGCGCGAGCGCTGCTCCATGAGGCCGGGCAGGATCTCGTCGATGTCGGCGATCGGGAACGCATCATCGGCGCCGTAGCGCTCCACCGCCCCATCGGTGCCCGCCCAGGCGCCGTCCCAGGACTCGCGCAGCGCGTCGTGCTCGCGCACGAACAGCAGATACTCCGCCTGGGCGCGCCCGGGCACGAGCACGGCCACCGCATCGGGCTCGGGAAATCCGCTCAGGTAATAGAACTGGCTGTCCTGGCGGTAGGCATATTCGATGTCGCCGTTGCGGTGGCGCACCGGCGCGGCCGGCAGCACTGCGATGGCATCCTTGCCGATCATGCGCATGAACTGGCGGCGGCGGCGCGCGAACTCCTCTCGATCCATGCGTCCGCGCGTACGGGCTCCCGCCTAGTGCAGCCGCTGCGGTGTCGTCGGGTAGGCCTGCTGGCGCAGCGGCAGAAGCTCTTCGAACACCACTTGAGCGGCCACCCGGATGAACTCCACCAGCTCGGCGTAGGCTTGCTCGTTCGACTCGTCCGCCTCCGCCTCCTCGCCCGAGGCGCGGGAAATCTCGGTGAAGTCGCGCACGATCTCCCCGACATCGCCGTTCAGGGCTTCGAGGTCCGAGATCTGACCCGTGCCCAGCCCGTACAGAAAGCCCGTGCACCACAGGGCGAGCGCATTGGCGCGCCCGTTGAGCGGCTGCTGGTCATCGGGCAGCAGCGGCTCGAACTCCATGCCCTGCTCCCCGAACGATGCGGCGGTGGCGGTGAACACGCGCTCGATCATGGCCGCCGACTCATCGGACAGCGCGGCGCCGTCGGGCAGTATCTCGTTCACCCAATCCTGCATCTTGTACGGCGACATGGAGCAAAGCGCGCCGCACAACGAGCCGTGCGCCTCGGCGGCATCCGCAAGGCTGCCTGCCGCCGCCAGCACGTCCTCGAAGTCCTTGAATCGGATATCCGCCATCATCCTGCGGCAAATCATACCGCTTCGGGCGCACGCTGGGTGCTGCCATGGCCCCTTTGCATTGCGGAAACGAGCGCTCTATATTGGGCGTCTATGAACGAAGCCACACCCAAGTCCGCCGTGGAGCTCGAGCTGAAGCGTCTCGAGAAGCGCCTCGAAGACCTCATCGTGACGGTCAATCAGATCAAGGAAGAGAACCGGGCGCTGCGCCAGCGGCAGGAGACGCTCACCGTCGAGCGTGCCAGCCTGCTGCAGAAGAACGAGCAGGTGCGCGCGCGTGTGGAAGCCATGATCGGACGACTGAAATCGATGGAGCAGGCATGAGCGAGAACCAGGCGAGAGTCAGCGTGCGCATACTCGAGAAGGAGTACCACATCACCTGTCCGATGGAGGAGCGGTCGGATCTGCTCGACTCGGCCGAGTTCTTGAACTCCAAGATGCGCGAGATTCGCGACTCGGGCAAGGTCGTGGGCCTCGATCGCATCGCGGTCATCGCCGCGCTCAACATGGCGAACGAGCTCATCCGCTTCCGGAATCGCGACAACCATCTCGATTCGGACGTCGGCGGCCGCTTGCGTATCTTGCGCGAGCGCGTAGAGTCGGCCTTGGAGAAGGGTCGACAGCTCGAGCTCTGAAGGTCGTCCCGGTCGGTTTCAAAGTTTGGCGCTGCCTGCGGTGTTCGATGCGGATCGGGTTACCTCCTGACCCTAATTTGTAAACCCCAGGGGCCATTGCTTGCTGGCAGCATTGTGCAAGTCCGCCGCGAGCGGAAAGCCTTAAGTGTCGGCAGTTAGCCCCACCTGTTGCTCAGGTCGGGAGCAACGGTCCAAAACGGCACAGGCGGGTGGCGCCATCCCCGAACATGCCCGAGGCCCAGGTGCTTGAGTCCCAACTGCTGAAGGCGCGGCTGCGCAAGGAGCTGCGCTCGAGGCGCCGGCAGATGAGCTGCGCCGACCATGCCCTGCGCTCGAACCTCGCCGCCTCGGCCATCACCCGGCTCGCCGCCTTCAAGCCCGCCGCGCGGGTGGCCGTCTATCTGCCCTTCGATCGGGAGACGAACACGGCGGCGCTGCTGGTGGCCGCACGGCGCCGGCGGGTGCGCATCTACGTCCCGGTGATCGACAGCAAGCGCTACCGGCGGCTGCGCTTCTATCCCCTCTGCGGCAAGACGCGCCGCGGCGTGTTCGGCATCTCCGTTCCGCACGGTGCCGCCCGCCGCCGGGCGGTCGCCCCGCGCTGGTTCGACCTCATCGTCGTTCCGCTCGTCGGCGTCGACGCCGGCGGATACCGCTTGGGGATGGGCGGCGGCTTCTACGATCGCGCGCTCGCCTTCAGGCGCAATCGGCGCGGCTGGCGCGGACCGTGGCTGGTGGGCCTCGCCTTTCAATGTCAGCGCGCCGACTCGGTGTTCCCGCAATCCCACGACGTGCGCCTCGATGCGCTGGCGACGGAGACCGGCCTGCAACTGTTCACGGGAGACCCGACATGAATCATTGGCTGCTCAAGTCCGAGCCCGGCACCTTCAGCATCGACGACCTCGCCGCTCTGCCCAGGCAGAGCACCTCCTGGGACGGCGTGCGCAACTACCAGGCGCGCAACATGCTGCGCGACTCCCTGAAGAAGGGAGACACGGCGTTCTTCTATCACTCCAGCTGCGAGATCCCGGGAATCGCCGGCATCGTGCGCATCGTGAAGGAGGGCTATCCCGACCGCACCGCCTTCGATCCCAAGGACGCGCATTACGATGCCGAGAGCAGCAAGAGCGACCCTCGCTGGTACACGGTGGATGTGCAGCTGGTGCGCAAGCTCAAGCGCCTCATCACGCTCGAGGAGCTGCGCGCGCACGCGCGCAAGGAGCTCTCGGAGTTCGTGGTCTTGCGCCGAGGGAATCGTCTGTCGGTGACTCCGGTGTCGAGCGCCGATTGGCAGTTCGTGCTCGCGCTCGAGTGAGCTCGCTCACATCGCTACCACATTTCCGGGACCGTAGGGTGATGTATTGCTTGTAAATTAATTTATCGTGTATATACTCGGTCCCCGGACTAACCCGACTACGGAGTTTTAACATGGCAGCGAAAGCAAAGAAGGCGAAGAAAAAGGCGGCTAAGAAAAAGGCCGCCAAGAAAAAGTAGAAGCCTTCGTTTAATCAACTGTGCCCGCGAAAGCGGGCACAGTTGTTTCTGAGGGTACGAAAATGCCGGCATCCACTGACAAGAAGCGGCGCGCGGCGCAGGCTGCGCTCCCGTACATCGATCCGGATTCGGTTCTCGGCATCGGCACGGGCTCGACCGTCGCCGAGCTCATCGATCTGCTCAAGGTGCGCAAGATCAAGTTGCAGGCGGCGGTGTCGAGCTCGCGCCAGACATCCGCGTCGCTCAAGGCCGCCGGGATCCTGGAGACCGATCTCAATGCCGAGGGCGAGCTCGACCTGTACATCGACGGCGCCGACGAGGCCACCGACCGCGGCATGCTGATCAAGGGCGGCGGCGGAGCGCTCACGCGCGAGAAGATCGTCGCCGCCTGCTCCAGAAAATTCGTGTGCATCCTCGACGACAGCAAGCTCGTCGAGCGCCTCGGCGCCTTTCCTTTGCCGGTCGAGGTGATACCCATGGCGCGCTCCTACGTCGCGCGCCGCCTGGTCGGGCTCGGCGGACAGCCCGTCTGGCGCGAGGGCGTGGTGACGGACAACGGCAACGTGATCCTGGACGTGCATCATCTCGAGCTCGGCGACCCCCCCGCCATGGAGGATGCCATCAACGGCATCGCGGGGGTGGTGACGGTCGGCCTGTTCGCGCATCGACGCGCGGACGTGCTGCTGATCGGCACCGATGCCGGGGTGAGAACCTTGACGCCCACCGCCGCGTGACCGATCCGCCGCCGCCGCAGCGATCCGCCGCCGCGTGACCGATCCGCCACCGCCGCAGCGATCCGCCGCCGCATGAACGAAAAGGGCCCACCCGGTGGGGGTGGGCCCTGGTTTGGCTGGGGGACTAGGATTCGAACCTAGGTAAACGGTGTCAGAGACCGTTGTCCTACCGCTAGACGATCCCCCACTACCGCCGCAACCGGTCAGCGCTTGGAGAACTGGGTTCCGCGGCGCGCCTTGCGGCGCCCTACTTTCTTGCGCTCCACCTCGCGCGCATCGCGCGTGACGAAGCCCGCCTTGCGCAACGGGGAGCGCAGCGTCTCGTCATAGGCCATCAACGCCCGCGTGATGCCGTGGCGGATCGCGCCCGCTTGCCCGGTGATGCCGCCGCCCTGGACGTGCGCATCCACGTCGAAATTGCCCGCCAGCTGCACCGCGCCGAACGGCTGCTGCACGATCATGCGTCCGGTCTCGCGTCCGAAGAACTCCTCGAGCGAGCGTCCATTGATCGACACCTTGCCCGTGCCCTTGCTCAGGTAGACCCGCGCGCTCGAGGTCTTGCGCCGGCCGGTGCCGTAAAAAGAGTTCTTGGCGCTGCTCAATGCCATTGCTTCGCTTCCTTCTTAAAGCTCGAGAGACTTCGGCTGCTGCGCCTGATGGGGGTGGCTGTTGCCGCCGAAGACATGCAGCTTTCGGTACATGCGCCGGCCCAGCGGCCCCTTGGGCAGCATGCCCTTCACCGCGATCTCGACGGCCCGCTCCGGATGCTCCTCGAGCAGCTTGTCGAGCGAGATGCTCTTCAGGTTCCCGACGTAGCCGGTGTGCTGGTGATACCACTTGTCGGTGAGCTTCGCGCCCGTGACGCGCACGGTGCCCGCGTTGATGACGACGATGTGGTCGCCGAGATCCTGATGCGGCGCATAATTGGGCTTGTGCTTGCCCTTCAAACGATGCGCGATCTGAGATGCCAGCCGGCCGAGCGTCTTGCCCGCCGCATCGACGAGATACCAGTCGCCGCGGGTCTCCGCGGGCTTTGAGAATACGGTCTGCATGGACAGTCTCGAATCGACCCTGGACGAAAGGCGCGAGAGTCTACAGAACCCGCGGCGCCATGACCAGCCCACCATAATATAATGTGTCCGTGAGCACCCGCAGCTACGGCCTGATGGATCGCCTGCTCGGCGAGATTGGCAAGGCAATCAATGTCTTATCCGCTCCCGCGGAGGCCGCCAGACCGTTGCCGGCCGCGCCGGGCGGCGAGCTCGTCGCGCAAGCCGCCGATCGCCTCGAGTCGGCACGGCTGATGCGCGTCAATCATTCGGGTGAGGTGGCGGCCCAGGCGCTGTACCGCGGCCAGGCGCTCACCGCCCGCGATGCGAGTGCTGCCGCTGCATTGCAGCAGGCGGCCGCCGAGGAGCTCGATCACCTCGCCTGGTGCGAGCAGCGCATCGGCGAGCTCGAGGGCCGCACCAGTGTCTTGAATCCGCTGTGGTATGCGGGGTCGTTCCTGATCGGCGCCGTCGCCGGTGCCGTCGGCGACCGCGCCAGCTTGGGCTTTCTGAGCGAGACGGAGCGGCAGGTCGAATCGCACCTGCGCGAGCACCTCGATCGGCTGCCCGCCGCCGATCAGCGCAGCCGCGCCATTCTCGAGCAGATGACTCACGACGAGATGCGCCACGGTTCGAGCGCCGAGGCACTCGGCGCCTCCCAACTCCCCGCCTGGCTCAAGATAGCGATGCGCCTCACCTCGCGGCTGATGACGCGCGGATCCTACTGGCTGTGAGCCCGCTGTGACCTTAGTGCTTGCGATTCCAGTACTTATGTAATAAAAGGTGCGCCAGAACGGGCGTTTTCGCGACCTCGAGATTCGGGAGAGACCATGGAAGAAGTGGCAAAAGCCTTAAGCGATATCCCTGCGATCAATCGTTTCTTGAGCTACTGCCGTATCCGGACAGTCCCTTCCAAGACCGTCATCATTCACGCGGGCGACTTGCCCGACATCCTGTACTACATCATCTCGGGCTCGGTCGAGGTCATGATCGAGGACGAGGACGGCAACGAGATGGTGCTCGCCTACCTCAACAAGGGGCAGTTCTTCGGGGAGATGGGCCTGTTCTACGAGCAGCCCACCCGCAGCGCCTGGGTGCGCACTCGCCAGCAATCCGAGCTCGCCGAAATGACCTATCCGCGCTTCCGGCAGATCGCCGCCGAGAGCCCGGGCCTGATTTTCGAGCTGGCCACCCAGCTCGCGACCCGGCTCGACCGCACCAACCGCAAGCTCGGGGACCTTGCCTTCGTCGACGTCACCGGCCGCGTGGCGCACGCCATCATGGACCTGTGCGGAGAGCCCGATGCCATGACGCATCCGGAGGGCATGCAGATCAAGGTCAGCCGCCAGGAGCTGTCGCGCCTGGTCGGCTGCTCGCGCGAGATGGCCGGCCGCGTTCTCAAGGTTCTCGAGGAACAGGGGCTGCTGCGCGCCACCGGCAAGACCATCGTGGTCTTCAACGCCCGACCCAAGGTCAAGACGCGCCCGCTCATCGTTCCGGTGAAGGCCGGCGCCGGCGCTCCCGCCGCCAAGACCCAGCGCTCCGAGCAGCACGACGACGATGATGATGATGACGAGGACGACGACGAGTAGCCTGCACCCGGCGCTCCTCTAGGGCGGCGCTGCGCGGCTACCGGCGGCGCTGCGCGGCCTCGATCCCCGCGCGCATGGCCCGGATCGTCGCCGCATAGTCGGCACTGCCGAATATCGCCGAGCCCGCGACGAACGTATCCGCGCCCGCGCGGGCGATGTCCGCCGCATTCTCGGCCTTCACGCCGCCGTCGATCTCCAGCCGTATGTCGCGCCCGCTCGCCTCGATGCGCTTGCGCGCCTCGGCGAGCTTGCCGAGCGCGCTCGGGATGAACTTCTGTCCACCGAACCCCGGATTGACCGACATCACCAGGATGGTGTCGATCTTGTCCATCACGTAATCCAGCCAGTCGAGCGAGGTCGCCGGATTGAACACCAGGCCCGGCGCGCAGCCCTGGTCACGAATGTGCTCGATGGTGCGATCCACGTGCTGCGTGGCCTCGGGATGAAAGCTGATGCGTGAGGCGCCCGCCCGGGCGAATTCGGCGGCCAGCTCATCGACCGGCGTGACCATCAAGTGCACGTCGATGGTCGCCTCGATGCCCGCCTTGCGCAGCGCCTCGCACACCATGGGCCCCACGGTGAGATTCGGCACGTAGTGATTGTCCATCACGTCGAAATGAATCCAGTCGGCGCCCGCGGCGAGCACCGCGCGCACCTCCTCGCCGAGGCGGGAGAAATCGGCCGAGAGAATCGAGGCAGCGATGATGCCGGGCATGCCGATACTGTATCAATGCATGCCGCGCGCCGCACGTATTGCCTCGTAGGATTCCTGGATGCGCTGGGTCTTCTCCTTGGCCCATTGCGCCATCGACTCGGGCAATCCGTTGGCCACCAGCTTGTCGGGGTGATGGCGGCTCATCTGCCGCCGATACGCCTTGATCACTTCCGCATCGCTCGCCTGCGCGCTCACCTCGAGATCGGCGTAGCACTCCGCCAGCGGCCGCTGCGGCGCCTGGCCGGCTGCGAAGCGGCTCTGGCCCGCGTGGCGCGCGCGCACCGCGGCCTCCATGCGCGCGAATTCCAGCCTCGACATGCCGAGCCGCTCCGCGGCGCGCATCAGGATCTGGCGCGCGGGCGCGGAGATGCCGTTGCCGGCGAGCGCGGCGCGCAGCTGCAACTCGATGAACGCGGCGAGCAGGTCGTGGCGCAGTCCGCATGCCTCGCGCAGTTGCTCGACGCCGAAGGCGGCATCGTAGGAGGGCGATTTGCCGGCGCGAAAGCAGTTGATCGCCGCGGCCACTTCATCGGGGCCGAGACGCAGCTCCTGCATCAGCCGACGCGCCGCATCAATCTCCGCCTCCGACACGCGGCCGTCGGATTTTGCCACGTGACCCATGAGCTCGAAGGTGGTGCGGAAGAACACCTGCGAGATGGATGCGCCGTGGCCCCCGCCGAAGGCGCCGCGGCCCTGGCCGATGCTCTGATCGAGCAGCAGCCCGATGAAGGCGCCGATGAGGGCGCCGAGTGCGCTGCGCGTGATCAGCAGGCCGACCAATGCCCCGAAAAACGTTCCTTTCCAAGCCATTCGTTGACCTATCCGCCGCGCCCCGCCACAATCGCCGACCTTCCCACCCACAATGGTAGCAGCCGCAACCGCGCACGCATGGAACACCCGTCGCAAACCCCGCCGTTATTCGAGACGCGCATCCACAGTCTCAAGAAGGTCCACCAGGGAAAGGTGCGCGACATCTATGACGTCGACGCGGCGCATCTGCTCATCGTGACCACCGATCGATTGTCGGCCTTCGACGTGGTGCTGCCCGATCCCATTCCCTTCAAGGGCGGGGTGCTCACGCGCATCTCCGAGTTCTGGTTCGGCAAGACGCGCCATCTGGTGCCGAACCATCTCACCACCCTGAAGGTCGAGGACATCATCCAGGACCGCGAGGAGCGCGCGCAGCTCGCGGGCCGCTCGATGGTGGTGCGCAAGCTGCGCGCGCTCCCCATCGAGGCGGTGGTGCGCGGTTATCTGATCGGCTCGGGCTACAAGGACTACAAGCAGCACGGCGCGGTGTGCGGGATCGCCTTGCCCGCCGGCCTGAAGATGGCCGATGCGCTTCCAGCGCCGATCTTCACCCCGGCCTCCAAGGCGCCCGCCGGCCATCACGACGAGAACATCGATTTCGAGGCCATCGTCGGCCTGGTGGGACGCGAGCACGCCACCGCCATCCGCCGCATCGCGCTCGCCGTGTATGAGCTCGCCGCCGAGCACGCGCGCGCGCGCGACATCATCATCGCGGACACCAAGTTCGAATTCGGCGTCGATGCCGCGGGCGATCTGCTGCTGATCGACGAGGTGCTCACGCCCGACTCCTCGCGCTTCTGGCCGGTGGCCTCCTACAAGCCCGGCATCAGCCCGCCGAGCTTCGACAAGCAGTTCGTGCGCGATTATCTGGAATCCCTGCACTGGAACAAGAAGCCGCCGGCGCCGCATCTGCCCGCCGATATCATCGCGCGCACCAGCGACAATTATCGCAAGGCGCTGAAGCTGCTGACGGCTTGAGCGCGCCGCATGAGCACGCTGGAACGTCTCCAGGAAGAGCTGTTCCACAAGTCGCGCTCCATGCCGCGGCCCTGGGGGCCGGTGCTGCGGATCCTGCGCTATCCGGCCGCGATCGCGCGCGAGTGGCTCGAGGGCGAGATCAGCGTGCGCGCGATGAGCCTCGCCTACACCACCCTGCTCTCGCTCGTGCCCTTGATGGTGTTCAGCTTCGCGATTCTCAAAGGGATCGGTGCGCGCACCGACCTGCATTTCATCCTGCAGGAGTTCTTCCGCCCGCTCGGCAGCGCCTCCGAGCAGGTGACGCAGACGGTGCTCACCTTCGTCAACAACATGCGCGGCGGCGTGCTCGGCTCGATCGGGCTGGTATTCCTCACCTACACGGTGATCAGCACCGTCCAGAAGGTGGAAGCGGGCTTCAACTTCGTGTGGCGCGTGCATCGGCAGCGCACTCTCACGCGGCGCTTCACCGAATACCTGAGCGTGATGATCATCGGGCCCATTCTGCTCGCGTTGGCGCTCGGGCTGCTCGGCTCGGCGCTGCACAGCCCCGCGGCCCGCTGGCTGGATTCCATCACGCCGCTCGCCTGGGTGATCACCGCGCTCGCGCGGCTGCTGCCCTACGTCATCGTCACGGTGGTGTTCACGTTCATGTACGTGTTCGTGCCCAACACCCGGGTGGAGCTGCGCGCGGCGCTCATCGGCGGGGTGACGGCGGGCGTCGTCTGGGCGCTGGTCGGGCAGATCTTCACCGCCGTCCTGCTCTACTCCTCGCGCATGATGGTGGTCTACACCGGCATCGCCATCGTGCTCGCCACGCTCATCTGGGTGTACTTGAGCTGGCTCATCCTGCTGCTCGGCGCCGAGCTGGCGTTTTACGTGCAGTTTCCGCAGTACCTGCCGCACGGGCGCGAGACGCTGACGCTCGATGGCCGCGCGCGCGAGCGCATCGGCCTGTCGGTCATGTATCTGGTCGCGCGCGACTACCGCCGCGGATCGATCCGCTGGAATGCCGCGCGGCTCGCCGCCGAGCTCGACGTTCCCGGCGTCGCGCTCTCGCCCGTGCTCGCCATCCTGGAGCAAACCGGCATGCTGGTCGCGACCGAGAAGGAGAGCTTCCTGCCCGGCCGCGATCCGCACGCCATCCTGATCTGCGCCATCATCGAGGCGCTGCGCGCCCCGCCGCCCGGGCGATCGACCCTCACCGGCCGCCCGCTCGATCCCGCCTGCGCGCTGGTCGCGCAGATCGACACCGCGCTGCGCCGCGACCTGGGCGGCCACACGCTCGACGACTTGATCGGCGCCGACTGAACGGCGGCGCGGGACCGCGGGCGCTCACTCGCCCGCGATGGTCATCTCCTCGAGCAGCACCGATCCGACGCGAATGCCGCCCCTCACGTCCACATCGTCGCCCGCGGCCACGATGCGCTTGAGCATGTCGCGCAGGTTCCCGGCGATGGTGATCTCGGCCACCGGATATTGCACCGCGCCGTTCTCGACCCAGAAGCCGGCCGCGCCGCGCGAGTAGTCGCCCGTCACCGCGTTCACACCCTGGCCCATGAGCTCGGTGACCAGCAGCCCCGTGCCGAGCCGCGCGAGCATCGCCTCGCGACCGCCGGCGGCGGTGGGCGCGACCACCAGATTGTGCGCGCCGCCCGCATTGCCGGTGGTGGTCAGCCCGAGCTTGCGCGCCGAGTAGCTCGACAGGATATAGCCGGTGAGCACGCCGTCCGCGATGAGCTCGCGCTCGCGCGTGGTGACGCCCTCCTCGTCGAACGGCGCGCTGCCCATCGCCTTCGGGATGTGCGGGCGCTCCGCGATCGAGAAGCCGGCCGGGAACACCTGCTCACCGGCTGCGTTCAACAGGAAGGAGGACTGGCGGTACTGGCTGCTGCCGCGGATCGCCGCGGTGAAATGGCCGATCAGGCCGCGGGCCATCTCGGGCGCGAACAGCACCGGCGCGCGGCGCGTGCTGAGCTTGCGCGGGCCGAGCCGCAATACCGTGCGCCGCGCGCTCTCGCGGCCGACCGCCTCGGCGTCCTCGAGCTCGTGCCAATCCCGCGAGGTCGAGTACCAGTAGTCGCGCTGCATGCTCTCGCCGGTACCGGCGAGCACGACGCAGCTCAGCGTGTGCGACGTCGTCGGATACCCGCCGATGAACCCGTGGGTGTTGCCGTAGACGTGCAGGCCCCGATGCGTGGCGACCGAGGCGCCCTCGGAGTTGTTGATGCGCGCATCGAACGCGAGCGCCGCCGCCTCGGCGCTGCGCGCGATGTCGATGGCGCGCTCCGCGCTCAGGTTCCAGGGATGATCGAGATCGAGATCGGGCTGCGAGCGCGCCATCAGCGCGGCATCCGCCAATCCGGAGCACGCGTCCTGCGCGGTGAAGCGCGCGATGCTGCAGGCTTTCGCGACCGTGTCCCGCACCGCCTGCAGCGACAGGTCGGCGGTGCTCGCCGACCCCTTGCGCTGGCCGAAGTACACGCTGATGCCCATGCTCCGGTCGCGCTGATGCTCGAGCGTCTCGACCTCGCCCAGGCGCACCCCGACCGACAGGCCGCTGTCCTGGCTCACCGCCGCCTCGGCCTGCGTGGCGCCGCGCGTGCGTGCCTCCTCGAGGGCGCGCTCGATGATCGATTCGAGATCGCCCAGGGTCAGGCGCAAGGCAGGTGCGGGCGCGATGGCCATCGTGGTCTCCGCTGGAGGTTTAGGGAATTCTACCTGTAATCGGGCGCCCCGAGAGGGTGTAGCATGGCCCCATGCGCACGGAGAGCCGACCCGAGGACAGCGGCGAGAGCGAGGCGGAGCGCCAGAGCAAGAGCGCGCGCAAGCGCCACGCCGCGTCGCTCCAGGAGCTGGGCGTGCAGCTCTCGGCGCTCCCGGAGCCGGAGCTGGCCGCGCTCGAGCTGCCCGAGAAGCTGATTGTGGCGCTGCGTGATCTGCGGCGCCTGCCCTCCCACGGCGCGCAGGTGCGCCAGCGGCAGTACATCGGCCGATTGATGCGCGACATCGATCCCGAGCCGGTGCTCGTCCGGCTCGCGGCGCGCAAGCAGGATCACGACGCCCGCATCGGGCGCTTCCGCGAGATCGAGCGCTGGCGCGACCGGCTGCTGTCCGAGCCCGAAGAGGCGGTTGCGCTGCTGCTCGAGGAGCATCCGCGCACGGATCGCGAGACGCTGGTGAGGCTGGTTGAGAAGGCCGGCAAGGAGCGCCGCGAGCAGCGCCCGCCGGCGGGGGCGCGCGAGCTGTTCGCGTTTCTGCGGCAGTTGCTCGATTAGGCTTGTAGACTAGGCCTCATGAAAGCCCGCGTCGGCATCATCATGGGGTCGTCGTCCGACTGGGAGACGATGCAGGTGGCGGCCGACACCCTGGAGTCGATGTCGATTGCGCACGAGGTACGGGTCATCTCGGCCCACCGCACGCCGGATCTGCTGTTCGAGTATGCCGCTTCCGCGCGCGAGCGGGGGCTCAAGGCGATCATCGCCGGGGCCGGCGGCGCCGCCCATTTGCCGGGCATGACCGCCGCCAAGACCTCGGTCCCGGTGCTGGGCGTGCCGGTGCAGACCAAGACGCTCGGCGGCATCGATTCGCTGCTCTCGATCGCGCAGATGCCGAGCGGCATCCCCGTCGCCACCTTCGCCATCGGCGCCGCGGGGGCTCGAAACGCCGCCCTGTTCGCCGCCGCCATCATCGCCAACGAGAGCGCGGAGGTGCGCCTCGCCCTCGACGCCTTTCGCGCCGCGCAGACTGCGGCCGTGCTCAACAAACCCGATCCTCGCCAAACTTGAAATTCTTACACGTCGGCATCGTGGGGGCGGGCCAGCTCGGACGCATGCTGGCCCTTGCCGGCTACCCGCTCGGGGTGCGCTGCTCGTTCCTGGACCGCAGCGCCGACACGCCGGGCGCTCAGGTCGCTCCCACCCTGACCGGGGATCTCGAGGATCCTGTGCTGCTCGAGCAGCTTGCCGCGCGCAGCGAGGTGCTCACCTTCGACTGGGAGAACATCTCCGGCAGCGCGCTCGCGCCGCTCGAGAGACTCACCAAGGTGCGTCCGCCGCGTGCGGCGCTCGAGCTCTCCCAGGATCGGCTGCAGGAGAAGGCGCTGTTCGAGCGGCTGAGAATTCCCGTCGCCGAGCACGCGCCCGTCGACACGCGCGAGCAGCTCGTGCGCGCCTCGCGCACGCTCGGCATGCCCGGCATATTGAAGACCCGCCGCCTCGGATACGACGGCAAGGGACAGTGCCGCATCGACGCCGCCGGCGATGTCGATCGCGCCTGGTCGCTCATGGGCGCGACCGGCCTGATCTACGAGAAGCTGCAGCGCTTCTCGAGGGAGGTGTCGATCGTCGGCGCACGCTCGAGCCGCGGAGACATCGTTTACTATCCGCTGTCAGCGAATTCCCACACGGGCGGAATTTTGCGCTACGGCGTCGCGCCCTACGCGAGCCCGGCGCTCGAGCGTGCGGCCAGAGCGTACGCCAGGCGCGTCATGACGGCGCTCGACTATGTCGGCGTGCTTGCGCTCGAGTTCTTCGTGGTCAAGGGGCGGCTGATCGCCAACGAGATGGCGCCGCGCGTGCACAATTCCGGGCACTGGACCATCGAGGGCTGCCTCACCAGCCAGTTCGAGAACCATCTGCGCGCCATCTGCGAGCTGCCGCTCGGCAGCACGCGCCCGCTGGGACATGCGGCCATGATCAATTTCCTGGGCACGATGCCGAGCCGCGAGCGGCTGCTGCGGATCGAGGGGCTCGCCTACCACGATTATGGCAAGGAACCGCGGCCCGGTCGAAAATTGGGCCATTGCACCATCCTCAAGGCGCGGCCCGGCGAGCGCGACCGCGCCCTCGCGCATGCCCTAAGATTGATCGAGTGGTCCTGAAGCGGCGATTTCATCCATCAGCGAGCATTCCCTTAGAATGCCGTCCGAGATGTATCTAGAACTCTTCAAACTGCATGAGCTGCCTTTCCGCCTGAGCCCGGACCCGCAGTTTCTCTATCTCAGCAAGCAGCATGCGCGCGCCAAGGCGTACATGGAGTCGACCATCTGGTTCACCGATGGATTCGTGGTGATCACCGGAGAGATCGGAGCGGGCAAGACCACGCTGATCGAGACCTTTCTGCGCGAGCTGCAGCCGGACGTGGTGGTCGCGCAGATCAATCAGACGCAGCTCTCGCCGACCGCCTTCCTGCAGACGGTGCTGGTCCAGTTCGGCTTCACGCCGTTCGACATGAAGAAGCCCGAGGTCCTCACGACCCTCAACCAGTTTCTCGCCGAGCAGCACGTCGCCGGCAGAAAGGTCGTGCTGATCATCGATGAGGCGCAGAACTTAAGCTACCGGGTGCTCGAGGAGATCCGCATGCTCTCGGGCATCGAGACCACCAAGGAGAAGGTTCTGCGCATCATCCTCGCAGGACAGCCCGAGCTCAACGACAAGCTCAATTCCAAGGATCTGGTGCAGCTGGCGCAGCGCGTGCGGCTGCGCTTTCACTTGTCGGCGCTCTCCAGCGCCGAGACCGCCTCGTACATCGACCATCGGCTCGAGGTGGCCGGCTCGCAGGGCCGGCGCATCTTCGCCGAGGACACCTATCCGCAGATCTATCGCTACACCGGAGGCGTGCCGCGCCTCATCAACACGCTCTGCGATACCTGCATGATGGCGGCGTTCGGGCGCGAGAGCGACATCGTCGCCACCGAGGATCTGGACTCCGCCATCGCCGAGCTGCAGTGGGTGGAGTTCAACGCCCGCACCAACCGCATGCTGTCCCTGCAGCTCACCGACGGCAGCGCGCCGCCGGCTGCGGACAGCGGCCAGACCGTGGGCCGCATCCTGCTCGCGAGCGGCGGCGCGACCATCCTCGAGCGCGAGCTGCGGCCGGGCAGGCTGGTCATCGGGCGCACCCCGGACAACGACCTGCAGATCGACAGCAAGTTCATCAGCCGCCATCACTGTCAGATCGTGACGCAGCTCGACTCGTGCGTGATCGAGGATCTCAACAGCACCAACGGCATCTACGTCAAATCCAAGCGCGTCCGCCGGCACAACCTCAACGACGGCGACGTGGTCATCGTGGGCCAGCACGAGATCATGTACCTCGACGAGCGCGCACCGCGCATGCGCCATGCGCCCGAGACGGCCCTCAGCCCTTGAGCTTGGAGGAATAATCGATGGTCTCGCCCGTATACTCGCGGCTCAGCTCGCGGTAGTCCTGGCGATGCAGGAACACCGTGAGCGCCGCGATGGCCGCGACCAGGCCGATGACGAAGGCGATGACCGAGCGCATGCGCCCCGGCTCGAAATAAGCGATGACGATCGCGGCCGCGCCGATCAGGACGTAGACCACGGGCAGGCTTTCGTAGACGGGCTTGGACAATCGCATGGACCTGGCTCTCCGGGCGGACTGTTAAGCCCGTCACAGAATTTTAAGCCCGTCGCGCGGCCGATGCCCGGGGGATTTGACTTATCGTCGCACAATCCGGCGCAGCAGCCCGCCGCGGCCCGGGGCGGCCGCTTGGCTTGAGCCCGCGGGGGCGCCATGCCGCCCCCGCGGCCTGCATCGTCTCAGTCCTTGCCGATCAGCATCTCCGAGAACCGCGACAGCCACGAGGTGCGCCAGCCCTCGACCTTGAGCTGCTCGTTCTTGGGCTTCGGCTGTCTCTTCGATTCGTTGAGAAGATCCTTCGGCAAGTTGATCTGAAAAGTACCCGTCATCGATTTGTCGACCATGAACAACTCCGGCGAGCGTGAAACTGACGATCAGCGTATCGACTGCAACGCGCGGCGAGATGCGACGCGCTGCTCGCTATTGAACGTCATCGCCGGTGCGCGCGAAACTCGTCGCCGTCGAGCGACGCGCCGATCTTTGCCATAATCCTGCGGCCGCATGACAACCCCGAAAAAATAGAGAGAGAGCGCAGATTTCGATGCGAGGATCCGATCATCGACTGGGCCTGCTGCTGGTCAGCGGCGCCGCCGGCGCCTGGAGCCTCGGAGGACTGCTGTCGCGGCTGATCCGCGCCGACAGCTGGACGATGATCGCCTGGCGCGGCCTGTTTGGCGCCGCGGGACTCGCCGTCGCGATGCTGGTGCTGCAGACGCGCGGCGGCTGGCGCGGCGTCAGGGAGCTCGGCTGGCTCGGCTGGATGTTCGTCGCCCAGTCGGCGGCGGGCATGATCTTCTATCTCGCGGCGCTGCGCCACACGACCGTCGCGAGCGTCGCGGTGATCTACGCGACCGCTCCGTTTCTCGCCGCGGCCTTGAGCTGGCTGGCGCTGCGCGAGCGGCCGGCGCTCGGATCCGTCCTGGCGAGCGCGGCGGCGCTCGTCGGTGTGGCGATCATGGTGGGCTTCGGCGGGGACGGCGGATGGGTCGGTGATCTGTACGCGCTCGGCATGACGCTCTCCATGGCGGTCGCCACCGTCGTCGCCCGGCACTTCAAGACTCTGCCGGTCCTGATGACGGCCTGCCTCGCCTCGCTCGCGAGCGCGCTCGTCGGCTGGCCCTGGCGCTCGCCGCTCCCGGCCGCGGGCCATGATCTGGCGCTGCTCGCGGTGTTCGGCATCGTGAACTTCGCCATCGGCGTGCCGCTGTTCGCCGCCGGCGCGAAGCGCCTGCCCGCGATCGAGACCGCCCTGCTCGGCTCGCTCGAGGCGCCGCTCGCTCCGCTGTGGGTCTGGCTCGCGCTCGATGAGACGCCGGGACCGAGCACGCTCATCGGCGGCACGATCGTGTTCGCCGCGGTGGCCGCCCATCTCCTCGCGGGGGAGTCGCGCGGGCGCGCCGCGATCGCACGCGTTGGCTTAAGATGCACCCATCTGCCGTTCGAGGAGGGCCACGCCATGAAATTGAGCGCACGCAACGTGCTTCCCGCCACCGTCAAGTCCGTCACGCCCGGCGCAGTCGACAGCGAGGTGATCGTCGAGCTCGCGCCCGGGATCGAGGTGGTCGCCATCATCACCAAGTCCTCCGCCGAGAAGCTCGCCCTGCGCTCCGGCGCCAAGGCCTACGCGATCATCAAGGCATCGAACGTCATGATCGGCGTCGATTGATGGGCCGAGCATGAGCGGCGCCGCGTAGGCATGGTCTGACTTGCGATGTCGGCGCAGTACTAGGGCGTCGCGCCGTGCGCCCGGGCATCCTCGCACGACTAACGAACCTCAGTGGAGCTCCCGTGAAAGCCCTTGCCGCCATCAGCATCAGCGCCGTGCTCTTGGCCGGCACACTGCTCGGACAGGTGTGGGCGGACTCCAAGGCCGTCGACTACAGCAAGATCTCCGCCATCGATCTGGTCAAGCAGACCCCCAAGGGCAAGCTGCACAATCCCTACAAGGACACGCAGAAGAACATCGTCGCCCAAGGGCAGACGCTGTTTCGCAGCTACCCCTGCAGCGGCTGCCACGGCGGGGACGGCGGCGGCGGCATGTGCCCGCCGGTGACGAACAGCTGGATCTATGGCGGAGACGACGACACCTTGTTCCGGCTGGTCACCCTGGGGAGCGATCAGCTGCAGAAAGAGGGCTACAGCCGCCAGACCATCACCCCGGCGGTGGGTCCGATGCCCTCCATGGGCCCGATCATCAAGAACTCGGACGAGCTGTGGAAGATAATCACTTTCATCCGCTCCCGCTGGGACGGTGATCCCGCCTACAAGTACGGAGCGCCCGCCTCGGCGCAATAGGCTGCTCTGCGCTGCGCGGCCGGCGCCCGCTCATCAAGGCGCACCTCGAGCCGCAGCCGGCGCGGGAGCGTGCGCGGCCACGGTCGGCAGCGTCAAGGTGAAGCGCGCTCCGCCGCCCGGCCGCGGTCCCGCCGAGATGCGCCCGCCGTGCGCATCGACGATGGCCTTGCAGATCGCGAGCCCCAGGCCCGCGCCGCCCACATCCGCATCGCTGTTGCCGCGCTCGAACTTCGCGAACAGCTGCTCGGGCGGCCCGGGTGGCAGCCCGGGTCCATCGTCGTCGACGACGATCCGTACCGCCTCGCCCTCGATGCCCGCCGATACCCTGATGTGCGTGCCCCCGGGCGTATGCTTGACGGCGTTCTCCAGCAGATTCACCAGCGCCCGGGTGATCAGCGCTGCGTCCACGTTGACCGCCGGCAGATCGGCCGGCAGCATCACCTCGACCGGATGCCGCGCCAGCCGTCCCTCCAGGCGTGCAAGCGCCGCCTCGACCAGCGACTCGACCGAATGCCAGTCGCGATGCAGGTGCACCTCGCCGAACTGAAAGCTCATCAGATCGAGCACGTTGGAGATGAGCTCGGAGATCGCCTGCGCCGTCGTCTCGATGGTGCGCGCCAGCCGCGCGCGCGTCTCTGCGTCGGGCTGCATCTTCGGGTCCCCGAGCGCGTGGCTCGCCGCCATGATCGCCGCGAGCGGTGTTCTCAGATCATGCGAGATGGAGGCGAGCAGCGAATTGCGCAGGCTCTCCGTCTCCACCGCGACCCGCGCGGCCTCCGCCTCGTCGGCGCGCTGTGCGCGCTCGATGGCGAGCGCGATCTGTCCGGCGAACGTCTCCAGCAGGTGGCTCTGTTCCGGCAGGAGGAGCCTGCGCCGCTGGGTGGGCTGCACCGCCAGCACCCCCAGCGTGGCTTGCGTGCCCGTGAGCGGCAGGTACTGAGCCCGGGCGGCGGGCAGCGTGTCGGTGGCGAGCCCCGCCGGCCGGCCGTGATCGAATACCCACTGCGCCACGGACAGGTCCGGGTCCTCGAGCGTCAGCGCGAGATCGGCGCCCTTGATGGGCTGCAGCCGCTCGTGCGCATCCGGCAGCAGCACCGCGGCGCGCCCCGAGAAGGTCTCGGCGACGTGCTTGACCGCGACGCGCGCCAGATTGTCGAAGCTGCGGGTCGCGGCGAGCTCGCGGCTCATCGCGTACAGCAAGGAGGTGCGGCGCTCGCGCGCCCCGGCGACGCGCGTCTGCGCGCGCACGTTGGCCACCAGATTCGCGATGACCAGCGCGAGCACCAGCATCACGGCGAAGGTGAGCAGATATTCCAGGTTGCTGATGGCGAACGTGAAGCGCGGCGGCACGAAGCAGAAATCGAGCGCGATCACGTTCGCGACGGCGGTGAAGCTCGCGGGTCCGCGTCCGAGCCGCAGCGCCGCCACCGTCGCGCCGAGCAGATACACCATCACCAGGTTGGTCAGGGCGAAATACGGGTACATGATCGCGGCGGCGGCCGTGCAGCAGGCGGTGACCGCGAGCGCCGCCCAGTAGCGCTGCCATTTGATCTCGCGCGGCGCGCTGCGCCGCAGCGCCCCCCCGTCCGCCCGCCCGCCCGGCTCGCGCACGTCGCGGCGCGCAATCACCGAGATATCGAAGCCGCGGCCGCGGCGCACCAGCTCGGTGGTGGTCGAACGGCGCAGCCACGAGCGCCAGCCGGTGCGTTTCGCCTCGCCGATCACGATACGCGTGACGTTGCGCAGGCGCGCGTACTCGAGCAGCGCGTCGGCGGCCGATGCGCCGTCGATCGTCACGGTCTCGGCACCGAGCGATTCGGCGAGGCGCAGCACGTCGATGCGGCGGTTGCGCTGGGCGTCGGACAGCTTCAGCAGCTGCGGCGTCTCGACCGACACCACCAGCCATTCGGCGTCGAGGGCATCGGCGAAGCGCTTGCCGATGCGCACCAGCTGCTCGGCCTGTCCGTCCGGCGTGATGGCGATCATGAACCGGTCGCGCGCCAGCCAGGGCCTGGAGGTGGGGGCCTGGGCCGCGAACTCGAGCGCGGCGGCATCCACGCGGTCGGCCGTGCGCCGCAGCGCCAGCTCGCGCAAGGCCAGCAGGTTCGGCTTGCGAAAAAAGCTCTCGGTCGCCCGGCTCGCCTGGGCCGGTGCGTAGACCTTGCCCGCCTTGAGCCGCGCCAGCAGGTCCTCCGGAGGCAGATCGATGAGCTCGACCTCATCGGCCTCATCGAAGATGCGGTCCGGAAGCGTCTCCTGCTGGCGCACGCCGGTGATGCCCGCCACCACGTCGTTCAGGCTCTCCAGATGCTGCACGTTGAGCGTCGTCCAGACGTCGATGCCCGCATCGAGCAGCTCCTCGACGTCCTGCCAGCGCTTGGCATGGCGCGGCACCGGCTCGCCTTCGGTCACGTTGGAATGCGCGAGCTCATCGACCAGGATGATGGCGGGGGCGCGCTTGAGCGCGGCGTCCAGATCGAACTCGCGGCGCACGATCCCCCGATAGCGCACCGGCAGGAAGGGCAGCTGCGGCATCCCCTCGAGCAGCCGCTCGGTTTCCGCGCGGCCATGCGGCTCGACGTAGCCGACGACCACGTCCGCTCCGCCCGCCTGGGCCCCGCGCGCCGCCTCGAGCATCGAATAGGTCTTGCCGACCCCCGCCGAGGCGCCGAAGAAGATGCGCAGGCGTCCGCGGTGGGAACGCGCTTCCTCGCGCTGCACGTCAGCCAGCAGTCGATCGGGGTCTCGGCGCTCGATCTCGGCCATTGCTGCTCGGCAACTTCCATGGCTTCGGCGCGCGACGCGCGCGCGCGTCATGGGAGCACGAAGCGCGGGGCTGCGTCAACGCATCGCGGCCGATCTGCGCCGCGCGATCAGCGCTCTCGATCGAGTGCCAGATTCAGCGCGAGCACGTTCACGCGCCGCTCACCGAGGATCCCGAGCAGCAGCCCCTGCTGCTCGTCATCGATCAGCTTCAGCACCTGGTCGGTGGGCATGTGGCGTGCGCGCGCGATGCGCCCGGCCTGATAGCGGGCGGCGGCGAGGCTGATGTCCGGATCGAGCCCGCTCGCCGATGCGGTCACCAGGTCCACGGGAATCGGCTCCTGATCGCCGGCGGATGCATCGTGCAAGGCCTTCACGCTCGCCTTGGCCTGCTCGATCAGCGCCGGATTGAGGGGTCCGAAATTCGACCCCGACGAGGCCAGTGCATTGTAAGGCTGCGGCGCGGTGGCCGAGGGGCGCCCCCAGAAGTACTTCGGATCGGAGAAGCTCTGGCCGATGAGCGAGGAGCCGATCAGCTTGCCGCCGTCGAACACCAGGCTTCCCGCGGCCTGTCGCGGAAAGCCGGCCCTGGCGAGTCCGGTGATGATGAGCGGATAGGCGATGCCGAGGAGCGCCGTCATCACGAGCAGGAGGGAGATTGCCGGTCGTAGCAGCCGCATCGCGCCCCCTTCAGGTCCAGCCGGCCGCCGACAGGATCATGTCGATCACCTTGATGCAGGGAAACGGCACGATGATGCCGCCCAGCCCGTAGATCAGCAGGTTCCGGCGCAGCAGCGGACCCGCGCCCAGGGGACGGTACTTCACCCCCTTGATGGCCAGCGGGATCAGCACCACGATGATGAGCGCGTTGAAGATCACGGCCGAGAGGATCGCGGAGGAGGTCCCCAGGTGCATGATGTTGAGCGCGCCGAGCTGCGGGTAGGTGCTGGCGAATGCGGCCGGAATGATGGCGAAGTACTTGGCGACGTCGTTCGCGATCGAGAACGTCGTCAATGCGCCGCGCGTCATCAGCATCTGCTTGCCGGTCTCGACGATCTCGATGAGCTTGGTCGGATTGGAATCGAGATCGACCATGTTGCCGGCTTCCTTGGCGGCCTGGGTCCCGGTATTCATCGCGACCGCCACATCCGACTGGGCGAGCGCGGGGGCATCGTTGGTCCCGTCGCCGGTCATGGCGACCAGCCGGCCCTGCGACTGGTGCTCGCGGATGAGCTTGAGCTTGGCCTCGGGGGTCGCCTCGGCCAGGAAATCATCGACGCCGGCCTCGGCGGCGATGGCCGCCGCCGTCAAGCGATTATCGCCGGTGATCATGATGGTCTTGATGCCCATGTGCCGCAGGTCGGCGAAGCGCTCCTTGATGCCGCCCTTGACGATGTCCTTGAGCTCGATGACGCCGAGCACGCGCTCGCCGTCGGCCACCACCAGCGGCGTCGAGCCCTGACGCGCGACGCGCTGCACCGCCTCCTCCACCGACAGCGGGCACTGCTTCCCGAGCGACTCGATGTACTTGGCGATGGCGCTCGGCGCGCCCTTGCGAATGCGCCGCTCGCCGATGTCGACGCCGCTCATGCGCGTCACCGCCGAGAACGGCACGAAGGTTGCGCCGAGCGCGCCCAGGTCGCGCTCGCGCATGTTGAAGCGCTGCTTGGCGAGCACCACGATGCTGCGCCCCTCGGGGGTCTCGTCGGCGAGCGAGGCCAGTTGCGCCGCGTCGGCGAGCTGCTGCTCGGTCACGCCGGGCGCCGGCAGGAACACCGCGGCCTGCCGGTTGCCGAGGGTGATGGTGCCCGTCTTGTCGAGCAGCAGCACGTCCACGTCGCCGGCCGCCTCGACTGCGCGGCCGGAGGTGGCGATCACGTTCGCCTGCATCATGCGGCTCATGCCGGCCACGCCGATCGCCGACAGCAGGCCGCCGATGGTCGTCGGTATCAGGCACACCAGCAGCGCGATGAGCGCCGTCAGCGTCACCGGCGTGCCCGCCTTGCTCACCTCGACCGCGAACATCGAGAAGGGGAGCAAGGTCACGATCACGATCAGGAACACCAGCGTCAGCGCAACGAGCAGGATGGTGAGCGCGATCTCGTTCGGCGTCTTCTGGCGCTTGGCGGCCTCGACCATGGAGATCATGCGATCGAGGAAGGTCTCGCCCGGATTCACCGACACCCGCACGACGATCCAGTCCGACAGCACCCGGGTGCCGCCGGTGACCGAGGAGAAATCGCCTCCCGACTCCCGTATCACCGGCGCCGACTCGCCGGTGATGGCGCTCTCATCGACCGAGGCCACGCCCTCGATCACCTCGCCGTCGGCGGGAATCGTGTCATGGCACTCCACCAGCACCACATCGCCCTTGCGCAGATCCTCGGCCTTGATGGGCGCGGTCTGGCGCCCGCTCGCGCCGTTTCCGACCACGCGCTTGGCCATGACGGTCTGGCGCATGCTGCGCAGCGCCGAGGCCTGCGCGCGGCTGCGGCCCTCGGCGAGAGCCTCGGCGAAGTTGGCGAACAGCACCGTGAACAGCAGCCACACGGCGATGGACAGGATGAAGCCTGCCGGCGCCTCGCCGTGGCCGGCGAGCGCCTGCACGTACAGCGCCGCGGTCACGAGGGTGCCGATGTACACCACGAACATCACCGGGTTGCGCGCCTGCATGCGCGGATCGAGCTTCTTGAGCGACTCGATCAGCGCGGGGACCAGGAGCTGGCCGTCGAATAGCGGTATCTGTTGTCTCGACATGGGCGGGCTACTTGGCGGCGGCGAGCGTGAAGTGCTCGGCGACGGGACCGAGGGCCAGCGCCGGCACGTAGGTGAGCACCCCGATCAGCAGAATCGAGCCGAGCAGCAGCGCCACGAACAGCGGGCCGTGCGTCGGCATGGTGCCCTCGGTCACCGGAACCCGCTTCTTCGCCGCGAGCGAGCCGGCGATCGCGAGCGCCGCCATGATCGGCCAGAAGCGGCCGACGAATATCGCCAGTCCGATGGCGACGTTGTAGAAGGGCGTGTTCGCCGAGATGCCCGCGAAGGCGCTGCCGTTGTTGTTGGCGGCGGAGGTGAACGCGTACAGGATCTCGCTGAAGCCGTGCGCTCCGGGATTGAACACCCCGGCCTTGCCGGCGGCCGTCATCACCGCCACCGCCGTTCCGATGAGCACGGCGAACGGCGTGGTGAGGATGAACACCGAGGCGAGCTTCATCTCGAGCGACTCGATCTTCTTGCCGAGGTACTCGGGCGTCCGTCCGATCATCAGGCCCGCGATGAACACCCCCAGGATGGCGAACATGAGGATCGAATAGAGCCCGGTGCCGACGCCGCCGGGCGCAACCTCGCCGAGCTGCATGAGGAACATCGGCACGAAGCCGCCCAGCGGCATGAGCGAATCGTGTGCCGTGTTGACCGCGCCCGTGGACGTGCCGGTCGCGACCGCGACCCACAGCGCCGAGGCGGCGATGCCGAAGCGGCTCTCCTTGCCCTCCATGTTGCCGCCCGCCTGCAAGGCGCTCGGCGCATCGTCCACGCCGAGCTTGGCGATGAGCGGATTGCCCTGCTGCTCGACGTGAAATGCGAGCAGCACCAGCGGCACCCACAGGATCAGCATGGCCACCAGCACCACCCAGCCCTGGCGGGTGTCCCCGACCATCTTGCCGAACGTGTAGGTGAGCGCGAAGGCGATGAGGAACATCGCGAGCGTCTCCAGGAAATCCGTCACCAGGGTCGGGTTCTCGTAGGGATGAGCGGAGTTCGCGTTGAAGAAGCCGCCGCCGTTGGTGCCGAGCTCCTTGATCGCCTCCTGCGAGGCGACCGGGCCCATGGGCAGCGTCTGGGTTTGCGTGACTGCGCTCTGCGTCACGGGGTTGCCGGCCGCATCCTTGAGCGGGTTGCCGGCCGCATCGGTCTGCGGATTCTGGTAGCTGAGCCTCTCGACGGTCGTCGCGTCCTTGTAGGCGTCGAAGTTCTGGACCACGCCCTGGCTCGCCAGCACCACGGCGAGAACGGCGGACAGCGGCAGCAGCAAGTACAGGGTCGCCCGGGTGAGGTCCACCCAGAAGTTGCCGATGGTGCGGACGCTGTGGCGCGCGAAGCCGCGGATCAGCGCGATCGCGACCGCGATGCCGGTGGCCGCGGACAGGAAATTCTGCACGGCGAGTCCGGCCATCTGCGTCAGATAGCTCAGGGTCGACTCGCCGGAATAGCCCTGCCAGTCGGTGTTGGTGACGAAGCTCACGGCGGTATTGAACGCCGAGTCGGGGCTCACGCCGGCGAGCTTCTGCGGATTGAGGGGCAAGTACGGCTGCAGACGCTGCAGCGCATACACGATGGCGGCGCCGAGCACGTTGAACACCAGCAGCGAGACGGCGTAACGGGCCCAGCTCATCTCCTCGCCCGGATCGATCCCGCAAAGCCGGTAGATCGATCCCTCGAAGCGGGCGCCGAGGCGCCGTGCGAAATTCGCCCGCCCCTCCATGACGTCGGCGATGTAGCTGCCGAGCGGCTTGGCGCACAGCACGAGTATTCCGAGAAATATCGCGAGCAGCACGCCGAATGCGGTGCCGGCGCTCACCGGCAGGGTCCTGCGGCGCTCATCAGAATCGCTCCGCCTTGAGCAGCGCGTACAGCAGATACGCGAACAGGAAAAGCGCGAGGATCCCGGCCAGCCAGTGCATGATGCTCATGGCGGCTGGCACAGTCGACCGAGCGCCCACACCAGGCCGTGCGTGATCGCGTACAGGCCGGCCAGAATGAGCAGATACAGGATATCGGTCATCGAAGCTCCCGCGGATGCGGCTTTCGGTTCCGGCCGCAGATGCTAGAGGCCGGGATATAAATATCCTGTATATTTTGCCGCCGCGCGCGCGCCGCCCCGCCCCCGCCCCGCTCGCGCGCCCCGCCTCACGGTCGCGCGCCCCGCCCCGCGCCCCGCGCGCCCCCCGCCCCACGGTCGCGCGCCTCGCCCTGCGCCCCGCGCGCGCTAGGGTTTCTTCTCCACCACTTTCTTGGCGAGCTCGGCGAGCGCGGCGAGATCCATCTCCTCGGCCGGCACCTCGATGATCTCCTCGCCCGACGCGGCGCCGCCTGCCGAGGGCCTCGCCGCCCCGGTCCCGGCCGCGGGACGCGCGGGCGCCGCCGGGGGGGCCGCGGGCGGCGCTGCGCCGGGGAGCGGCCGCGGCGCAGGCGCAGCCTGCCTGCGCAGCGGCGGCGCCGATCGGGGAGCGCGTGGCTCACCCTGCGCATGCAGCGCCGCCGGGGCGGGCGGGCGCACCCAGTCGCTGACCTGATCCATCCATCGCTGATAGCGCTCGAAGGTCCACATGCCTTCCTCGCCGCCCGACTGCAGCACGGTCGCGATTTGACTGAAATTGCCGCCGCGGATGATGCCGCGCGCGCCCGAGGTCGGCAGCAGGATCTCGCATCGCGGCACGTGCAGGCGATGGGCGCCCAAAAACTCCAGGCGCTGGCTGCACACCGCCACCAGGCAATCGGCGAGCTGCGACCGAACGCTCGGCTGGATATCGGAGGGAAACGACATGCACAGGCGCGAGAGCGCCTCGGCGCAGTTGGCCGAATGCATGGTGACGAGCACCAGATGTCCGGTCTCCGCGGCGTTGAGCGTGAGCCGCATCACCTCGGGCGTGCGCATCTCGCCGATCACCAGCACGTCGGGATTCTCGCGCAGCGCATCGACGATGCCTTGCTCGAAGCTCGGCGAGTGCGTCGGAATCTCGCGCTGGCGGATGAAGGATTGGCGGTTGCCGAACAGATACTCGATCGGGCTCTCCAGCGTCACGATGTGCCGCGCGCGCGTCGCATTGATCTCCTCGATCAGCGCCGCCAGCGTCGTCGACTTGCCCGAGCCGGTGGGTCCGGAGACGATCACCAGGCCGCTGCTCGCCTCGACGAACCTGCGCAGGTCCCGGTGCAGATTGCAGACCCGCAGATCCTTCACGCTCGGCGCGAGCAGGCGGATCGCGAGGGCCACTCCGCGCACCGTCTGGTAGAAATTGACCCGCAGCCGCAGCCCGCCCACGGATTCCGACAGATCCGCCGAGCCGCGCTCCACGAAGTCCGTCCAGCGCCCGGCTCCGAGCAGTTCGCGGGCCACCTGCATGAGGGTGGCGCCGCCGACCATGCCGCCGACGCTCTGCAGCTCGCCGTGAATTCGAGCGACGATGGGCGTGTCCGCCTCGAGGTGCAGATCGCTGGCGCCGAGAGCGTAGGCTTGCTCGATCCACTGCGCGAATTGCATGCGTTAGCGCGCGTCCCTTTTTGCGGCGAACTCATCTCCCGGGACCCAGTCGATGGTGTGCGGCGCCGTCAGCGCCTGCCAGCCGAGCGCGAACCCGAACTTCGCCAGCTCCGAATCGGTGGAGAAGTCCATGTCCGGCCGGTACTCGTCGCTCGGCTGATGGTAGCGGTGCGCCGTGTAGTCCTCGCGCTGCGCCTTGCCCCACTCGGGCGGGTGTCCGCGAAACTTCAGCGCCGTGTTGATGGAGAAGGCGGGCACGCCGACCCGCGCCAGACTGAAATGATCCGAGCGGTAGTAGTGTCCGGCACCGGGCTCCGGATCCGGTTGGATCTCGTAGCCGAAGGCCCGGGCGGTCTTCTCGACGACCGGATAGAACGTGGTGCGCTCCGCTCCCGTGACGTTCACCGACTCCGGAATGCCGATCGGCTCCACGGCGTCGTAGTTCAGGTCGAGCGCCATGTGCGAGGCCGGAATCGGCAGATGCTTGCCCAGGTAGCTCGAGCCGAGCAGACCCTTCTCCTCCGCCGTCACCGAGGCGAACAGCACCGGATGCGGCGGCCGCAGGCCCGAGGTGCCGAAGGCGTGCGCCAGCTCGAGCAGCATGCCGCAGCCGGTGCCGTTGTCGACGGCGCCGTTGTAGATCTTGTCGCCGGGCAGCGCCGGATTGATGCCGAGATGATCGTAGTGCGCGCTGTACATGAGCGCCTGCGTGGGCGCGCCGCCGTCCGTGCCCGGCAGCAGGCCGAGCACGTTGTAGGAGACGAACTTGCGCACGTGGCTCTCGATGTGCGCCTTGAAGCGCAGGGGCAGCGCGCGCGCCCTGAACTCGCGCGTCCCGGCGAGCGCGATCATGTCCTCGAGCTTCAGCCCCGAGTCGGCGAATATGCGCCGCGCCACGTCCAGCTGGATCCACGCCGCGGCTTCGAGCTTCGGATCCCGGTCGTTCGCCAGGTACACCTGCTCGTTGCTCCAGGAGCTGCGCACCACGTTCCAGCCGTAGCTGGCAAGGTCGGTGCGGTGGATGATGAGCGCGCCGACCGCGCCCTTGCGCGCCGCCTCCTCGAATTTGTACGTCCAGCGCCCGTAATAGGTCATCGCCTCGGCCGCAAAGAACTTCGGGTCGTTCGAGGGAGGCTCGTTCACGATGACCAGGATCACCTTGCCCTTGACGTCGACGCCCTTGAAATCGTTCCAGCGATATTCCGGCGCCTCGATGCCGTAGCCCACGAACACGATGGGCGCATCGATGTCCACGGCTTCGCTCTGGGTCTGGTTGGCGACCACATAGTCGGCGCCGCGGGTGAGCTCCAGGGTCGCGCCGCGCTCGGGCACGAGCGCGGCGTTGGTTCCATCGAGCGTCTGCACGCCGGTGAAATCGACGCGCTGCAGGTAGCTGCCGTCGTCGCCGGCGGGCTCGAGCCCGTCGAGCGCGAATTGCGTGGCGATGTAGTGGGCGGCGATGTCGCCGCCGCGCGTGCCGGTGCCGCGTCCCTCGAGCAGGTCGTCCGCCAGGAACCGAACGTGCGCGCCGATGCGCTGCGGGCTGATCCCCTGCATCGCCGCCCCCACCTGCAGCGCAAACCCGAGCTCGGCGGCCGGATCGGAGGCCGCCCACGAGCCCGCCACCCATCCGGCAGATATCCACGCGGCGACCACGACACATCGCAGAAGTCTCATTCAACGCGCTCCAGGGAGATTGAGGCCCGAGACGATACCGCAGGTTGAGGCCGCCTCCAACCTGCGCCGCGACCGGCGCACGCCGCCGCGCTGAGCCGCGACTATCCCGTGCCGCCCACCGTCAGCGCGTCCACGCGCAGGGTCGGCTGGCCGACGCCCACCGGCACCGACTGGCCTTCCTTGCCGCAGGTGCCCACGCCGGCATCGAGCTTCATGTCGTTGCCGACCATGCTCACGCGCGTGAGCACATCGGGGCCGTTGCCGATCAGCGTGGCTCCCTTCACCGCGGGCCCGATCCTGCCGTTCTCGATCAGATAGGCCTCGCTCGCCGAGAACACGAACTTGCCCGAGGTGATATCCACCTGGCCGCCGCCGAAGTTCACCGCATACAGCCCCTTGTCGACCGAGGCGATGATCTCTTCGGGCGCACGCGTTCCGGCGCGCATGTAGGTATTGGTCATGCGCGGCAAGGTCATGTGCGCGAAGGACTCGCGCCGGCCGTTGCCGGTGGGCGCCATGTTCATCAGGCGCGCATTCAGCTTGTCCTGGATGTAGCCCTTGAGCACGCCGTTCTCGATGAGCACGGTGCACTGGGTGGGCGTCCCCTCGTCATCCACGTTCAGGGAGCCGCGGCGCCGGTCGAGCGTGCCGTCATCGACCACCGTGATCTCATCGGCGGCGACCTTGTCGCCGATGCGGTTCGAGAAGGCCGAGGTGCCCTTGCGGTTGAAGTCGCCCTCCAGTCCGTGCCCGATGGCCTCGTGCAGCAGGATTCCCGGCCAGCCCGCCCCCAGCACCACCGTCATGGAGCCTGCCGGCGCAGCGACCGCCTCCAGATTCACCAGCGCCTGGCGCACCGCCTCGCGCGCGTGCACGAACGGCGCCTCTCCCCTGAGCAGCTCGTCCAGCCCGAAGCGCCCGCCGCCGCCGCTGTAGCCCTGCTCGCGGCGCCCGTTCTGCTCGACGATGACGGACACGTTGATCCGCACCAGCGGCCGAACATCGGCGCTCAGCGTGCCGTCGCTCGAGGCGATCAGCACCACCTCATGCACCGCCGCAAGCGACGCCATGACCTGCTTCACGCGCGGATCGATGCGCCGCGTCTCGCGATCGATCCGCATCAGCCAGTCGACCTTGTCCTCATCGCGCACCGCCTCGAGCGGATCGACCGGCAAATACAGGCGGTGCGCGTCGGAGCGCTGCCATGCGCGCACCGCGTTGTCCGCACCGCTCCGGGCGATGGCGCGCGCCGCCTCCGAGGCCTCCACCAGGGCCGGCAACAGCACCTCGTCGGTGTACGCAAACCCCGTCTTCTCGCCGCTGATGGCGCGCACGCCGACGCCTTGCTCGATGCTGTGCGAGCCGTCCTTGACGATGCCGTCCTCGAGCGACCAGGACTCCTCGCGCGACAGCTGAAAATACAGGTCGGCATAATCCACGCCGCGGCTCATCACCGTGCCGAGCACCGTGGAGAGGCGATTCTCATCGAGCCCGGAGGGCGCGAGAATCATCCTCTGCGCCACCTCGAGCAACCCGCCCGACGGCGCGGCCGCGGCGCTCACGCCGGCACCGCTTCGTCGGCCGGCACGCCGAGCCGCCGGTTCTGCAGCGCGGGAAAGCGCACGCGCGCCTCCGCCTGCTTGTCGAGGTCGATTGTCGCCGTGATCACGCCGCTCCCTTGCGGCAGGCGCGCGAGCACTTGCCCCCAGTAGTCGATGATCAGGGTGTCGCCGTACGTCTCGCGGCCGCTGCTGTGGGTGCCCCACTGCGCGGGCGCCACCACATGGCACAGATTCTCGATCGCGCGGGCGCGCAGCAGCGGCTCCCAGTGGGCGCGGCCCGTGGGCACCGTGAACGCGGCCGGCATCGACAGCCATTCGGCGCCGCGCGCGACCAGCTCCCGATACAGCTCCGGAAAGCGCATGTCATAGCACACCGACAGCCCGAGCTTGCCCACCGGGGTGTCGGCGACCACCACCCTGCGGCCGGGAGCGACGTGGTTCGATTCGCGGTATTGCTCGTTGCGGCCCGGAATGGTGACGTCGAAAAGATGGATCTTGTCGTAGCGCGCGACACGCTTGCCGTTCGAATCGATGAGGAGCGATGCGTTCCAGACGCGCCGCGGCGCATCGCCCTTGATGAGCGTGCTGCCGCCGAGGATCCACAGCCCGAGCGAGCGGGCGGTATCGCTCAGGAATTGCTGCACCGGCCCGGCGCCGTCGGCCTCGGCCACCTCGAGCTTGTCCGCGTCGCGCAGACCGATGAAGGAGAAGTTCTCCGGCAGGCATGCCAGCTGCGCGCCGGCCTCCTTGGCTGCGCGCAGCAGCTTGCCGGCTGCGGCCAGGTTCTCCTCCACGAGATGTCCCGAGGTCATCTGAATTGCTGCGACTGTGCTCATAATTTGGGCGCCTCCGCGGCCGCCGTGCCGGCATCCGCGCTCTTGATCCGCTCCACCGTGGGATTATCCCAGCTACCGGTGATCCGATAATACCCCCGCACCAGGCCCTTCAGCGGCTGTTTGAACACCTGGGTGAACAGCAGCACCGCACCGCCCACGATCGGGCCGGCGGCAAACGCCGGCAGTGCCAGGGTACTGCTGACGTTGCCCGTCACCACCGCTGTTTGGTCGTAATCCTTGTTTTTCAAGCCGACCCGCCCGATGAGGCCGATTTCGGCCGCCGGCCCCTTGACCAGCACGTCGTCGGTGTAGGCGCTGCCGTCGCGCAGATCGAAATCGCCCCGCACGGTGTCGAAGGCGAACCCCTTGTCGGTGACGTCGCTGAAATCGAGCGCGAGGCGCCGCGGCAGCTCCGAGAAGCTCGCCAGCCCCAGCACCCGGCCGGCGCCCGGCTTCACGCCCCGGATCTGACCCTTGTCGAGGCTCACGTGGACGTGGCCCGCGGCGTCCGCCAGATCGTCCGCGGTCGGCGCGCCGGGCCAGGCCAGGTCGAAATCGACGCGTCCGCTCTTCGCCTCGAGCACCGCATCGAAGCCGAGCTGCTTGAGCGTCTCCCCGACGTCGGAGCTCGTGATCGTGCCCTTGACGTCGCTCGAGCTGCCGCGCCACTCGCCGGTGAGGTGCGCCCCGTAGCTCGGGCTGCTCGCCGTCAACGCCGTGAGGCTCACGCCGTTGTCCACCTTGACGATCGTCGCTTGCACCTCGCCGAACTGGCGGTCGCCCCAGGTCAATTCGCCCGCGTGGAACCTGATCGCCGGCAGCGTGCGCGGATCGAAGGCGCTGTTGCGATCCGCACCGCCCTCACCCGCGGGCGGGGCGTCGGTCTCGGGCGCGTCGGCGAACTTGAGCCGCTCGAAGTCCAGGTCCCAGGGCGCGGACGGGTCCTGCGGGCCGGGGAGCGCCACGTGTCCGACGACATTCGGCCCGTCGAGCGCGATGCTCCAGCCGCCGTGGTCCGCAGCCAGCGAGAGCCCGACGTCGAGAAAGGACAAGCCGAGATAGTCGATGCGGTCCACCGTGAAGCTCGCCGTGCGCAGATAGCTCGCCATGGGAGCATTGGCGCCGGAGGTGAGCTTCAGCCAGCCGCCGAGATCGAGCTCGCCGATGTCTCCGCTCACGTTGAGCGCCTGCATGTCGCTGTAGGCGGGCTCGCCCCCGCCGAAGCTCACCGCCGCGCGCGCCAGCTTCGGACTGCCCGAATCCCAGTTCAAGGTGACATCGCTCCGCAGCAGCGAGGCCAGCGCGATGCGCAGCTGCGTCACGTTGCTCGCCGGCCACTGGATGTCGAGCGACAGCGGCATCGAGGCGCCCGCCGGCTTGCGCAGCGGCTCGGGAAGCCCGAGCTCGAGTCCGGCCAGCGTCGAGCTCAGGCGCAGCGAGCGCTCACGCGCAGGCTCAGGCGCCATGCGCAGCACGGCGCGCCAATCGGTTTGCCCGCTGATCGCGACCTTCGCGGGAAGCGAGAACGCCGAGCGCAGCGCCTCGGCGCTCAAGGTGCCGCGCAAATCCAGTTGCGTGCGCGTGGCGGGGCGTGAGCGCGGCGCGCGCGCGGTCATCTGGAAGGCGCCCCCGAGCAGCCGCCCGCGCACATCGGCGTGCACCACTTGAGCGCCGTCGATGTCCGCGCCGCCGCTGAGCTCGGTGGCCGCGAGGCTCGAGCCGCGCCGCTTCACGGTCGCCCCGTCCAGATCGACGTGCACCAGCACGCGGCGCTGCTCGAATTCCCGGAACGGGAAGAACAGGTCCACGCTGCATCTGAGCGCCCCCGAGGCCTCGACGCTCGAGAACCCCCGCCCCGCCATGGCATCCAGCGGAGTCGCCGCCAGATACTCGAGGGCGGCCGCGGCATCGCCGTGCGCGGCGGCGTGCAACTGCATCTCGCCGGTCTTGAAGTCGGCGAAGCGCGCCTCGGCGCCATCGATCTTCAGGCCCGCGGTGAGCGCGCTCGTCACCTCGACGCTCATACCCTGATTGCGAAACTCGGCCCGCGCGGTCAGATTCTCGATGCGCGGCCAGTTCTCCCGATAGTCCAGGGTGAGGTGATCGACCTTGAATCGGATCAGGAACAGCCCGCCTCCGTCGCGGAACGGAAAGCGCCGCACCGGCCCCATGAAAACGGCATCGCCATGCGAAAGGTGGCCCGACACGAACGCGCGGTCGAGCCATTGCAGCGCGCCCGCCTGCAGCAGCTGATGGGGAAAGTACAGCCGTGCATCGCCCGCGTTGCCGTTGTCGACGCTTGCGGCCAGGGTGAAGACGGGCGAGCTGCCGTCGCTCGGCTGGGCCCAGGCGAGCTTTGCGCGCACGTCCGCATCGCGGGTGCGCAGCTTCAGATCCGAGGTGGCCATCAGCAGCTCCTGCGGGGTGCGCCGCCAGTACAGGTTCGCCTTCAGCAGCGGCAGCGCGATCGGCTCGGGGAGCTGATCCGGCCAGTCGTAGACTGCCGATTGCGCGTCGAGGGTCACGTGGCCCGCGATCTCGTTCCCGGCCAGCGAGCCGCTCAAGCCGCGCAGGCCCGGCGCGCGTCCGACCGGCGCGAATCCCACGTCGCGAAACCTGGCGTGCGCCTCGAACTGCCAGGGCTCGCCGAGCGCGCGGCGCGCCAGCGTGAGGCGCATGTCCGACCACTCGCCCGTCGGCGCGAGATCGCGCAGCCGCTCGCGGATGTCCTTTTGCGGCATCAGGCCGACCAGCGGGAGCAATGCCTCGGCCCGCAGATAGTTCGCCTGAGCACGCAGCGCCAGCATCCCCGAATCGTTCTCGCGCCAGCTGGCATCGAGCTCGCTGTCCGGGTCGGAGCGTCCGGCGCGGGCGGCCCGCAAGCGCCTGCCGCGCAGGGTCCAGCGATCCGCGTAGTGGGTGAGGGACAGAGAGCCGCCCACCTCCTCGAGCATCGCGTTCGGGCCCTCGGTGAGCCGTGCGACGACCCCTCGGGCGTTGAACTCGAGGTCCACCCGCTCGATCGAGGCCCCCGTGCCGCTCACCAGCGCCTGGAAGGCGCCGGTGCCCGCGTCGAGCCGGGTCAGATACTGCGGGAGCAGCTCGCGCCAGCCGGGGAACGACATGCCGCTGGCGGCGGCCTGGGCGTGCCACTTAAGGTCCGTGATGCGCCTCGAGCCGACAGCAGTTCCCGAGAGGCTCAGCCGGCCACCGAGCCGTGAGGGAAGCCGGGCCGACAGGCTCAGCGAGAAAAGGCCCGACAGCCGCGTCACCTCCAGGTTCACATCGCCTACCTCGAGCCGCGGCAGCGCGGCGTTCCAGTCCTGGACCACCAGCACGCCGTGCCGGATCACCAGGGTGCCGGCGGGCAGGTCGTTGAGCGCGAGCCTCGAGTAATCGGCGCGCTCGCCGCCGAGCCCGATCTCGGAGGCGAGCGCAAATTGCGTGTTGCCGCGCCGGGCGAGCGCGAAGGTGGGCGCATCGAGCTCGACGCGCAGCGCGAAGAGCTTGCCATTCTGCAGCAATTGCCAGAGGTCCGCTGCGATGCGCCCGCCGTCCGCTCGAGCGAGCAGGCTGCCATCCGCGGAGCGCAGCTCGAGCCGCTCGAAGTACAGCTCCGGCCCATACCAGCGCAGCGCCGGCCATACGTGGGCGAATCCGATCCGATAGCCGGTGCGCTGGTAGACCCAATCCTTGATCTGCGCCTGATAGTGCGGCGCGCGATCGAGCGCGATCTTCAGCCCGAGCATGAGCAAGAGCAGCAGCGCGGCGCATCCGGCCGCTGCGGCGAGCAGCATCTTCAAGGCCCGGCGCACGCTGACCTACATCAGAACGACGTCGTACTGATCGACGCCGTACAGGGCTTCGGTTTGCAGGCGAATCGGGATACCGGTCACCAGCTCCAGCTCCCCGAGGGCCGAGGACTCCTCATCGAGCAGCCGCTCGATCACATCCTGGTGCGCGAGGACCATCAGCTGTCGACACTCGAACTGGCGCGCCTGACGCACGATTTCACGGAAAACCTCGTAGCAAACGGTCTCGGCGGTCTTGACGAAGCCGCGACCCTCGCAGGTGGGACAAGGCTGGCACAGCAGATGTTCCAGGCTCTCGCGCGTGCGCTTGCGGGTCATCTCCACCAGCCCCAGAGGCGACACCGAGGAGATGTTGGTCTTGACGTGATCGTCGCAGAGCGCCTTCTCCAGGGCCTGGATCACCTGCCGGCGGTGCTCCGGCTCCTCCATGTCGATGAAGTCGATGATGATGATGCCGCCGAGATTGCGCAGGCGCAGCTGCCGCGCGATGGTGACCGCCGCCTCGAGATTGGTGCGGAATATGGTCTCTTCGAGATTGCGGTGACCGACGAAGGCCCCGGTGTTGACGTCGATCGTGGTCATCGCCTCGGTCTGATCGATGATCAGGTGCCCGCCCGATTTCAAGGACACCTTGCGCTCCAGCGCCTTCTGGATCTCCTCCTCGATGTGGTGCAGCTCGAAGATCGGCCGGCGCTCCTCGTAGAGCTCGATGCGCGGCAGCGCATCGGGAATGAAGGTCGCCGCGAACTCGCGCATCTCGCGATGCGCGCTCGGCTGGTCGATGAGCACGCGCTCGACGTCCGGACGCAGCAGATCGCGCAGGATGCGCAGGTGCAGCGGCAGATCGGCGTGCACCAGCTGACCGGGCGCGGTGCGGATGCCCTTCTGGCGCACGAAGTCCCAGAGCTTGCGCAGATACAGCATGTCGGCCCGCAGCGCCTCGGGGGGCGCATCCTCGGCCGCGGTGCGCACGATGAACCCCGCGCCCTCCTCCGCCTCGAGGCCCTCGAGCACGGCGCTTCGCAACCGCTCGCGCTCGGCCTCGTTCTCGATGCGCGCCGACACGCCCACGCCGCGGCCCTGCGGCATGTAGACCAGAAAGCGCGACGGCAGCGTGATGTAGGTCGTGAGGCGCGCGCCCTTGGTGCCGAGCGGATCCTTGACCACCTGCACCAGGATCTCGTTGCCCTCGGCGACCAGGGCGCGGATGTTGTCGTTGCGCGGCGCTTCGAGCCCGAGCTGCGCGTGTCGGGGGGCCAGGATGTCCGAGGCATGCAGGAAGGCGGTGCGCTCCATGCCGATGTCGATGAAGGCGGCCTGCATGCCCGGCAGGACCCGCGAGACGCGGCCCTTGTAGATGTTGCTGATGAGCCCGCGGCGGCTGGAGCGCTCGATGAACACCTCCTGCAGCACGCCGTTCTCGACCATGGCGGCTCGCGCCTCATGCGTGCTCGCATTGATCAGGACCTCGGCGCTCATGGCTCGGCGGCGCCCGCGCGCCAGCGCGGCACGCCGGCCGAGCGCAGCAGCTCGGCCGTTTCGAACAAGGGCAGTCCCATCACGCCCGAGTAGCTGCCGCGCAGCTCGGCAACGAACACCGCTCCATAGCCCTGAATCGCGTAGGCGCCCGCCTTGTCCCGGCCCTCCCCGGTGCTCCAGTATTCGCGCGCTTCCATCGGCGGGATCTCGCGGAACCTCACTGCGCTGCGGCTGACTCGGTCAATGACCCCCTCGGCGGTCGCGAGCGCAACGGCGGTCAGAACCTCGTGCGTTCGCGCCGATAATAGCCCCAGCATGCGCTGCGCATCCGCGCCGTCGGCGGGTTTTCCCAGGATCGCCCCGTCGACCACCACCGCCGTATCGGCGCCCAGCACCGGGTGCCGGCGCGCGGCGCGCGCCTGCGCGAAGCCCGCCCGGGCCTTCGCCGCCGCCAGCCTCGACACGTAGCCGAGCGGCCCCTCGGCGGGCGCGATGGACTCGTCCACATTCACGCTAAGCGTCTGAAAGGGAACGCCAATCTGGGCGAGGAGCTGGCGGCGGCGGGGCGAGGCGGAAGCGAGGTAGACGAAATCGGCGCTCATGCGCGGAAGAATACCTGGCGGCGCTGCGCCCGGGTTGGCCGCCGCTCAGGCACGATGATAGGGATGACCGGCGAGCAGGCTCATGGCGCGATAGATCTGCTCGGCCACCACGATCCGCACCAGGGCGTGCGGCAGGGTGAGCTCGGACAGCGACCAGCGCTCATCCGCGCGCGCCAGGCAAGCGGCTGCGAGCCCATCGGGCCCACCGATCAACATCACCAGCGGCTTTGCCTCCCGCAGCCGGTGTGCGAGCCAGCCGCTCAAGGCGGCCGTGCTCATGGAGGCGCCCGCGACGTCGAGCGCGACCACGTGCTCCTTCGGGCCCAGGGCAGCGAGCATTTTCTCGCCCTCGCGCGCCACCGCGCGATCGGGGCTCTCTCCCGCCCGGCGCGTGGCGATCGCGATCTCCTCGAGCTCGAGCACCAGCGGCGCGCGCAGGCGCCTTTGATATTCTCGAAATCCCGCGTTCACCCAATCGGGCAGGCGCGTGCCGGCGGCGATGAGCCGGCACTTCATGGCAGGCGCGCCTCGGCCGCGAATCCGGCGCGCGCCGTGCCTAGCCGTGCGCGGCGCGCTTCGAGGTCATGTCCCACAATTTCTCGAGTCCGTAGAACTCGCGCACCCGGGGCAGCATGATGTGCACGATCATCTCGTGCAGATCGATGAGCACCCAATCGCCGTCCTGCTGACCCTCGACGCCGTGCGGCCGATAGCCCGCCTGCTTGGTCTTCTCGACCACGCGCTGCGCCACCGAGCGCACGTGCCGGTCGGAGGTGCCGCTCGCGATCACCATGAAATCGGCGATGTCGGTCAAGCCGCGCACGTCCAGCACCTTGATCTCGAGCGCCTTCATGTCCTCGAGCGCCCCGAGGATCACCGACTTGAGCGCCGCTCGCGCGGCGCTCGGGGACAGCGGCCTGGGCGCCGCGCCCGGCTTGGGCGCCGCGCTCGGCCTGGGCGCCGCGCCCGCCGCGGCGCGCCTGCGCGCGCTGCCGGGGAGCTTTGCGGCGCTGGCTGCGCGCTTGCGCTCGGCTGCCGCGGCGCCGCTCGGGCCTGGGGTGGCGCTCTGCGCGCCGTCCTCGATCTTTTTTCGCTTGGGGCTGGTCTGGCGAGTCTTTTTCTCGGCTGGCACTAGGAAGTCCGTGACTTGGCGTAGCAGTGGGTGTCGAGGATCAGTTTACGCACTGAATCCGGCATGAGGAAGCGCGGGTCTCGTCCCATGGCGATGAGCTGGCGAACCTCGGTGGAGGAGATCTCGAGCTGCGTCACGGCGTGGATGTAGATGCAGCCGGCGCGCTGCTCGTGCAGATCGCCGATGCGGCCGGTGCCGCGGTCGACCAGCAGCTCTCCCAGGGGCCCCATGCCCGGTGCGCGCCATCCGGGACGGTGCGCGACTACCAGATGAGCGAGCTGCAGAAGCTCGCGCCACTGATGCCATTTGGGCAGACTGAGGAAGGCGTCCATGCCGACGATGAGACACAGGCTGCGGTCCGGATACTCGTGCCGCAGCTCGCCGAGCGTCTCCACGGAATAGGAGGGACCTTCCTTGCGCACCTCGCGATCGTCGACCACGAATCCCGGTTGCTCCGCGGTGGCGAGCTGGACCATCTTGAGCCGCAGCTGCGCATCGGCGACCGGCCGATCGCGATGCGGCGGGTTGCCGGCGGGCAAGAATCGAATCTCCTTCAAGCGCAGCGCCTGCTGCAGCTCGAACGCCGTGCGCAAGTGCGCATAGTGGATCGGGTCGAACGTGCCGCCGAAGATGCCCATCGGATTCATACGGCTACCCTGCCTGAATCTGCCGGAGCTTGCAAAGCGCCGGCGAGCTCCGCGGTAAGGGCCGTGACCGCCGACCAGGCGTCGCCGCGCGCGATACCCTTGATGATCCTGTCGGTGCGGGCCGCCTGGCGCATGAGCCGCGCGAGCGGCAGGGCGCGCAGCCGATTCAGGGCCGCGGGCGAGGGCTTGGCCGCGAGATTCCAGGCCGCGTTCGCCCCGCGTGCGCGCAGGCGCTGCGCCTCGCGCGCCTGATACAGCCCGCGCAGCTCGCGCACCAGCGCCCACAGGATGAGCGTCGGCTCGACTCCCTCGTTGCGCAGCCCCGTCAGGATGCGCAGCGCCCGGGCGGCATCGCCGGCGGCCGCGGCCTCGCCGAGCTGGAATACATCGTAGCGCGCGCTGTTGCCGATCACCTCCATCGCGAGCTGCTTGTCGATCGGCGCGCCGCTCGCGAGCAGCGCGAGCACGTCGAGCTCCTGCTTGGCGGCGAGCAGATTTCCTTCGACTCGATCGGCGATCAACTCGGCGACTCCCGGAGCGAGGCGCAGGTCGAGCCTGCGCGCGCGGCTCTCGAGCCAGCCCGGCAGCGCCTCCGCCTTCACCGGCCACACCGGCACCCAGACGCCGCTGCGCTCGACGGCGCGCACCCAGGGAGCATCGCTCGCCCTGGCATCCAGCCTGCCGGTGATGATGAGGCACACGACGTCGGGCGGCGGCGCGCCGGCAATGTCGATCAGCAGCGCCGCGCCCTTGTCGGGCTTGCCGCTCGGCATGCGCAGCTCGAACAGGCGGCGCGTGGCGAACAGCGACAGCGCCTGCGCGGCGTGGCGCAGCTCATCCCAGGCGAAGCCGCGCTCGATGCTGAACAGGCTCCGCTCCGCGTAGCCCGCTTGATGCGCGGCGGCCCGCACCGCGTCCGCGCACTCCCCGACCAGGAGCGGCTCGTCGCCCGAGACGAGATACACGGGCGCCAGTCCGCGCGCGAGCGCGCCATGGAGCTGATCGGGCGAGAGGCGCAACGCCGGCCTCGACCTCTAGGCGCGCGTGCCGCCGAGGCGCGAACGCGCCGCCTCGTACTCGGCGGCCATTCGATCCACCAGCGCGGCGACCGGGGAGATCCCGCGCACCCCGCTCACGCTCTGTCCGGCGCTCCAGATGTCGCGCCATGCCTTGAGCGCGGTGTTGCCCCCCGAGCCGAAGTTCATCTTGCTCTTGTCCGCCGCGGGCAGGTTGTCCGGGTCGAGGCCGGTGCGCTCGATGCTGCCGCGCACGTAGTTGCCGGAGATGCCGCTGAACAGCGAGGTGTAGACGATGTCCTCGGCCGCGCTGTCGACCAGCATCTGCTTGTAGTCCCGGCTGGCGTTCGCCTCCTCGGTGGCGATGAAGCGCGTGCCGAGGTAGGCGAGGTCCGCGCCGAGCGCTTGCGCGGCGAGCACATCCGCGCCGGTGCTCATGGCGCCGGCGAGAATGATCGTGCCCGCGTAGAGCTCGCGGATCTCCTTCACCAGCGCGAACGGGCTGAGCAGGCCTGCATGACCGCCGGCGCCGGCGCACACCGCGATGATTCCATCGACGCCCTGCGCCGCCGCCTTCTCGGCGTGGCGCCGATTGATCACGTCGTGGAACACGATGCCGCCGTAGGCGTGAACCGCGCTCACCACTTCGGCAGGCGGGCGCAGGCTGGTGATGATGATGGGCACGCGGTGCTTCACGCACGCGGCCACGTCGTGCTCCAGGCGGTCGTTGCTCGAGTGCACGATCTGGTTGACGGCGAAGGGCGCGATCCTCGCGCCCGGGTTTGCCCGGCGCAATCCCGCCAGCGTCTCGGTGATCTCGCTCAGCCAGTCCTCGAGCTGCGCGGCGGGCCGCGCGTTCAGCGCCGGAAACGAGCCGACGATGCCTGCCTTGCACTGAGCGATCACCAGCGCGGGCGTCGACACGAGGAACATGGGCGCGCCGATGACGGGCAGCCTGAGGCGACTCTCGAGAAGGGCAGGTAAGGGCATGGTGAGGCTCGACCGACGACGTGCCGCCATTATGACGGACTGCGGCGTGCGGCACACTCCCGGGCGGCTCACCCCCGAGGCGTCGCCTCATCCGCCGCAGCGCGCCCCGTGCCCTCGCGCTTGCCGATGTTGGCGAGCGGCACGCGTACCTCCGCCGGCGCACTCGCGAGCGGCGCGTCGGCCTGCGGCGCGCAGCTCTCGCACCCTCCGCACGCCCCGCCGCCATGAGCGGAGGTCTCGCGCAGGCGCCGCGCCACGGCTTCCAGATGCAGGCCCGCGGGAGCGCGCGCCGCAAGCGCCGCGAGCGCGCTGCCGAGCCGCCTGCGCAGGCTCTTCGGCCCGAGCGCCCAGAGCGCGTAAGCCGCGCTCGCCGCCAGTGCGATCGCCACCAGCGTGTCGTCGAGCATTCTATTCACGGCGGCGCGCCACGGGGGTCTGTCGCAGACTCAGGCCGACAAGGCCAGCGCCGCTCGATAGGTGATGAACGAGGCGGCGTAGGCGAGCGCAAACAGGTAGGCCGCCATGATGAGCGGGTAGCGCCAGGAATTCGTCTCGCGCCTGACCGTGGCGAGAGTCGACAGGCACTGCGGCGCGAACACGTACCACGCGAGCAGCGAGAGCGCCGTTGCGAGGCTCCAGGAGTGCGCGATCAGCGGCGTGAGCGCCTCGCTCACGTTCGCGCCGCTCGCCGACAGGGCGTACACGGTGCCGAGCGCACCGACCGCGACCTCGCGCGCCGCCAGCCCGGGCACCAGCGCGATCGAGATCTGCCAGTTGAAGCCGATCGGCGCGAACACGACGGCGAGCCAGGCGCCCAGATGCCCGGCCACGCTGTACTGGATGGGCGGCCCGGCAGCGCCCGGGGGAGGCTGAGGGAAGGAGCTCAATGCCCACAGGATGACCATCAGGGTGAGGATGATGGTGCCGACGCGGCTCAGGAAGATCTCCACCCGTTGCCACAAGCCGATGCCGAGATTGCGCAGATTCGGCCAGTGATACGCAGGCAGCTCGAGCATGAGCGAGTGCAGCCGCGGCCCCGCGCCCAGGCGCTTCAGCACGAGCGCCACACCCATGGCGCCGAGCACCCCGGCGATGTACAGCGCGAACAGCACCAGGCCTTGCAGCTCGAGGCCGCCCCACACGATGCGGCGCGGAATGAACGCGCCGATGATGAGCGCATACACCGGCAAGCGAGCCGAGCAGGTCATGAGCGGCGCAATCATGATCGTCGCCAGCCGATCGCGCGGATTCTGGATGGTGCGCGTCGCCATGATGCCGGGAATGGCGCAGGCGAAGCTCGACAGCAGCGGAATGAATGCACGCCCCGACAGGCCCACGCTGCCCATGAGCCGATCGAGCAGGAACGCGGCACGCGGCAGATATCCCGAATCCTCGAGCACCAGGATGAAGAAGAACAGGATGATGATCTGGGGCAGGAACACCAGCACGCTGCCGACCCCCGCGAGCACGCCATCCACCAGCAGCCCCTTGAGCAGGCTCGCGGGCATGACGGTGCCGATCCACTGGGCGAATGCGCCGACACCGGTCTTGATCGCATCCATCGGCAGTTGCGCCCAGGCGAAGACCGCCTGAAACACCAGGAACAGGATCGATGCCAGGATGAGCGGGCCGGCCACCGGATGCAGCACCACGGCATCGACTCGATCGCTGAAGGTGACGCCCTCGATCCGATCGGCGCCCACGACGCCCAAGATCCTGCGCACCTCGGCTTGATCCTGCTCGATATCGGCCGCGGCCGGCGTGCGCCACGCCAAGCGCGGCGCGAGTGCCGCCGGAATGACCACCGTATCGAGCAGTGCCACCAGCGCCTTGGCGCCGGAGGCCTTGACGCCCACCGTCTCCACCACGGGCACACCGAGCTCGCGCGCGAGCCGTTGCGCATCGATCAGGATGCCCTTGCGCCGGGCGATATCCGCCATGTTGAGCGCCACCACCAGCGGCAGGCCGAGGCGCTTCAGGCTCAGCAGCAGCCGCAGATTCTGGCGCAGATTGGTCGCGTCGGTGACGCACACCACGAAGTCCGGCGCGCTCTCGCCGGCGCGCCGGCCGAGCAGCACGTCGGCCGTGACCCGCTCATCCGGCGTGAGCGGATCGAGGCTGTAGGCGCCGGGAAGGTCGAGGATGCGCACGCGGCGCCCGGACGGCGTGACCAGCGCCCCCTCCTTGCGCTCCACCGTCACACCGGCGTAATTGGCAACCTTCTGGCGGCTGCCGGTCAGGATATTGAAAAGCGCCGTCTTGCCGCAGTTAGGGTTGCCCACCAGGGCGACCAGGGGGATCTCGTGGGGGCGCGACAGGGCATCCATGGCCTATCCGGCCAGCGGTTGCTCCGGGCAAACGCGCACGCAAGCGGCCTCGAACAGACGCAGCGCAAACGTACCGGTACCCACGCGCACTGCGATGGGCTCGCGTGCCAGGAATCCGCGGGCCACCACCCGCACCGCCTCACCGGGCAGGAAGCCGAGCTCGGCCAGGCGCCGCCCAACCCCGAGCGCGCCGCCATCCTCGTCCTCGCCGGTCGACACCGACACCACGCGCGCGAGGGTCCCCATGGCGAGATCTGCGAGCTTCATGTCCGCGTGCTCTGCGGCGGGATCGAGCTTCATGCGCTAAGTGTATATGAGAATCGTTCCTATTACTATTCGGGTTGCGCTCGGGCCGGGAGCCGCGCCCGCCAGCCCGGCGCGGGCCGCCCGCCCGCCGCCACCGCCGCCCGCCGCCGCATGCTGCGACGCGTCACGGCGGCGCATCCCGCCGGCTCCTGCTAATCTTGGAGGTTGCCGGCTTCATGGGCTTGCGAGATGCCTACGCTGTTCGAGAAAATCATCGCGGGCGAGATACCCGCCCACATCGTGTTCCGGGATTCGAGGGTGATCGCCTTTCTGGACATCCGGCCGGCTGCGCCGGTACATATCCTGATCGTGCCGAACAAGCCCATCCCGACCACCGATGACGTCGCCGATGAGGACGAGTCGCTCCTCGGGCACATGATCCTGGTCGCGCGCGATCTTGCACGCCAGCACGGCATTGCCAAGAGCGGCTACCGCCTGATCATGAACTGCAATCCGGACAGCGGCCAGGAGGTCTATCACCTGCATCTGCATCTGCTCGGCGGCCGGCCTCTCGGACCGCTGGTGCAGCGCGCACCCTGATACCCCGAGGAACCCCTCTCGAAATACCCCGAGGAACCACGACGATGAAAAAAGAGAAGGTTTCGCAGCCCAAGGCGACGCGTGCTCAAGCCCGAGTACTGCGCACCCCGGCCAAGCGAACGCACGCTCTCGCCAAGCCGGGCGCGGCGAGGAAGCCCTCCCCCAAAACACGCACCTCGGTGAGCGCCGCGCGTGTCGCGACGCGCGCCGCAGGGGTCTCGCGCTCCGCCTCGAAGGCCGCGCCCGCCTCCAAGGCCGCGCCCGCCGCGGCGCGGCGCGAGCTCTACGCGCCTATCGAGCCTTTCAATCACGGGTATTTGCGCGTCTCCGACGTGCATGAGATCTACTACGAGGAATGCGGCAATCCCGCAGGCAAGCCGGCGGTGTTCCTGCACGGCGGTCCGGGGGCGGGCTCGGACAAGCGCGCGCGGCAGTTCTTCGATCCGCACCACTACCGGATCGTGGTGTTCGATCAGCGCGGCTGCGGCCGCAGCCGCCCGAGCGCGAGCCTGGTCGAAAACACCACCTGGCACCTGGTGTCCGACATCGAGCGGCTGCGCCGCCATTTGGGGCTGGAGCGCTGGCTCGTGTTCGGCGGGTCGTGGGGATCGACGCTCGCGCTCGCTTACGCCGAGGCGCATCCGGAACGCGTCACCGAGCTGGTGCTTCGCGGCATCTTCCTGCTGCGCTACTCGGAGATTCGCTGGCTGTACCAGCACGGCGCCTCGGAGATCTTTCCCGACTGCTGGGAGGCTTACCGCGACGTGATCCCGGTGGACGAGCGCGATGACTACCTGCGCGCCTATCATCAGCGTCTCACCGGCAACGATCAGCGTGCGGCGCTCGAGGCGGCCCGCGCCTGGTCGGTGTGGGAGGCCTCCACCAGCTTCCTGCACAGCAACCTCGAGAACATCCGCAAATGGGGCGAGGATCAGTTCGCGCTCGCCGTGGCGCGCATCGAGAGTCATTATTTCGTCAACCGCGGCTTTCTGCGCAGCGAGACCCAGCTGCTCGACGACGTGCCGCGCATCCGGCGCATCCCGGCGACCATCGTGCAGGGCCGCTATGACGTCGTGTGTCCCGCCACCAGCGCCTGGGACCTGCACCGCGCGTGGCCCGAGGCGGACCTGCGCATCGTCCCCGACGCGGGGCACTCGGCATTCGAGGCCGGCAACATCCACGAGCTCGTCTGCGCGACCGACCGGTATCGAAGCCGTTGACCAGCCCGGCGGCGCCAGTCGAGGCGGAGGTGCGCTGATGTCCGAGCTGGCGATGTTGAGCCTGGCGCAGGCCTCGGACGCGTGCGAGATCGCGGAGATGTCCCGCGACCTCATCGAGCAGGGCCTTGCCTGGTCATGGACCCCGGCGCGTGTGCGGCGCGCCATCGCCGGCCGCGACTGCTGCGTGCTGATCGCGCGGCGCGAGCGCAGGATCGCCGCCTTCGCCATCATGCACTTCGGCGAGGAGACGGCTCATCTGAATCTGCTCGCCGTGGCTGCGGCGCATCGGCGGCAGGGACTCGGGCGTCAGCTCATCCAGTGGCTGTCGGCCAGCGCCGTCGAGGCGGGGGTGTTTCGGATCAACCTGGAGCTGCGCGCGGACAACGCCGCGGCGCGCGCGTTCTATCAGAGCATCGGATTCGAGTCCCTGAACGTCGTGCCGCGCTATTACCAGGATCGCGAGGCGGCGCTGCGCATGACGCGGCGCTTGCCATGAGCTTCCCCCGCAGAGCGTTCGGTCCCGGCGGTCCCCTCGTGGCCGTGATCGGTCAGGGCTCGTGGCGCTCGGAGCACTCGCCGAGCGCCGCTGCCGCGGCCCTGCGGCGCGGCCTCGATCTGGGGTTGACGCACATCGACTCGGCGGAGATGTACGGCGACGGCGCCGCGGAGCGCCTGATCGGCACTGCGATCGCGGGCCGGCGCGACCAAGTGTTTCTGGTATCGAAGGTGCTGCCCTCGCACGCCTCCCGGCGCGGGACCGTGGCGGCGTGCGAGAAATCGCTGGCACGCCTCAAAACCGATCGCCTGGACTGCTACCTGCTGCACTGGCGCGGCGCGCATCCGCTCGAGGAGACTCTGCAGGCCTTCGATGCCCTGACCACGAGCGGCAAGATCCGCTCCTGGGGCGTTAGCAACTTCGACGTCGCCGATCTCGCGGAGCTCGCCTCCCTGGCGGGACCCGGCCATCCGGCCTGCAACCAGGTGCTCTATCACCTGCAGCAACGCGCCATCGAGCACGCGGTGCTGCCCTGGTGCCGGCAGCACGGCACTGCCGTCGTCGCCTACACGCCCTTCGGGGAGTCGCCCGCCGCGTTCGCTGCCGCCACGAGTCCGGGCCGGGTGCTGCACGAGATCGCTCGCGCACACGCGGCCACGCCTCGCCAGATTGCCCTCGCCTTTCTCTTGCGCGACCCGAACACCTTCGTGATCCCCAAGGCATCGCAGATCGAGCACGTCGAGGAGAACGCCGGCGCAGCCGCGCTGCGGCTCGGCGAGGATGACCTGGCGCGCATCGAAGCCGCCTTCCCGAGGGGCAAGCCCCGCTCCCTGCCCATGATCTGACGTACCGCGGGTCCGACGTACCCGCGGGTCCAACGCCCCCCATGCGCTTATCGGCCCCGTCTGACGCGCTCAGCGGAGGACCGAGAGTTGTGCGTGTGCGCCGCCCGGAGGAGGATCCTCACCATGCGCCGCGGCCGATGCAATTTGCGGTCGCAGGCCCCCGGCGCACGGTCCATCGCCGGGGACTTCGCATCGAGGAGTACATATGCGGCGCAGGATCAGGTTCTATTTGAATCTGGCGCTCCTCGGCTTCACGGTGGGGCAAGTCTACGGGGTGTTTCAGCGGTGCCTCGCGCGCGACCTGCGCGCCGAGGCGGCGCGGGCCAAGAGCGGGCATTGAACATGCACCCGATGAGCCGACGAGAGGATGCCGGTCCCTCCGTCCCCGGCCTGATCAGCTTCATTCAGACCGCGGCAGAGAAGGAAAAGGCAGTGCTCGCCCGCGAGCTGCACGATGAGCTCGGCGGCCTGCTGGTCGCGGCCTCGATGGATCTCTCCTGGCTCGATCACCAGCTGCCCACGCTGCCGCCCGGGGATCGGGAGCTGCGCCGCAGACTCGACCGGCTGAAGGAGGCGCTCGCGGCCGCAGTCGACATCAAACGCAAGATCATCGAGGAGCTGCGTCCGACCTTGCTCGACAACGTCGGACTGCTCGCTGCGCTGCGCTGGCTGGTGCACAACACCAGCGCGCGCACCGGCCTCGCCATCGAGATGCGCGCGCCCGAGATCGAGCCGCATTTCGACCCGCAGGCCTCCATCACTCTCTTTCGTGTCGCGCAAGAGGGCATGGGCGTCATCATGGAATCGAAGTGGGTGGGCTCGCTCACCCTCACCCTGGGCAGCACGGATCGGGAGGTCACCTTGTCGATCATCGGTCGCGGGCAGGAGCCGGCATCGCCCGCCGCGAGCGAGTCCGACTCCTACGAGCTGGCTGCGATTCGCCACCGCATGTCCGCGCTCGGAGGCCGGGTGGTCTACGCGGCCGAGCGTCCGGCGCAGGTGAGCCTGTCGGCGTGCCTTCCACTTCGCAGAGCAGTCCGGCAATGACGAGCAAGCGCCTGGCCAGCACAGCGGGGCCGACGGCCCAGGCGGGGCCGACGACGCTGATCTCGCGAGCGACACCGGGCGAGCGCATCAAGCGCGCCGAGAAGGCGGCGAGCATTCGCGCAGCGGAGCGCAAGATGAGTCAAGCGGATCTGAAAGTCCGGGCGGCGCGGCCGATGATCCCGGCACCCATCGCCCGATCCCTCCTCTGCACCCGCGGGCGGCCGGCGCCGCGGCGCGCCACCGCTCGATCTTCCCGCTGACGCGCGCGCCTTCGCCTGCGCGCTGCGGGCCCGCCGCTCAGCCCAACCGCAGCATCTGCGCGCCCGCCGCGGCGACATCGGTGGTGCCGGTGAGGGCGAGCGTCACGCGCAGCTCGTCGCGAATGATCTGAAGCGCGCGCGTGACGCCGGCCTGGCCCGCCGCCGCCAGCGCGAACAGGAACGACTTGCCGATCAATCCGGCGCGGGCGCCGAGGGCGAGCGCCTTGGCCAGGTCCTGCCCCGAGCGGATGCCGCCATCGAACATCACCTCGCAGCGCCCGTCGATGGCGGCAACGACCTCGGGCAGGACGGAAATCGAGGAGGGCGCGCCGTCGAGCTGCCGCCCTCCGTGGTTCGAGACCACCACCGCATCGGCGCCCGCCGAGAGCGCGAAGCGCGCGTCCTCGGCGTCCATCACCCCCTTGAGGATCAGCCGGCCGGGCCAGCGGCTGCGCACCCACTCGACGTCGCGCCAGTTCGCCGTGGCGTCGAACTGCGAGTGGGTCCACTGCGCCAGCGTCACCGCCCCGTCCGCACCGCCGATGTGTCCGACCAGATTGCCGAACGTGCGCCGCTTGCCGAACAGCACCTTGAGGGCCCATGCGGGCTTGCTCGCCACCTCCCAGGCGTTGCGCAGCGTGAGCCGCGGCGGGATCGACAGTCCGTTGCGCGCATCGCGGCGCCGCTCGGCGAGGATCTGCAGGTCGAGCGTCAGCATCAGGGCCGAGCACTTGGCGGCGATGGCGCGCTCGATGAGCGCCTGGTTGAAGCCGCGATCGCGCATCAGGTACTGCTGGAACCAGAACGGCCGCTCGGTCGCGGCGCGCACGTCCTCGATCGAGCAGATCGACATCGTGGAGAGGCAGAACGGGATGCCGAACGCCGCCGCCGCGCGCGCGCCGAGGATCTCCCCGTCGGCATGATACAGGCCGCACAGGCCGGTGGGCGCGATGGCGAGGGGCATCGATATCGAGCTTCCCAGGAGCGTGGTCGAGAGCTGCACCGCGGATACGTCGATCATCACCCGCGGGCGAAAGCGCAGCGCATCGAGGTCCGCGGCGTTCGCATGCAGGGTTCTCTCCTGGTAGGAGCCGCCGTCCGCATAATCGAAGATGGCGCGCGGAATGCGCCGCCGGGCGAGCGCGCGCAGATCTTCGATGCTCAGGATCATGCGCTTGGGGCTAGGGCGGCTGCGCTGCCGTGCCCGGAATCCACGAGGTTCCGGCCAGCGGCACGCCGGCCATGGCGGCCGCCTCCACGGTGAGCGCCACCAGGTCCTCCTTCTCGAGGTGGTGCACGTCCTGCTTGCCGCAGGCGCGGGCGATCGTGGTGAGCTCCATGGTCAAGGTCTTCAAATAATTCTTCAGCCGTTTCGCGCCCACGGCCGGCTCGAGCCGCATCTCCAGCTCGGCGTCCTGCGTGGTGATGCCGACCGGACACCTGCCGGTGTGGCAATGATGACAGAATCCGGGCGCCGTGCCCAAGTGCGCGTAGCCCTCGAGCGCCGAGAGGTGCTCGCCCCCCGCGACGTAGGTCTCGCTGTTGCAGCCGAGCGCGAACAGCACGCCCTGCCCGATCGCCACCGCATCGGCCCCCATCGCCAGCGCCTTGGCGACGTCCGCGCCGCTGCGGATGCCGCCCGAGATCACCAGCTGCACGGTGCCGCGCATGTTGAGGTCGTCGAGCGCCTCGACCGCCTGGCGCAGCGCCGCCAGGGTGGGAATGCCGACGTGCTCGATGAACACGGTCTGCGTCGCCGCCGTGCCGCCTTGCATGCCGTCGACCACGATCACGTCCGCGCCCGCGTGCACGGCGAGCTTCACGTCGTTGAACACGCGCGTGGCGCCCACCTTGACGTAGATCGGCTTCTCCCAGTCGGTGATCTCGCGCAGCTCGGCGATCTTGATCACCAGGTCGTCCGGTCCGGTCCAGTCGGGGTGACGCGAGGCGGAGCGCTGATCCACCCCCTCGGGGAGCGTGCGCATGCGCGCGACGCGCGGATTCACCTTCTGCCCGAGCAGCATGCCGCCGCCGCCGGGCTTCGCGCCCTGGCCGATGACGATCTCGATGGCGTCGGCGCGCCGCACATCGTCCGGATTGAAGCCGTAGCGCGAGGGCAGGCACTGGTAGATGAGGGTCTTCGAGGAGACCCGCTCCTCCTGCGTCATGCCCCCATCGCCGGTCGTGGTCGAGGTTCCCACCTCGGTCGCCGCGCGCCCGAGCGCCTCCTTGACGCGCGCCGACAGCGCCCCGAAGCTCATGCCGGCGACGGTGACCGGGGTGGCGAGCTCGATCGGCCGCGAGGCGAAGCGCGTGCCGAGCAAGGTCTTGGTCGCGCAGCGCTCGCGGTAGCCCTCGAGCGGGTAGCGCGACAGCGAAGCGGCCAGGAACAGCAGGTCATCGAAGCACGGCACCCGGCGCTTGGCGCCCAGCCCGCGAATCTCGTAAAGACCGCTCGCCGCCGCGCGCTGGATGTAGTCGATGGTCGGGCGGTCGAAGCCCGCCGATTGCTCTTGCTCGATGCCGCTCATCCTCAGTACTCCTGATCGGCGTCCGCATGCCAGTGATACAGGCTCTTGGCGGAGGCGACACGCTTGAAGTCGTTCGGGTCGTGGGATTGGCCCGCCGCGGCGAGCAGGCTGCGCAAGGCGGCGCGGTCGAGCTCGCCCATCGGCTCGAACCGCGCATCGGCGCCGAGCGAGCGCACCTTGCCGCGCACGTAGATCACCGCCTCGTAGAGCGAGTCGCCGAGCGCGTCGCCGGCATCGCCGCAGATGACCATGCGGCCCGCCTGCGCCATGAACGCGGAGAAGCTGCCGACGCTGCCGCCCACGACGATGTCGGCGCCCTTCAGCGAGATTCCGCAGCGCAGGGATGCGTCGCCGTCGATGATCAGAAGTCCGCCGTGCGCCGAGGCGCCGGCGGCCATGGAGGCGAACCCCTTCACGTGAACCCGGCCCGACATCATGTTCTCCGCCGCGCCGGGGCCCGCGTTGCCGTGCACCGTGACCGCGGCGTGCTTGTTCATGCCCGCCACGTAGTAGCCGACGTGCCCGTGAATCTGCACGTCCAGCTCCGCATCCAGGCCGCAGGCGATCGAGTGCGCGCCGTCCGGATTGCGCACGCGCACCTGCGACACGCCCTCCGCGGCCGCCTGCCGGTGCAGGAACAGATTCAGCTCGCGCAGCGATTCGCGGGCGAGGTCGAACTCGCGCGTCGCGGGCAGCGGCTTCAGATTCGCCACGTGTAGATCTCCTCCGGCTTGGGCTCGAACAGCGAGGCGTGCGCGATGTGCGGCAGGTGCGCGAGCGAGCGGAACTCCGAGGCGATGGCCACGTACTCGTCGCTCTCGGCCACCACCGCCGGCTTGCAGGCGAATGCGTCGCGCACGATCAGCAGCTCCTGATCGGTGCCCATCAGGAACGTGTAGAAGCCGTCGAGCACGCTGAAGCCGCGCTCGACCGCCGTCTCGAGATCATCGCCCTCGCGCAGCCGCCACTCGAAGAAGCGGCAGGCCGCTTCGGTGTCGTTGTCGGTCTCGAACTCGATGCCGAGCGGCTCGAGGTGCTTGCGCACCAGGTGCGGGTTGGACAGCGAGCCGTTGTGCACCAGGCAGAAATCCCTGCCGGCCGTGAACGGGTGCGCATGCGCCGGCGTCACCGCCGACTCGGTGGCCATGCGCGTGTGCGCGACCAGATGCGTGCCCTGCAGGGTGTCGAATCGATAGCGGCGCGCGATGTCGGCCGGCGCGCCCACGTCCTTGTACAGATCGATCGAGCGGCCTGCCGACAGCACGGCCACCTGCGGCGCGTGCTGCAGGATCCAATCGGTGAGCTGCTCGGGGTCCGATTCGGTCACCAGCACCGCATGGTTCCCCTGCACGGCGAGCTCGTGCGTGCCGCCGAGCTGCGCGCGCAGATCCTCGAGCAAGCGCCGAAAATCGACCGCATGCTCGCCGCTGTACAGGCTCAGCTTGCACTGCCGCTGCGCGACCGGCGCCGTGTACACCGCGAGCCCCGCCGAATCGGGGCCGCGCTCCGTCATGCCGACGAGCATCGGCACCATCATGGCCCCGAGCTGCTCGCGCAGCGGCGCTTTCTTCACCAAAAGACCCACGATTCCGCACATGCGAGACCCTCCGTGTCAGAAGAATTCCAGGTAGCGGCGCGTCTCCCACTCCGAGACGTGGCGCGAGTACTCCGTCCACTCCATGCGCTTCAGGCGCACGAACTCGCGCGCCAGATCCGCGCCCAGGCCTTGCGTGACGACCTCGTCCGCCTCGAGCGCATCGAGCGCCTCATGCAGGGATTGCGGCAGCAGCTTGATGCCCTTGTCGGCGAGCTCGCGCGCGCTGAGCTCGTACAGGTTGAGGTTCTGCGGCGCGCCGGGATCGAGCTTTCGATCGATGCCGTCGAGCCCCGCCGCGATGAGCGCCGCCGAGACCAGGTAGGGGTTGCATCCCGAATCGGGCAGTCTCACTTCGAGGCGCCCGTACGGGACGCGCACGCAGGCCGTGCGGTTGTTGTCGCCGTAGGCGATGTACGCGGGCGCCCAGGTGGCCCCCGACAGGGAGCGGCCCACGACCAGGCGCTTGTAGGAGTTCACGGTCGGCGCGGCGATGGCGCACAGCGCGCGCGCATGCGCGAGCAGCCCGCCGAGGAACTGATAGGCGAGCGCGGACAGTCCCATTCCCGACTTGTCGTTCGGATCGTGGAAGGCGTTCTTCTGCTGCGCCGAGCCGAGCGAGACGTGAAAATGCGCTCCGCTCCCCGTGCGGTTCGAGAAGGGCTTCGGCATGAAGGTGGCGATCATGCCGTGCTTGTGCGCGATCTCGCTCGCCGCCATCTTCACGAAGGTGAAGTTGTCCGCCGTCTTGAGCGCATCGGTATAGGTGAAATTGATCTCGAACTGGCCGTTGCCGTCCTCATGATCGATCTGATACACGTCGATCCCGACGGCGCGCAGTCCCGCCACCATCTCATCGAGCGCTTCGCGTGTGCGATACAGGCCCTTGTAGTCGTAGCAGGGCTTGTCGAGGTCGTCGCTGGGATCGGCCGGACCCAAGGATCCGTCGGCACGGCGTGCGAGCAGCATGAACTCGGGCTCGATGCCCGTGAACAGGGTGAGACCGCGCTCCTTCAGCCGTCCGATCTGCGCCTGCAGGGCGACGCGCGAGCAGTACGGATAGGGCTTGCGGTTGACGACGCCGTTGCAGATGACGCGGGCGTAGCCCGGCATCCAGGGAATGGGCGACAGCGTCGACAGATCGCCGACCGCCATGTAGTCCGGTCCCTCGGGACCCATGCCGAAGCCCCACAGCGCGAATCCGGCGAACCCCGCGCCATCGGTCAGCACCATGTCGAGATGCTCGACCGGCACCGCCTTCGCCTTGGCGGACCCGTGAATGTCGACGAATTGCGCCAGCACGTAGCGGATGTCGTGGTCCGCGAAGAACTTCTGAGCTTGGTCCCGATTCATTCCGATACTCCTGTGATGGTTCCCCCGCATTCGACGATGATCGCGCCGAGCGTCTCGCTCAGCGACGGCCCGAAGGTCGGATCGCACCAGAATCGATATTGCCGTGCCTGGTCGCTCCCGTCGGCAACGGCGAGCACCGCAACGCCGATCATGAGCGTCATGATCACCGGCCGCGCCTCGAGATCGAGCGCCGCAAAATCCACGTTGCACACCTGGGCGAGCACATCATGCACCCCGCCGCCGCTCAACCGGAAGGCAAAATCCTCCCGCAGCACGGGATAGACGCCGTCCGGCTGCGCCGCCAGCTGCGCCGCCAGCGTCGCGAGCGGCTGCTCCTCTTGCGCCTCGAGAAAGAACTCGCTCTGGCCGAGCCGCGCGATCAAGAGCGGCGCGGCGCCGGCGGGCGAGCCGCTCCAGGTATTCGCCCCCGCGGGGACCGTCAGGCCCTGCGCCGCCAGCCATCCGGCCGCGCGCGGCCCCTTGAGGCCGAGGCGCGCGGCGCTGTCGGCGACGCTGAGGCACGGCGCGCTCACGCGGCTCGTCCGGCGCGCTGGCGCAGATTGCCCGGATCATAGAACGGCACGGCCACGACGCGCGCCGCGAGCATCTCCCCGCCATCGGCGCGGATGCGGATCTCGCTCCCCGGGGCGGCGAGCGGCGGGGCGAGCATGGCGAGCCCGATGGTCTTGCCGAGCGCACGCGAGCGAGCCACGCTCGTGAGGCGGCCGGCAACGGCGCCGCGATCGATCACCAGATGGCATTCCCTGGGTGCGCGCCCGGCATCGAGCACCTCGATCCCGGCGAGCCTCTGCCGCGGCCCGCGCGCCTCGAGAATCTTCAGGCTCCGCTGCCCCACGAAGAAGGGCTTTTTCATGCTCACCGCCCAGCGCGCGCTCGCCTCGAACGGATCGGTGAGCCCGTCGGTGTCCTGGCCCACGATCAGATGCCCTTTCTCCAGGCGCAGCACCCGCTGCGCCTCGACGCCGAAGGGTCGCAGGCCGTGCGGCCGTCCCGCCTCGTGGAGCGCCTGCCAGACGTGCGCGGCGCCGGAGGCGGGCACGTGGATCTCGTAGCCGAGCTCGCCCACGAACCCCACGCGCAGCAGCCGCGCCCGCACGCCCGCGATCGACCCCTCGCGTGCCGCCAGATACGGGAAGGAGGCCTCACCGAGGTCGAAGTCGGTGAGGCTCTGCAGGATGTCGCGGCTCGACGGGCCGGCAAAATTGAAGGCGGCGCGATGGCCGGTCACGTTGACCAGCGCGCAGTCGAGCCCCCACAGCGCATTGAGCCGCAACAGCTCGCGAAAGACGGTCGCGGAGCCTGCGGTGGTGGTGGTGAAGTAGAATCGCTCGGCCCCCAGCCGCGCGATCACTCCGTCGTCGACGATCACGCCCGACTCATCGAGCATGAGGCCATAGCGCGTCATGCCCACGCTCAGATTCGCATAGCTGCCGGTATACGCCCGGTCGAGAAACGCGCCGGCCTGCGGACCGTAGATCTCGATCTTGCCGAGCGTGCTCACATCGATGAGTCCGACGCGGTTGCGCACCGCCGCGATCTCGGCCTCGATGCTCTGCTCACGGCTCTCGCCGGCGACCGCGTAATACTCGGGACGGCGCCAGTTGCCGGCCGGCATCCACACGGCCGCGAGCGCCCGATGCCGCGCATCGAGCGGCGTGCGCCGCTCGATGGCGAAGCCGCGGCCCGCGAGCAGCTTGAGCGCAACCGGCTGATACATGGGCCGGAACGTCGTCAGGCCGAGCTGCTCGACCCCGACCCCGCGCACGCGCGCGAGAATCCTGAGCGCATTCATGTGCGAATGCTTGCCCTGGGACGGACCCATTCCCACCGTGCTGTAGCGCTTCAGGAGCTCGCTCGAGTCGAAGCCCTCCTGCGCCGCGTTCGTTAGGTCCTTGACCTGCAGGTCCTCGTCGAAGTCGACGAAGTTCTTGCCCGCCGGATGATCGAAGATCGGATAGGGATGAGACGGTCGGCGGATGCTGCGCTCGATGCGCACCGCCGGGCCCGTGCCGCACCCCGCATGCGCGGCGGCTTGCGCACCCGCGCGCCGGCCGTCGGCGAGCCGCGCCGCGAGCTCGTACACGCCGTTCACGCGTCCGGCCGCGAACAGCCCCGCGGGCAACTCGCTGGGAACGAACTGCTGCAGCGGCTCCGAGAACTCCATGCGGGCCCCTGCCTGCAGCAGCAGCTGCGCGGCGGGGGCGAAGCCCACGCTCATCAGCACGGCGTCGCACTCGATTCGGGTGCGGCGCCCCGCCGCCGCGCCGCGCCCCGCCGCGCCATCGAGCGGGCCGACCGCGAGCGCGCACACTCTGCCGTCGGCGCCGGCGAACGCTTCGTGGGGTGCGCAGCCCTGAAGGATCGGGATGCCGAGCGCCGCGCACGCCGCCGCGCCCGCGCCGGCCTCGTCCGCGCCTGCGCCGGCCTCGTCCCCGCCCGCGCCCGCCGCGCCCGCGCCCGCGTCCGCCCCGGCGGTCTCGCTCCCGCCGCGCAGATCCACGATGGCGGCGATGCGCACGCCGCGCGCGGCGAGGTCCCGGCAAACCGAGTACGCCTCGAGATTTGCGGCCACCATGACGAGGTTGCGGCCGGGAGCGACCGCGTAGCGCTCGGCGAGCCGCCAGGCGCCCGAGGCGAGCAGCACGCCCGGCAAGTCGTTGTTGCGAAACACCGCCGGCTGCTCGATGACGCCGGTCGCGAACACGATGGCCTGCGCGCGCATCTTGGTGAGGCGCTGCGGCTCGGCCAGCGCCACCCACCGGTCCGCGTAGCAGCCGACCGCGGCCGTGGCGCACAGCACGGTGATGCGCTGCGAGCCCTGCACCGCTCGAACGAGCGTCTCGAGCGAGGCGCGCTCCGCCTCGCTCAGCGCCGAGGCGCCGCCGAGCCGATGCGCCTCCTCGACGAGGGTGACGCGCGCGCCCGCCTCGGCCGCCGCGAGCGCGGCGGCAAGGCCGCTCGGTCCGCCGCCGATCACCAGCACATCGCAAAATCCATAGCGCTTCGGGGTGATGAGGCGCTGCGCGCTCAGGGTCACCGCCCCGAGTCCGGTGATCGTGCGAAACATGCGCTCCCAGCGCGGGAACCAGCGCTTCGAGTGAAACGCCTTGTAGTAAAAGCCCACCGGCAGAAAGCGCGCGAAACGATCCAGGATGCGCGCCCGGTCGCGCGCCAGGCCGCCGAAG